>JAEEGL017066617.1_pt1 | contig 16603 bp, 12 predicted proteins | sample 9134231 | NCBI WGS metagenome assembly JAEEGL01 (sample SAMN16246548, study PRJNA631951) | gut metagenome | biome: gut microbiome; feature: rumen; material: fiber-attached | host: Bos | place: Iran: Karaj | collected 2018-10 | reverse complement strand
CTTCAGCAGCTTGATATGGAGTCCAACGGAAAGAGCGTTAACCGTTTCGGAGAGCCCGTTGATTATGTTACCGGTCCCGTTATCTTCGGTGAGCCCGGAACCAACGGACAGCATTCCTTCTACCAGCTCCTTCATCAGGGAACCGATATCATCCCTCTTCAGTTCATCGGATTCAAGGACAGCCAGCAGGGTGTTGATGTCGATATCCAGGGTTCAACCAGCCAGAAGAAGCTTTGCTCTAACGTAGTTGCTCAGATCATGGCATTTGCTTGCGGTAAGTCCGATGAGAACAGCAACAAGAACTTCGCAGGAAACAGACCTTCAAGCATCATCATCGGTGAGAAGCTTACTCCCGAAGCACTCGGTGCACTCCTTGCTCACTTCGAGAACAAGGTAATGTTCCAGGGATTCGTATGGAATCTCAACAGCTTCGACCAGGAAGGTGTTCAGCTCGGAAAGGTACTTGCTAAGAAGGTTCTCGCTCATGAGACCGACGGTGCTCTTAAGGCATTCAGCGACCTCTTTGAGATCTGATACCGTTATAAATGATAACTTAAAAGTCCTCCCGATTTTCGGGAGGACTTTTTGATGTTCTAAGTAATTATTTAAGAATTACTTCAATCGCAACGGGATTGTGGTCGGTGTATTTGAATTCGTTATCAATGGTCTGAACAGATACGACTTCGATGTTATCGGATATGATGAATCCGTCAATTACGTAGTACTGGAATGTATCGCGATCGGCGCCTGCAAGGGGCTGGTCCAGGGATCTGCAGGTGGGTGATGATGCATCCTGGAGGAATGATAACTGATCTCCGAATTCCGCTTCATCGAGAAGTCCGCTATGCCATCTGCCTTCATATTCGGGATATGCGGAAGCATCTGTACTTGAGAAGGTCTGGTTGAAATCGCCGCCTGCTATTACGTAGTTTCCTGCGGCTGCTTCGGTCTGAAGGAAATCCGCAAGCATTCTGGTCTGGGCAATCTTGCCTTCACCATCGTCATATGCTTCAAGGTGAAGGTTTACGATTACCAGCTGGCTATCGGTTCCTTCAATGGGGATTCTGTTTACGGAAAGGCATCTCTTAAGATTGACGCATCTTACAGGCCATTTGAAGGGGCAGGGAAGCTGGATCCTTTCAGCAGAATCTATTCCGTAACGTGAAAGGGTCATAAGACCGCTTTCTACCTTTCCTATGGGAGGAATGGGATAGGGAATGAAATCAACGTTGAAGTTATAAGCGAATGTATTGTCGAATCCGGGGAAAGCGTCCGATATAAGCGCTGTCTCATCGATATGATAGGATCTTGATGAGTTAAGGTCCGTTTCCTGAAGAAGCATGATATCGGGATCAATCTCTGTCAGGGAATCAATGATGCCGTTAACATTGGTACCGACTCTTTCTTCGTCAGCGGTATAGACCATTTTACCGTAGTCCATGAAAAAGTCCGCATTATCGCCGAGAGTTCCGCATCCCACGTTCCAGGTGACTACCGTGAGCTTATCACCGGGGAGAAGGACTTCTTCTGCCGGAGCCTGACTATCAACTTCAAGCTGTTCCCACTCATCAGGTTTATACTCTGCGAATGACACCGCCGTCACAATGATGATAAGCAGAACTGAGATGAGAATAAGCAATGAAGCGATTGCTTTTAAAATTAAAAATAGAATTTTTTTCATCAGTAATACCTCAACACCACATTTTACTTCAATTGTGGATAATAATCCAGTTTGTGATATACTTAAGGTTGTTTAAAAAATTGGAAATACAAGAGGAAAGGAATATGTCCTTATCATTTACGGAAAGAGAATTCATACCCGTAATGCTCGGCGGAGACATCAATACCTACAGCGTCTCGAGAGCATTTTACGAAAAATATAACGTTAAGTGCTATGTTTTCGGCAAATACCCCACAGGTCCCAGCTTCGGAAGCAAGATCATCGAATACGAAGCAGATCCCCGTATCGAGACCGATGAGTATTTTGTAGAGAGGATCAACAGATTCGCAGGCGAACATAAGGATAAGACGATTATCCTCGTCGGATGCGGCGATTCGTACGTAGCACTTTGTTCCAAACATAAGGCAGAACTTGCGGAGAATATCATTACTCCCTATATAGATTACGACCTGATGCACTCGCTCCAGATGAAGGAGACATTCTACGGACTTTGCGACAAGTGGGGCATCGACTATCCCGGAACCGTCATCTATGACAGATCCATGGGAAAAGACTTCGAAATGAACTTTGAGTATCCCGTTATCATGAAGCCTTCAAACGGCATTCAGTACTGGGAGCATCCCTTTGATACACAGAAGAAGGTATACACCATCCATGACAGGGATGAACTTATAAGTGCTCTTGATGATATCTATAACGCCGGATATACCGACAAGATGATCATTCAGGACAGGATCCCCGGAAACGACGAGTACATGAGAGTGCTCACTTCCTATTCGGATCATAACGGCAAGGTTAAGATGATGTGTCTCGGACATGTGCTTCTCGAAGAGCACACTCCCCACGGACTGGGAAACCATGCGCTTATCATTACTGAGCCCAACGAAGAACTTATGGAGAGGGTTAAGAATCTTCTCGAGTCCATGCATTATGTAGGATATTCGAATTTCGATATCAAATATGACACACGTGACGGAAAATTTAAGTTCTTTGAGATAAATACCAGACAGGGAAGAAGTAACTTCTACGTTACCGGTTCCGGATTTAACGTAGCCGAGTATATCACCGAAGATTATTTCTACGGCAAGGATCTTCCTCTTAAGTATGCCAAGGAAGAGCACCTCTGGACCGTTGTTCCCAAGGGTGTTGCTCTCAAATATGTCAAAGATCAGGATCTTAAGAACAGAATGAAGAAGCTCTGGAGCGACGGCAAAGTCGTTAATCCCGTATTCTTAAAGGGTGATAACAAAGCCGAAAGAATGTACAGAATGATCAGAACTTACTTCAGCCACTATGTGAAGTTTAAGAAGTATTACAAGATCTGATATGGAGATATCCGCATGAGAAAAATTCTCGGAGTAATAGGCGGAATGGGCCCCGAGGCCACCGCTTACTTTTACGAAGAAGTAATTGCACATACAAAAGCGCTTAAGGATCAGGACCATATCGATATGGTCATCTTAAGCCATGCGTCCATGCCCGACAGAACCGGTGCCATCAATTCCGGTGAGCATGATGCACTTCTTGCCGCAATGAAGGGCGAGATTGAAAAGCTTGAAAAGTGCGGTGCGGGAAATATCGCAATTCCCTGCAACACATCGCATTATTTTCTCGACAAGATCCAGGCGATGACCGAGATCCCCGTTATCAACATGATCGAGGAAACGGCCAAGTATATCGCAGAAGGTGAGATCAAGGTTAAAAAGGTTGGAATCCTTGCAACCGACGGAGCGGTTAAGGCAGGTCTTTATCAGAAAGCATGCGAGAAGTTCGGACTTGAATCCGAGGTACCCGATCCCGAATATCAGAAGAAGGTAATGTCACTTATCTATGACGATATCAAAGCGGGAAAACTGGGCGACGAAGATAAATTCCATGCTGCGGTTACCAATCTTCAGAGCAAGGGATGCAATGTGATCATCCTTGCCTGCACGGAACTCAGCGTTTATAAGAAACATCACAAAGTTCCCATGCACTGCGTTGATGCACTGGATGTTCTCGTAAGAGAATCCATCACAAGGAGCGGTGCCGAGTACGAGGAACTGTAAGGAATAAATATGGCACAGGTTTTAACACTTAAACAATATAAGGATGCGCTTGATGAGGCGGGCTTGCTTAAAGGCTGCGTTAATGAAGCTGCATTTGATAGAAAGATCTCTTACGTAACTTATGACTCGAGAGAGGTTAAGGAAGGTACTCTTTTTATATGTAAGGGAGCAGCTTTTAAGCCCGAGTATTTAAAGAACTCCATTAATGACGGAGCATGCGCATACATCTCGGAGATAGAGTATGAAGAGGGCGGAGACGTTCCCGCACTTATCGTATCCGATATCAGAAAGGCAATGCCTCTTTTGGGAGATCTCTTCTATGACTATCCCCAGAAGAAGCTTAACCTGACAGGCTTCGGAGGAACAAAGGGAAAGTCCACATCAACTTACTATATGAAGTATGTAGTGGATGAGTATCTTGAGAGCATAGGAAAGCCTGAGAGCGGAGTATTATCATCCATCGATAATTACGACGGCGTTATCAGGGAAGAAGCTCATAACACCACCGAGGAATCACTTGAACTTCACAAGCATTTCTACAATGCCGTTAACAGTAATATCGAATTCCTGGAGATGGAAGTTTCCAGCCAGGGACTTAAGTACGACAGAGTTCTCGGAATAGGATATAAGGTTGTTGTCTTCTTAAATATTTCAGAAGATCATATCAGCCCCAATGAGCATGCGGACTTTGAAGATTATCTCTCATCCAAGATGAAGATGTTTGCCCTCGGTGAGCATGCTGTTGTTTGCCTTGATTCCGATTGCATAGACAGGGTTCTCGAAGAGGCAAAGGCTTCCGGAGATGTAACAACCGTAAGCTGTAAGAATCCCGAGGCTGATTATTTCGCACACGATATCCGCAAAGACGGTGAGAATATCTTTTTCAGTGTCACCAAAAAGAAGACGCCCGCATTCGAAGAAGAATTCGAACTTACCATGCCCGGACTTTTCAATGTTGAAAATGCACTTGGCGTAATCGCTGCCGCTGAGATTTACGGCATTCCCGTAGATTGCATTAAAGCAGGACTTAAGAAAGCAAAGTCCCCCGGAAGAATGGAGCTGTTTAAGAGCGAGGACGGACTTGTAAATGCATTCGTAGATTATGCTCACAACAAGCTCAGCTTCGAAGCACTTTATTCATCCATTAAGAAGGAGTTCCCCGGATACCGTATTGTGGGACTTTTCGGATGCCCCGGCGGAAAAGCATATCAGAGAAGATATGAGCTTCCTCAGGTTGCCGCAAAGTATGCGGATAAGATCTATATCTGTGCAGAGGACCCCGGCCCTGATCCTGCGGAGGAGATCTCTGCTGAGGTTGCGGGATATGCCCGTGAAGCGGGAATCGATTATGAGGAAATAGAAGACAGAGGAGCAGCCATTCACAAGGCCATCCTCGAAGTCAGAAAACCTACCGTATTGTTAATTACGGGAAAAGGTGAAGAAACCAGACAAAAGTACGGTACAACCTACGCACCCTGCAAATCAGATGCGGACTATACCAAAGAATACATCAAAGAATACAATGAATCACCTCATCATGCGTTTAAACGCTGATTACTTGATCCATCCCATGTAGTTGGCGAGGAAATCGCCGATCTCATACATACCTTTTAACCAGATAAGAACGGCACCGAGATAAAGAGGCAGAGATGCCTCTTTTTTCTTTTCTATAATAAGTGCGCTTCTGGATATGATCACGCAGATCATAAGGCACATGGTTCCGAAAGTTGCCCTGTCGGGATAGTGGGGAGAAAGGATCATTGCACCCCATGAAAGGAGAGCACCTACCAGTAAGATGATCTCTGTTTTGCGGAGCTTAATGCCGAGGATACCGATGCTGATGATAAGTATCACAGCAAGTGTAAATACAGTAAGGATCTGATAGACAAAGAGCGCTTTGCACTCGTAATAACATCTGAGGAAGATCTTCCAAAGAGGTCCGATATCAAGTTTTGCGGATGCGGATCTTACGAAGTTTCCGGGTGCAGCGATACAAAATACACATCCGATAAGACAGATTGCACTGCCCTCAATCATCCAGAAGGGGATCTTGCGCGTACTCTTTTTCAGGATGACCATAACGATAATTGAGAGAATGAGGCAGGTGGGGCCCATGTTCTCGTTGCTCCAGCCTGTGATCAGTGCAAGGGGGATCATCCAGAAGGTGATTCCGGGAAGGGATTTGACCTCGCCGTTAACTTCTCTTAAGTAGCAGAAAATGTAGAAAAGAAGGAAAGCGGTGATGTAGAGGTAGTTTGCTGCGCCGGCTTCCCAGAACATGCTCATTTTCCAGTTTGCGGAAAGTCCGAGCAGAAGGCCTGCGGTCATGGTGATGTAGATGAGCTTGCTTCCGATGGTGGCGGGAGTGGTCTCTGATACCTTGATGATCACGAATGAAAGCAGGAAAAGCCAAAGGGTGTTTAAGACATCGGCAAATCCGTTACCGCACATAATGATCAGCTGGAGAAGACCGTGAGCGATGCTTCGTCCGCCCCAGTTGTGCCAGTGCCATACCTGAGCATCGATGATATCCTTCAAGGATGTTATGGGTTCGGTTGAATAGAGTTTGGTGGAATACCAAATATCGTCCATCATGAAGACGAGGATTCGATTGGTAATAAATACAATAACTACAGTTATTGCAAGAATGATCAGAGTCGCTAAAGTCAGTTTTTTCTTAGATTTTTCCATAAAAAAATAATATATCAGCGATTGTTTGCGGTCAAATGGTTAAGGGTGGCCGATTTGAAATATCCCTTTCAAAATAGTATTATACATCATGTAGTGTCATGTACGTAAAAGAATGGCATATATCGGAGGATTTATGAACATAGTCATTGTCGGATGCGGCAAGGTAGGAATGGTTATTACCAAGCTGTTATCCAGCGAGGATCATAATATTACGCTTGTTGACGAAGACAGCGAAGCCATTTCGGCCGTAACCAATCATTACGATGCAATGGGCATCATCGGTAACGGTGTCAGTTATCAGACCCTTGTGGAAGCCGGAATCAAGGATTGCGACCTGTTTATCGCTGTGACGGACTCCGACGAAAAGAACCTTCTTGCGTGTCTTATCGCGGGCAGAGCAGGAAGATGCAAAACCATAGCCAGAGTCAGAAATCCCATCTACTCACACGAGATAGATTTCCTTAAGAGAGAGTTTAACCTTGCGATGGTCATCAATCCCGAAGATACCGCCGCAATGGAGATATCCAGAGTATTTCTCTTCCCCCAGGTATTTAAGATTGATACTTTCTCGGGCGGAAGAGTCGAGCTTTTCCATTTCCACGTAACCGAGGAGATGCCCATTTGCGGACAGGCTCTGTCGGTGCTCAGAGAAGACATATTAAAAGGAATAATCGTTTGCACCATCAGAAGAGGCAAGGATGTCATTATCCCCAAAGGTAATTTCTCTTTTGCCTCAGATGATGATGTAAGCATTGCTACTACCAGAAAAGACGCGCTCGCTTTCTTTAAGAAACTGGGTGTTGTTAAGGGCAGAGTCAGAAATGCGATGATAGTCGGCGGCGGAACGCTGTCTTACTATCTTGCGGAAAGACTGCTCAGATCCGGAATCGAAACTACCATCGTGGAGATGGACTATAAGAGATGCGAAGAGCTTTCGGAAGGCCTTCCCGCAGCAAGGATCATTCACGGAGACGGAACTAACAGAGACCTGCTCGATCAGGAAGATCTGTCATCCTTCCAGGGCTTTGCCGCACTTACCGGACTTGATGAGGAGAACATCCTTCTCTCGCTCTATGCAGGCAAGCATTCAAAGGCCAAGGTTGTAACCAAGATTGGAAGACTTAATTTCGGTTCCGTAATAGATGCACTTAATCTCGATACGATAATCAATCCCTCGGCAATTACCGCGGATTATATCGTTAAGTTCGCTCGTTCACTCAGCACCGACCCCTCAAATGATGTGGAGTCACTTTACAAGCTTGAGGACGGCAAGGCAGAAGCAATCGAGTTTAAGATCAAAGAGGAATCTGCGGTAACCGGGGTTGCACTTAAGGATCTTAAGATCAGAAAAGATGCAATCGTTTGCAGTATCTTCAGAAACGGTAAGAACATCATCCCCACAGGTCAGGATGAGCTGATGATCGGGGACAGAGTCATTATAGTCATGAGCGGCGGAAGGATCGCCAATATCAAGGAGATTCTCGAGTAATCATGAAAAAGAATTCGATAATCCTTTATATCGTGGGAATACTCCTTTTATTTGAAGGGGCATTTCTTCTGCTTCCCATGATAATCTCATTAATATACAAAGACGGTAACTGGATGTGGTATCTGCTCACCGTCTTTATCTGTCTGCTTCCGGGTATTCCTCTTGCTCGTATCAAGCCAGGTAAGAATCTTTCCCTCAAAGAAGGATATATAATCGTTGCGCTGTGCTGGGTCGTTTTGTCCATCTTCGGAGCAATTCCCCTTATGCTCAGCGGAGATATTCCCGATTACATCGATGCACTTTTTGAAACCGTATCGGGATTTACCACAACCGGAGCAAGTATCCTTTCCGATGTAACCGTGCTCAGCAGATCCGGAATGTTCTGGAGAAGCTTCATGCACTGGATCGGCGGTATGGGTATCTTCATGTTCATGATGGCTGTGCTTCCCATGCTGGGAACTTCGGATATGAACCTGATGAGAGCTGAGTCCACGGGACCTTCCGTTGAGAGGATCGTTCCTCATGTGCGCGATACCGCAAGACTCATGTACTCTATGTATTTCGGAATCACCATTGCAGAGATTGTTGCTCTTTTGATCTCCGGAATGGATCTGTATTCTTCCGCACTTCTTACATTCGGAACCGTCGGTACCGGAGGCTTCGGAATGGTTAATGAATCCTGCGGAACCTACACCGCAACCCAGCAGATGATAATTGCGATTTTCATGGCTGCCAGCGGAATTAACTATACCTTCTATTTCTTTATAATATCCCGTAAGATCAAAGAGGCATTCCAAATCGAGGAGGTGAAATATTACCTTGCGATAGTTCTTGCTTCAACGATAATCATTGCGGTCAATATCAGTCACATATATCAGAGCACGGGCGAATCACTCCGCCAGGCTTTTTTCCAGGTTTCGTCCATTATGACCACAACCGGATTTTCAACCACGGATTTTGACCGATGGCCCGAACTTTCCAGAACCATACTTATAATGCTGATGATGATCGGAGGCTGTTCCGGATCTACCGCCGGAGGAATCAAGGTATACAGAATAGTTCTTCTCATGAAGCAGTTTGCCAAGGAACTTTCCGTACTACGTCATCCCAGAGAAGTTAAGCTTCTCCGAATGGACGGAAATACCGTTAAAGAGCCCGTCATTCGCTCCACCAATGTATTTATCTCGATTTATTTTGTGATATTCTTCATATCACTTCTGTTTATAAGCATAGAGAATTACGATTTCACGACAGGATTTACTGCAGTTGCCGCGACCATCAACAACATCGGTCCCGGACTTTCGCTTGTAGGTCCCACGTGTAATTACGGATTCTTCTCGGTATATTCCAAGATAATTCTGATCTTCGACATGCTTGCGGGAAGACTTGAGCTGTTCCCCATGCTCCTGTTTTTCAGCATGTTGAAACCAAGGAGGAAATGAAATGGTTTACACTCTTACACTTAACCCGTCGCTTGACTATGTAATGTACCCTGCCGCATATCTTAAAAAGGGTGGCACCAACAGGTCCGAGAAGGAAGAACTCCGTGCGGGCGGTAAGGGAATTAATGTATCCGTTGTTCTCAAGAATCTCGATGTTCCCACAAGAGCTCTCGGATTTATCGCAGGAGCTACCGGAGATGAGATCGAAGGAACCTTAAGAAGCATCGGAATCCGTACCGGATTTATCATGCTTCCCTTTAAGAACGGAATCAGCCGTATCAACGTTAAGATCAGAACTCCTTTTGAAAATGAGGCAGATCGCGGATTCGAAGAGACTGAGCTCAATGCTGCAGGACCTCTTGTAGAGGATGAATCTGTAGATGAACTCTGCGAGAAAATAGAACGCCTTTCCGATGAGGACTTCCTTGTAATTGCAGGAAGCATGCCCACCAAGGCTCCCAAGGATACTCTTGAGAGAATCTTAAAAGCTGTTCCCGAAGGCGTTAAGGTCGTAGTCGATATGACAGGCGACAGACTTAAGAAAGCACTGAAGTTTAAGCCCTTCCTTATCAAGCCCAATCTCGAAGAGCTTTGCCAGGCAACCGGAGGGGAACTTAAGACTGTGGAGGAAATTACCAAAGCGGCAGAAAAACTTCACAAAGATGGTGCTGAGAATGTTATAGTATCTATGGGGGCAGACGGTGCTCTGCTTCTGGATAAAAACGGCGAGGTTCATACATGCAAGGCTCCTGCGGGCAAAGCACTGGGTGCATTCGGTGCGGGAGATTCCATGACTGCCGGATTTATCAAGGGCTATATGGATGAACATGACCCCGGATATGCCCTGAAACTCGGAGTTGCTGCCGGTAGTGCTGCCGTATTTGAAGGTAAGCTTCCGGAGTATGATGAGATAATGAAGGTATTTGATGAAGTATAAGGGATTACCCATTAATGATGGAATCGTAATAGGACGTATCCGTGAGAGGTTTGCGTCAGGCTCCGGCGATAAAAAGCGGGAGAAGGCTGACGCGGACTTCGAGAGGATGCGTTTTTTTGACGCTCTTTTGGAGTTTGAAAGCTCCATGAAGAAGGTTGCTTCCGAGAGTTCTACCAAGGAAGGAAGCGATATTATCTCTGCTCAGATAATGATCTCCAGAGACCCTGTGCTATCTGATGATGTTCTGGAACTGATCGATTCCGGATTATATGCTGAGGAAGCTCTCGAGAAGGCATGTGCCAAGTATGAGGAGATGCTTAAAGCTTCCGGCGATGAAACTATGATTGCAAGATGCGAAGATCTTGCCGAGGTTAAGAGTGGAATCAATGCACTTATGGGCGGAGGATCTGCTGTGGTCGGAACCGCGCCTGCTTCCGAAGATGACGGAGATGTCATATTTGCAGACAGACTTTCCGCAGCACAGATAGTAAGCTGTAAAGCAGAGAACGTTAAAGCCATAGTAATGCGCGGCGGAAGTGAAGCATCACATGCTGCGGTTATCTTAAGATCCATGGGAATAGTCTCCGTATTCGGAGTTCCTTATAAATCCGAAGACATTTCCGAAAACAGGGAATGCATTGTCGACGGCACAAACGGTATTGTCATCTTAGGACCTACTCAGGAAGAAAAAGCACGTTATTCCGGAAAGAGTATTCCTATTATAAAAGCTGAGAAGGAGGCCGCACCTGTTACGGTGGAACCTTCCAAGACCAAAGACGGAACCGAGATAGGTGTATTTTGTAATATAAGCTCGGGTGATGTTCCTCCCGAAGCCGCATATTCGGACGGTGCGGGACTTGTCAGAACGGAATTTCTGTTTATGAGCGGGGGCTTTGCTTATCCCGAGAATGAACAGGAAGCAGTATACGCGCGTATAGCGGATGCACTGGCAGGTAAGGAAACAATTATCAGAACCATGGATGTGGGCGGCGATAAGGCCCTTGATTCAATCGCTGAGATTGATGCCCATGTGGATAATCCCGCACTGGGATTAAGGGGAATCAGAAGAAGCCTTCTTGATCCCGATGGATTTATGATCCAGATAAAAGCCATTCTTAAAGCCTCAAAGGGAAGAAAGATCGATATCATGATACCTATGGTAACTTCTCTTGCCGAGGTGAAAGAAGCAAGACATTTAATTGAAGGATGCAGATATGAGCTCGGAAAACACGGGCTTTCATATCGTGAAGATATAAGGCTGGGTTGCATGATGGAGACCCCGGCTGCGGTTATGTGTGCACCGGAACTTGCAAGGGAGGTCGATTTCTTTTCAATCGGAACCAATGATCTGTCACAGTATATTATGTGCGCAGACAGAGGTAATCCCGCACTCAGCAACTATGTAAGCATATATCAGCCTGCCGTTATCAGAGCCGTCAAGCAGATCTGCGATGCGGCTAAGACTACGGGTATTCCCGTAACGGTTTGCGGTGAGGCTGCATCCGATTCATGCATGCTGCCGGTATTCTTAGGGCTCGGCGTCAGAAACTTAAGCGTATCTCCCTACAAGGTACGCGAAGTTAAGAGCGCCATCAAAAAGCTTACCATGTCAAGCTGCATGAGCATTTCATCTCTTGTACTCGAAGCAGATTCTGCGGATAAGGTAAAAGAGATATTGAATTAGAGGTTGGGGAATGAATATTGAGGACGTACTTCGAACTATCGAAGAAAACATTCAAGGAGTGAATGCAGAAACAGAGCAAGGACTGGACAAATACAAAACCTGGAACTTTGAGGAAGCACTTGAAATTCTTAAGGCAAGAAGCGAGTTAAATGATGTAGCCGCACAGTTTGCACTTGCAAATATGTATTTTAACGGTCAGGGTATCATCGCTTATGACAAAAAGAGGGCGAGATACTGGTTCCAAAGAGCAGCGGATCAGGGATTTCTTCCCGCCGCAAGGGAATTCGGATATACGGTTCTGGCAGATCAGACCATGGACGAAAGCCTGGTGGATCAGGCATTTATCTATCTGGAGAAAGCTGCTGACAGCGACGATCTTAAAGCCAAAGAGATGTACGTCAAAGAGACACTTAAGTATCTTCGGTTGAAACACAGAGTCGATAAGGCTCTTCAGTATATCGAGCAACTTAAGAGATCTCCCAAGGATTCATACGATCTTAAGAGGTATGAAGAACAGGCCGAAAGGCTTGTTAAGGTTAAGAAAATATTTGTCACCAAAAGCGTGCACAAGGCTCTTGCATCAGTCTTTACCGTTATCGGTTCTGTAATTCTGGCAGTCGCAAGTACTTATACTTTCCTGGGATTAAATCCCGGCATCGACACTCCCGTACTTAATAAGATCCCTCTGCTTAAAGGTGATGTAATATTCATCTTTGACAGGAATGTGGTTTTGGGAATGATACTGTTTGCTGTAGCGGGACTTTTTGTAACTGCGGGCAACGGTTTTGACAGACAACCCTGGACCAAACTTTTACTTGTTGCGGCAACAACCGTGACACTTGGATTTACGGTATTTCAGACGGCAATCATTGAGTTTTCCGATAAATCCCTTTTGCATGATTGCTTCATTTATATCGGTATGGCAATAATCGCCTTTTATGTAGTAGGAGGAATCCTCGGATATTCCGTTAAGAAGATGCTCGGAATGAAGGGATAAAACGCGATGGATGGGTTAAAACCCGGCGTATGATATAATGATTCGATATGAAAAAAGAGAATTCTGCAAAACTTAACATTTCAAATACCACCAAGATCGCATATGTGTTGCTTCTTGGTGCTTATACAAGCCTTCTTTTCGTGCTGTTTAAGAATCAGGCATTCCATACGGAGTATCAGGTCTACGGCTCTGATGTTGATGCTTATCTCATGGAAATGATGGGACTGGACAGCGGATTTGACTTCCCTTATCCGGTTTATTTTACATTGGGTAAGATACTGGCAGTATTTGGCGGAGTAAACATGGGTGCGACACTTTCCGCAACGATTCTTAATTCGATCTCACCCGCTGTACTTTCATATTTTATGCTGAAGTATCTGTGTCCTTTTGTGCCCGAGAAGAGTAAAAACAGAAGAGCATATGAGGGATTTATCCTGCTTGCGACTTATTCTCTGTTTTTCGTATCCATGCTTTATCCTCCAGAGGGAATCTATCTTCCCGGAATGTATCTGAAGAATCTCGGAGTATTCAGTGCAAATCCTTATTACAATCAGACATATCTTGCAGCAAGAGGATTTGCAATCGTTGCATTTTTCCTCTTTGCACATATCCTGACTTATTACGAAGATCATGTTGATATCCGCGAGTATGTAACCTTTTCAGTATTTCTCTTACTGGCTACTCTTACCAAGCCCAGCTTTACTCTGGTTCTTATCACCGCTGCTGCGGTTCATATGATCGTTAAGCTGATAATGTCTCACGGCAAGAAGACCAAGGCATTCCTGTGCCTGCTTGCAACGGCGGTGCCCACTTTCATCACACTTCTCATTCAGTTCGGAGGAGTATTCGGATCAAGCTCCCATGCGGGAGAAGAGGGCGGTATCGGGTTCGGCATCGGAAGAGCCTGGGGAATTTATACCGATAACATCATCCTTGCGGTAATGCTTGCCAATGCATTTCCGGGTGTGGTGATGCTTCTAAATTTCAAGAGATTTAAAGACCATGAAGTGTTCAGACTTTCATGGGAGTTTATGATGGCAGGATTCCTTGAATTCTTATGCCTTTATGAAAAGGGCGAAAGACTGGTTCACTGCAATTTCGCATGGGGATACATCTACGGAATATTCTTCGTATTTGTATCGGGCCTTATGCTCCTTATCGAAAATACGGTTAAGAAAAAACAGCACGTAGGACTTCTTGTATTCGAGTGGGTTGTATTTATCTGGCACCTCGGATGCGGACTTGCTTTCTTTGCGATGCTTTACGGCGGAGGTTATTTCTATGTCTGATAAGAAAAAAACATCCGTAGCACTTAATATCGCGGCGCTTGTTTTGACAGCGCTTTATTTTGCACTGTGCATTTTCTTATATTACAAATTCATGGGCTGGACGGAAGGTGCGGTTTATGAGTCCGACCTTCCCGCACACATCAGTCTTGCGGTTGATGACGGCCTTATCTACTCACTTATTTCAATTATCATAATCGGTCTTTCAAAGAGCGGAACCCTTATAGTTCTTCCGGTTCTGCTGGCAATGTTTGCGCTTCTTTCGGTATTTTTCACCGCAGAACTTCTCATCGAAGTCTCCGATAAAAAGATAAGTTCAAACGCTGCAATTCTCTTAGCACTGCTTCTGAACATCGTAATGCCCTGTTATATAAAGGGACTTTCCGACGGAAGATACATGGGTATGCACGCATCATCCATCTGGCATAATTCCACGTATCTTATGATGAAGTGGCTGGGACTGTGGACGATCCTTATATATCTCAGGCTGGAAAAGAATATCTCCAAGAAACTGACACTCGAGTCATATACATTCTTTGTAATCATACTTACATTAACAACTGCCGCAAAACCTAATTTCTTCCTTGCGGTTACTCCTGCAATGTTTGTATTCTTGATCGCGGATCTGATCCAGAAGAAGGCACCGGCAAAGAAGCTGTTTTTCCTTGCTTCATCCATAATCCCGTCACTTGCCGTGATGCTCTATCAGAACAAGGCACTGTTTAATGCGGGAGCAGGCGGAAACGGAATAGAGATTGTTCCCGGAAGAGCAATGTCCGCACATACCGGGTATCTGATTCCCGTAAGCATTCTCTCAATCGCATTTCCCCTTATGATTCTTCTCCTTCACATCAAGGAGATCTTTAAGAACAGATACATGCTCTTTGCATGGCTCTGTGCGGGATGCGGATATATGCAGTACTTCCTCTTCAGCGAAAAAGGATCCAGAAACATGGATGCGAATTTCAGCTGGGGATATGCATTTACCATAATACTGATCTTCGGTATTTCTCTTGTTACCTGGATTAACGACATCAGAAATATCAAGGAAGATAAGAGCGTGATAAAGAAAGCCTATCTTGGGGCGAGCACACTTGTTCTCGGGTATCACGCATATTGCGGCGTTTTATTTTTCATCAGATTATGTATGGGCGTTTCATACATGATGTGGGGTTAAGACTTGAATAATAATGTTTCCGTACAAAAGAATACGAAGCAGGGCAGGATCGTGTTAATTCTGTCTGCGTTTCTTGCGGGATTTGCACTTACCTATAAAACGGAAGTTGCAGATCCGTTTTGGGCGTACGGAAGAGTAAGCATTGATTTTATCAAGCACAGACTTTTTACCACTCTCGGTGATTATCAATTTGAAATGATGGCAGCATCCGTTTTGTGCGGTGTGTGCATCCGGTGTGTTAACAAGAATTTTGCAAAGTATTTAAGAGGATATATTCTTCCTCTGATATTGGGACTTATAGTTGTGCTGGGAAGATCCGCTGCATCCGTTGGTGATCTGTCGGGCGTGTTCGGAACATTTCCCTATGCTATAAGGTCATGCCTTGCCGCACTGGGATATGGAGTGATATTCAGAATTCTCTTCGCGCTTTTTGAAGCGGGACTTGAGAAAGTATCGGGACTGCAAAACGGGTCAAAAGTACTTGATAAATTCTTCGGAGAGCATGCTTTCAGAAATGCATTCCTGCTTCTGATCGTATTATGGCTTCCGGTTACAATCCTCAATTACCCCGGAAATTACAATGCGGATTTCCTGGGACAGATGATGCAGACTACGGGAGAAATGCCCTGGTCGGGACATCATCCCATAGTTCTTACTGCTATTATCGGTTTGTGGTTTAAGATCTTCAGAGGGATTTTCGGAAATAACGATCTCGGGCTTTTCGTCTGGATTCTTCTTCAGGAATGTGCCCTTGCCGCAGCTCTTTCACTTACCGTTAAAGAGCTTAAGAAGAGAGGGGCTAAGACTCCGCTCCTTACTCTTGTATACGGAGTATATGTTCTTTCTCCCATTTATTCGAATATCGTTACCACTGCCATCAAGGATGTATTCTTCATCTCCGCGGTAATTTGGTATGTTCTTCAAACAATAGCTTATCTCGAGGATGAGAAATACCTTGATGATAAGAGGAATGTATTTAAACTTTGCCTTGCTGCCATTTTGGTATGCATGTGCAGAAATAACGGATCCATAATCGTATTTGTAAGCGGCCTTGTAATGTGCACTTACAAAAAGGATTTGAGCTTCGGTAAAAAGCTTGCAGGAAAAGTGCTTGTCTGGATAATCCTTCCTCTGGGTATTTACACTGCTTTGTCATCGGGAATCAAAGCTG
>JAEEGL013419334.1_pt1 | contig 16603 bp, 6 predicted proteins | sample 9134231 | NCBI WGS metagenome assembly JAEEGL01 (sample SAMN16246548, study PRJNA631951) | gut metagenome | biome: gut microbiome; feature: rumen; material: fiber-attached | host: Bos | place: Iran: Karaj | collected 2018-10 | reverse complement strand
ATTAACAGTTAACGATTGCAAGACAACGGTCGAGCAATTTAGTGTAAAACCAAAATTGAAATATTTACATAAGAAAGAGAATCCTCTGCCATTAATCACTTTTTTGTAGCCATGAGCATGTAAAAATGCGCAGAATGTGTCGAAAAAGAGTAGCCTGTACTTTACACTAACTCTGTAAGTCACTGATTTTCAATCCTCGTTAGCTGCCGCCCAGGCTGCCGTGGAAGCATAAAGCAACACAGAGCCACTTTGGCCTTCTAATCATGATGTGGAGTCCCCAGCCGAGGGCTCCACATCTGTTTTTGATTTCTAAAATTGAAAATAATTAATGACTTAACGACCAATGACTGTGGTGATTATTCTGCTACCACTTTAAGATGATGTCGAAGGAGGATGAGATGCTACTCGAGCTGGTCCAGGTGTGGCTTTCCGCTCTTGATTCTACGATGGGTAGCTCGTTGCCGTCGGTGCCGACTTTCTCCAAATAGCGGTATTTCCAGATGAGCTTGGAGTTGGTGGAGAAGTCGCCACCGGCCAGCATGGTCTGCTTACACTCGCGGCCCGGTTCCTCGCCATAGTTGGCATATTCGTAGTCAGCCCGCGTCTCGCTGAAGGTGAAGTCGAACTCTTCGTAGTGGTCGCCGGGCGTTCCGCTGAGCAGACTGGCGGCATACTTGTAGTAGCCTTTTACCTGAATGTTCTTCAGGGCGAAGTTGTTTTCCTCGACGAGCACGGAGGGATTGGCCGGCACGACGCTGAATGAGAATTCGTAGTGGAGGCCATAGGGCTTTTCGGATTCTATCTCATAGCCTGGCGAGGGCGCGGCGTCCTGACCGATACCATTGCCGTGGTAGGAACCGCTCACGAGGTATTCGTCATCGCTCACGGGAGTGATGGTGAGCTTGTTATGTGCGAACTTGAAGGTGTCCAGAATGTACTCTGTGGCGTAGCACCAGGAGTTAAAATGATCGACCTGAATGGCTTCCAGCGCATAGATGTAGAATTTCTCGAAATCAATGAATGAGAGGTCGGAAACGACTTCAGCCAGCTGCGTCACAGGGAGCTGGAGGGTCTTCAGCACCTCGGTGCCGTTCTCCGAGAAGCTGACCGTGATGATTCCCTTGCGCGCCTCGGTGGCGGTGTTGGGGTCGGCATCGATGTGGAGGTTGCGCCCGTTCACGGATACGTGCAGCCACGTCGGGTCGCTCTTGGCAGTGATGTGATTGTAGTTGGTAATCACGGTGACCACCTCGTAATCGCCGATGGCTTCAAGCTCCACTTCCGAGGGGTCGAACTCTACGGGGTAGTCCACCTTGGCCTTGTCTTCTTCGGGTTGGGCTTTCTCGGTGCTGCTGCCCTTGATGGTGGTGGTGGTGCCGGAGGGAGCCTTCACCTCGCTGGAGCATTTGTCGCCTTGCGGGTCGATGGCTGTGATGCGCATCGTCTTGCCGCCGGGGATGGTGAGGTCGGTCTTGCCATTGGCACCGGGCACACCGATGACGATGTCCTCGCCCTGCTGGTCGGTGGCGATAACGAGGTCTGCGGGCGACTGCTTGTCGGTGTCCTCGAAGGAGGCTTTGGCCTTTTCTAGCTCCTCCATGAACTGCTCGGGCGTCATGTTCATATAGTCTTTTGCCTCGAAGATACCCGTCATGACTTTGGACATACCATCCTCCATGTCGCCTACAGCACCGATAATCCCTTCCTTCTGAGCGTTCTCGAGGATTTCGCCGTAGAAGCTGTCGCCGCCGCTCACGGGTGCGCCGCCGAAGTGATTGTAGGCGGTCTTGGATATCGATGAGACGGTCTTGACCACGCTGGTCGTCACGGATTCGCCCTTCTTCACATTATCCACCAGATCCGACACATTGCCGATAATCTCTGCCGACTCGGCGATAACGGTTGTCGGACCCGTCAAGTTCAACACCAGCGACACACCCGAGGTGATCATCGGTACCGCCGTGTCGCGGATTGCGCCGCTCTTGCTCACGCCGCATTTCTCAGCCTCAAAGGCGAAGTCGGGAATAGACATAATGGCGCCGAAAATGGTGCAGGCTCGGTCGCCGTCGTAGTCGCCGCGACTCAGCTTCTCCCACCACTCCTTATAATCCTTCGTGCCGCGCGTGCGTGCGGGATCCAGATCATCGTAACATTTTTTCAGGAAGGCCTCGTCCTTGTCCTTGCCGGTCTGTTTGACCACACCGATGATGGCTGCGCGGCAGGCCTTGCCCGACACTTTCAGGTAGCCCAGTATCTTCACGGCTGTATAGAACGGAATGTTGTCCCAACCGCGAGTGGTGGCAGTGCCCAATGCTCCTTTTGCCTGCAGGCGGCTGATGGCTTCCTCGTAGGCGCCGGATTGCTCTAAGGCCTCGCCCAGCACCTCCCAATAGCGATCTACCGTGGCGTCACTGAAGTTGTAGGTGGAGAAAAGCTCCTGCTCCCAGTCGCCCGACGACATCTTCATGTAGAGCAGTGTCAGCAGTTTCTGGTGAGCTCCCAGCTCAGCCAGAGCCTGAGCATCGCTGCGCAATCCGCCAGCCGACAGGTAGTCCAGATACTCTTGGCTGTATTTGGGCGCGGACGGGGTGTACGGGGCTATATCATCGCTATCACTGCTACTGCTGCACGCTGAAAGAAGTGCCACACACGCCAACAGCTCCAGGGTCAGGGCGGTGCGGCTCCATGATTTTACTGTTTTCATATCCATCAATTGTTTCTGTGTTAGGTTGTTGTTTTCGGCGACAAAGATACACAATATATAAATAATAATGAAAAATGAAGAATAAAAATTGAAAAGAAAAGCGTATCTTTGCGGCCGTAAACTTAATCAAACGATGATATGAGAAAGCACTTTCTATCCCTTTTGGCACTGATGGCTATCGGAAACGCCACCGCAGTGCAAGCCCAACAGAATGATTTCAAGCCGATGGACGACGTGAACAAGGTGGTGGACCTGACGCTGGACAGCCTGGAGAAGGTGAAGACGGCGCGCCCCGTGGCGGGCAGCAGCCGCGTGGATAATCACCCCGTGCTGTTCCTGGTGGGCAACTCCACGATGCGCACTGGCACGAAGGGCAACGGCGACAACGGCCAGTGGGGCTGGGGCTTCTTCGCCCACAACTTCTTCGACGAGAGCAAGATCACGGTGGAGAACCAAGCGCTCGGCGGCACTAGCTCGCGCACGTTCTACCGCCAGCTGTGGCCGGACGTGAAGCAGGGCATACGCCCTGGCGACTGGGTAATCATAGAGCTGGGGCACAACGACAACGGCCCCTTCGACAGCGGCCGCTGCCGCGCAACGATACGCGGCACATCGGCCACGGACTCGCTGGTGGTAACGCTGAAGGAAGGTCCCAACCAAGGACAGACAGAGACGGTGTATAGCTACGGCGAATACCTGCGCCGCTTTGTGCGCGAGACACGGGCGCTGGGCGCACACCCCATCCTGATGAGCCTGACGCCGAGGAAGAGGGAGGTTAAAGGTGAAAGCGCCAAAGGCGCGGTGAGAGGTGAAAGCGGCGCGGTGAAAGGTACAACGGCCTGGGAGCCGGTTCGGGTCAATGAGACTTTTGGGCTGTGGGCACGAGAGGTGGCAGAGGAGTTGAATGTGCCGTTCGTGGATTTAAATGAGATCTCGGCACAAAAGTACGAACAGATGAGCTCGTGGAAGCTGAACTACCATTTCTATCTCGACAATATCCACACCTCGAAGTTCGGCGCTGAGCTGAACGCTCGCAGCGCCGCCGAGGGGCTGATGGCCTGCACACACCCTGAGCTGAAACCGCTGCAGGCGATGATGCAAAACGTAGCGCTGCCCACGACAGGCGTGAAGCGCGAAGAGGGCAAGCCTGTGGTGTTCATCACGGGCGATTCCACTGTGAAAAACACGGACAGAGACTCCACGGGTATGTGGGGCTGGGGCTCGCAGGCGTGGCGCATCTTCGACGAGAACCGAATCACCTACATCAACTGTGCACAAGCTGGGCGCAGCTGCCGCACCTACCTGCGCGAAGGGCGCTGGGACAAGGTGTATAATGACTTGCAGGCGGGCGACTACGTGCTCATCCAGTTCGGGCACAATGATATCGGCGAACTCGGCAGGGGCAAGCACCGCGGCGATATCCCGGGCGTGGCCGACACAAGCTGCGTGAGCCGCGTAACGCTGAAGGACGAGAGCTACAACGAGGTGGTATATTCGTTCGGCTGGTATCTGAAGAAGATGATCGACGACTGCCGCCAGAAGGGCGCCACACCCATCATCGTGAGCCTGACACCCCGCAACGAATGGCAGGACGGCTGCATCGAGCGCCGCAACGACAGCTACGGACGCTGGTACCGCGCCGTGGCTGAGGAGACGGGCTGCGACTTCGTGGATCTCCACAACATCACGGCCGACGCGCTCGACGGCATCGGGCAGGAAGCTGCGAAAGATTATTACTACGGTGACCACACGCACACCTCGCTGCGAGGGGCCCGCCTGAACGCCATCGGCATCGCCATAGGCCTCCGCCGCTGCGGCAGCAAACTGGCTGATTACCTGCAATAGCGAACAAGTTTCCACATAATAAAAACACGCGACAGCACAATAAAAATGCTGTCGCGCGCGTTTTAATAGAGGTTTTATTACGCGTAAAGACTATGATAGAATACATCCGCGGCTCCATAGCCGAACTCTCTCCCACCCTCGCCGTGCTCGACGCCAACGGCGTGGGCTACGGTCTGAACATCAGCCTCAACACCTATACCGCCATCCAAGGCCTGAGCGGCGACGTGAAACTCTACGTCTATGAGAGCATTCGCGAGGATGCTTACCAGCTCTGGGGCTTCGCCACGAAGGTGGAGCGCGAGCTGTTCCTGCTGCTGACCGCCGTGAGCGGTGTGGGCGGCCAGAGCGCGCGCGTCATCCTCAGTTCGATGACCGTTCACGAGCTGTGCGACGCCATCAGCCGTGGCGACGAGCGTCTGCTGAAGTCGGCCAAGGGCATCGGCGGCAAGACAGCACAGCGCATTATCGTGGAGCTGCGCGACAAGGTGATGGCCTTGGGCGTGGACTCGAGCGCCAGCGGCCCTGCAGGAGCACCATCGGGAACCGTAACAGTCGCCAACAAGGAGGTGCTGGACGAGGCCGTAGCTGCCCTGACGATGCTGGGCTTCTCACCTGCCCCGTCGCAAAAGGCCGTTGTGGGCATCCTGCGTGCCGAGCCTGACGCTACGGTGGAGAGAGTGATTAAGTTGGCGTTGAAGATGCTGTAGAAGACCCACCCCCAACCCCTCCCATTAGGGAGGGGGGGAGAAAAGAGGAATCATCCTGTGAAAAAAATAATTGCTTATAGTTTTTTATTGCTGTTAGCTTTATTCGCTATCAGCAGTGAAGTGCTATTTGCAAAAGTGACCGCCCCCTCCCTCACAGGGAGGGCGGGGGGAGAGTCCCCCATTGATACTCTTCGTGTGCGCCCGCAGCGCACGGTACCAGAGACTTACGAGGATCTGGACACGACGGCGGTGGCGCTGCCGAGGCCTGACAACCTGAAGCAGGAGGCGGAGCTCGACTCCATCACGGGCAACTACCGCGTGGGAACGAAGCTGGGCACGGGCAGCTACCTGAACACGCCGATCCTGATGACTCCCGAGGAGTACCAACAGTGGACGCTCAAGCAGTCCATGGGCGCCTACTACCGCGAGAAGAACCGCGAGGCCTACGAGACGGCGGGCAAGAGCAAGTTCGACTTCACAGACATGCATTTTAACCTGGGACCGGCGGAGAAGATCTTCGGCCCTGGCGGCATCAACATCAAGACCCAGGGATCGGCCGAGGTGAAGGTGGGCGTCAACATCAAGAAGACCGACAACCCGTCGCTGTCGGAGAACCGCCGCAAGATCACAGCCTTCGACTTCGACGAGAAGATCAACCTGGCTGTGACGGGTAAGGTGGGCGACAAGATGAACATGAACCTCAACTACAACACCGAGGCAACCTTCGAAGCCGACGCCCAACAGATGAAGTTGAAGTACGACGGCAAGGAGGACGAAATCATCAAGCTCATCGAGGCGGGCGATGTGTCGATGCCCTCGAACTCGACGCTCATCCCCGGTGTGTCGAGCCTGTTCGGTATCCGCACCGACTTGCAGTTCGGTAAGCTGAAGCTGCAGGCTGTGGTGAGCCAAAAGAACTCGGCCTCGAAGAGCGTGAGCAGCAAGGGCGGCTCGCAGACGCAGAACTACGAGATCACTGCCGTCAACTACGAGGAGAACCGCCACTACTGGCTCAGCCATTACTTCCGCGACAACTACGACCGCTGGATGAAGACGCTGCCCACCATCGCCAGCGGAATCTCCATCAAGCGCATCGAGGTGTGGGTGACGAACAAGACGAACCCCTCGACGCAGAACAACCGCAACCTCATAGCCTTCACCGACCTGGGTGAATACAGCAACATCAGCAACGACCATTGGAAACGCCAGGGCGGCACCGCCAACCCCTACAACCGCGCCAACACGCTCTACGAGGAGGTGGTGGGCCAGTACGCCGCAGCACGCGATATGAGCCAGGCCACACCCACGCTCGACGGCATAGACGGCATCCACGGCGGCAACGACTACGAGAAGGTGCAGAGCGCACGCCTGCTGTCCTCCAGCGAATACACCATCAACAACGCGCTGGGCTATATCTCGCTCAGCGCCCAGCTGGAGCCGGACGAGGTGCTGGCCGTGGCCTACGAATACACGCTGGCGGGGCAGACCTATCAGGTGGGTGAATTTGCGAGCGACCTGAAGGACAACAGCCAGTGTCTGTTCCTGAAAGCGCTGAAGAGCACCAGCAGCTCGCCGAAGATGGGCAACTGGCCACTGATGATGAAGAACGTCTATTCGCTGGGCGCCACGAGCACACAGCGCGAGAAGTTCCGCCTCGACATCAAGTACCAAAGCGACTCCACGGGCGTCTATCTGACCTACCTGCCCGAGACCAACCTGAAGGGCACTCCCCTGCTACGCGCCCTGAACATGGACCGCCTCGACAACAACAACCGCGCCAACGCCGACGGCCAGTTCGACTATATCGAGGGCTACACCATTCAGAAAGGGCGTATCTTCTTTGCCGTGGCAGAGCCTTTCGGCGACCATCTGCGCAGTTGGATCAAGAGTCAGGGCGGCACAGACGCGCTGGCCGACCAGTACTGCTTCGACGCGCTCTACGACAGCACCAAGACGATAGCCAAGCAGATTGCCGAGCGCAACAAGTTCCTGCTCACCGGCCGCTACAAAGGAACCAGCGGTTCAGAGATCAGTCTGGGCGGCACGAACATCGCACCCGGCTCCGTACACGTCACGGCCGGCGGCGTCACCCTCACCGAGAACGTGGACTACCGCGTGGACTACTCAATGGGTATTGTCTATATCCTCAACCAAAGCCTCATTGATGCCGGCACGAAGATCAACGCCAGCGTGGAAAGCAACGACGTGTATGGGATGCAGCGCAAGATGTTCCTCGGCCTCAACTGGGACTACGAATTCTCCAAGAACCTCGTCATCGGCGGTACGCTGCAGTACCTGAACGAGCAACCCCTGACCACGAAGGTGAACATGGGCGAAGAGCCCCTGAAGAACCTGCTGTGGGGCCTCCACATCGACTGGAAGAAGGAGAGCCAGTGGCTCACGAATGTGCTGAACGCCATTCCGTTCCTCCACTTCACAGCGCCCTCGCAGATTGCCTTCAGCGGAGACTTCGCACAGCTCATTGCCGGCCAGAACCACCAGGTGCAGGGCAACGCCTCGTACATGGACGACTTCGAGAACACGAAGAACCGCATCAGCATCTCGCAGCCCACGGCCTGGATGCTTTCCTCAGTGCCCAAGCCTTTCGACGGGGCCAAGCTGTCCAACGATGTGCGCAGCGGCTACCAGAGGGCACGACTGGCGTGGTACTATATCGACCCCATCTTCACACGCCGCAGCAGCTCCCTCACCCCCTCGCACATCAAGAACGACATCCAGCAGCTCTCCAACCACTATGTCCGCGAGGTGTATGAGCGCGAGCTCTACCCCAACAAATCGCAGACGAGCTACTCCGAAGCCGCATCGCTGAACGTGCTGAACCTGGCCTACTACCCCACCGAGCGCGGAGCCTACAACCTCAACCCCAACCTGACGACCGAGGGACGGTTGAAAGACCCCTTGAACAACTGGGGCGGAATGATGCGCAAGATGGACAACCCCGACTTCGAGGCGCAGAACATTGAGTATCTGGAGTTCTGGATGCTGGACCCCTTCATCTACACCGGCAGCGACCAGAGCTTCGGCGGCGACCTGTATATCAACCTGGGCGAAGTGTCGGAGGACGTGCTCAACGACGGCAAGAAGTTCTACGAGAGCGGCCTGCCCATCGACGGCAACGCGAACTACTTCACGGAGACCGTGTGGGGCCGCGTGCCGACCACTAACAGCGTCACCTACGCCTTCAACAACGAGAGCGGCGCACGCACGCAGCAGGACGTGGGCCTCAACGGTATCAACTCTGAACTGGAACGCTCGTTCGGCGCCTACGCCAACTTCCTCAGCCAGGTGCAGGGCAAGGTTTCGCCCGAGGTCTTCGACAGCATCTGGGCCGACCCTGCCGCCGATGACTACCACTACTACCGCGGCAGCGACTATGACGACCAGCGTAAGAGCATCCTCGAGCGCTACAAGCGCATCAACCTGCCCGAAGGCAACTCGCCCGACACCGACAACTCGCCCGAAAGCTACGAGACGGCCTACAAGACCACCCCCGACGTGGAGGACATCAACCAGGACTACACGCTCAACGAGTACGAGAAATACTTCCAGTACCACATCTCCGTACGTCCGCAGGACATGGTCATCGGCAGCAACTACATTGCCGACATCCGCAACGCCAGCGTCAAGCTGCGCAACGACGAGACGCAGACGGTGAAGTGGTACCAGTTCCGCGTGCCCCTGAAATCCTACGAGCGCGTGGAGGGCGGCATCACAGACTTCACCAGCATCCGCTTTATGCGAATGTATATGACGAAGTTCGAGAAGCCCATCATCCTGCGCTTTGCCACACTGGATGCCGTGCAGGCCGACTGGCGCGTCTATGAGCAGAGCCTCACGCCCGGCGAGAACCCGTCGGCGACGTCCACCATCGAGGTGAGCGCCGTGAACATTGAGGAGAACAACGACAAGGAGCCCGTGAACTACGTGCTGCCTCCCGGCGTAAGCCGCGTCACCGACCCCTCGCAGACGCAGCTAGTGGAAAGCAACGAGCAGGCCTTGTCGATGGTGGTCAGAGACCTGGCCCCCGGCGAAGCGCAGGCGGTGTTCAAGAACTGCAACTATGACATGCGACAGTACAAGCACCTGCAGCTCTTCGTCCACGCCAACGCACTCGCCAACGACATCACCAACCTGCAGAACGGCGAGACGGCCCTCTTCATCCGCTTAGGTTCCGACTACAGGAGCAACTACTACGAATACGAGATTCCGCTACGGCTCACGGCCCCCGGCCACTACGACACCTACAGCGCACAGGGCTGCCGAGCCGTATGGCCCGAGGAGAACATGGTGGATATGGACCTCGAGAAGTTCACCGCCGTGAAGAAGAGCCGCAACCGCGAGAAGAGCCTCGGCAACGCCAGCTACAACCGCGCCTACAGCCAGTTCGACGACGATCGCCCCAGCAACCGCATCACGGTGATGGGTAATCCTACGCTCGGCGAGGTGAAGACAATCATGATCGGTGTGCGCAATAACGGCCGCACTATCAAGAGCGTGGAGGTGTGGGCCAACGAGCTGCGCCTGCAGGAGTTCTCCAACGAGGGCGGCTGGGCCGCACAGGCCGCGCTGAACATCCAGCTCTCCGACCTCGGCAGCATCAACCTCACGGGCCACATCGAGAAAGCGGGCTTCGGCGGCATTGAGCAGAAAGTGTCGGAGCGCTCCAACGAGGATACCTACGAATATACCATCACCACCCAGATGGACCTCGGCAAGCTGTTCCCCCCGAAGGCCAAGCTGACGATTCCGTTCTACTACAGCTACAGCAACGAGCAGATCCGCCCCAAGTACAATCCGCTGGACACGGATATGCTGCTTGAAGATGCTCTCGACGCTACCACCAGCAAGCACGAGCGCGACAGCATCCTTGACCTCACCACGCGCCGCCAGACGACGAAGAACATCGCATTCACGGGCGTGAAGCTGAACATCCAGTCGCGCAAGCACCCGATGCCCTACGACCCGGCCAACTTCACCTTCAACTACAGCCACTCGCACACCTACAACACGGGCGAGACCACCGTCTATGAGCACGACAAGGCCTGGCGCGGAAGCATCAACTACAGCTGGTCGCCCAACTGGAAAGCCTGGGAGCCGTTCAAGAACATCAAGTCGAAGAGCAAGTGGCTGCAGATCATCAAGGACCAAGGCTGGAGCTTTTGCCCGCAGAACATCACGTTCAACACGGATATGGTGCGAACCTACTACGAGATTCAGGAGCGCGACCTCGACAATCTCGAAGGCGAGAACACCATCCCCGTGCGCTGGACGCCCACCTTCCTGTGGAACCGCGAGTTCAGCCTCCGCTGGGACCTCACCAAGACGCTCCACTTCACCTTCCAGAGCGGCACGCACGCCGAAATCGAAGAACCCTACACGCCTGTGAACAAGGACCGCTACCCCGACCGATACGAGGCCTGGAAGGACAGCGTGCTCTACAGCATCCGCCATCTAGGAACGCCCATCGACTACGCCCAGAGCGCACAGGTGTCCTATAAGTTCCCCTTCGAGAAGATTCCAGCCACCGACTGGATCTCCGCCGACGGAACGTATCAGGCGAACTACAACTGGAAGCGTGGAGCCGAATACGAGGACGGCACCAACCTGGGCAACACCATCAACACCCAGCGCACACTGAACATCAACGGCAAATTCAACCTCGAGACACTCTACAACCACTCGCCATTCCTGAAGGAAGCCAACAAGCGCTTCTCCACCTCGACCATCAAGAGCGAGGCCAAGAAGAAGGATCAGGCGAAGAAGAAGGCCAAGGAGACGAAGAAGAAAGACGAGGCAACAGCCGCCAAGGCCCGCATGGAAGCGGAGCAGAAAGCGGCTGCCGGCGACAGCACGGCCCTGCTGGCGCTGAATGACCCCACAAAAGCCAAGGCACAGACCAACGCCAAGGGCGTCAGCCAGCAGAAGGAGAAGCAGTTCAAGGGCTTCGCCGGCGAGGTGCAGCTGGTTCCCGACAGCGCCGTGGAAGTCAAGCACGGCCAGAAGAGCAAGCGCATCATCGTCAGCGCCAAGGACGAGAAGGGAAAGGTATATCCCATCAAGTACAAGCGCGTGGACGAGAACACCATCCGCATCCAGTCGCCCGGCGACAGCGTGAAGCTGCGCGTGAACGTGCTGGCCAAGCCCAAGGCACAGGACCAGAAGTGGTACCAGTGGGCACAGGCAGGAGCACGCTTCGCAATGATGCTGCGCAACGTGAGCGTCAGCTACCGCAACACCTATTCGCTGGCACTGCCGGGCTTTATGCCCAATATCGGCGACGCCTTCGGTCAGCAGAAATTCAACGGTGTGCTGAGCCCGGGCCTCGACTTCGCATTCGGCTTGGTTGACGACGACTATATCCAGACCGCCAAGAACCGCGGCTGGCTCCTCAACAACGACAGTGTGGCTACACCGGCTACCACTAACAGCTCCGAGGACATCCAGATCAAGGCCACACTGGAGCCGCTGCCCGACCTGAAGATTGACCTCAACGCCAGCCGCACGCGCACCTACTCGAAGAACATACAATACATGTATAGCGGCAACCCGACCACGCAGACGGGTTCGTTCAATATGACCACCATCACCATCCGCACGGCTTTCAAGAGCCGCGGCGATGCGGGCAACGGCTACGACAGCGAGCCCTTCCGCCGCTTCCAGGAGTATATTCCAATCTTCCAGAGCCGTTTGGAAGCCCGCTATGCCGGCGTTCAGTACCCCGAGGGCACGGGCCTGCCAGGCAGCTACGACCCTGCCAACGGTTCCGTGGACCCCTACAGCGCCGACGTGATGATACCCGCGTTCCTCGCTGCCTACAGCGGCCGCCGCGCTGCGGATTCGCCGCTCGACATCTTCCCCGCCCTCACCCACGTGCTGCCCAACTGGAACATCACCTACAAGGGTCTCGGCAACCTGCCCTGGATTCGCGACCACTTCAAGAGCGTCACCCTCACCCACGGCTACAAGAGCATCTACAGCGTGGGCTCCTACAACACCTACTCCTCGTGGGTGGAGTACATGCACGGCTCCGACATGGGCTTCGTGCTCAACACCACCACGGGCCAGTACCAGCCCTCGTCGATGTACGATATCTCCACCGTCAGCATCAACGAATCCTTCTCGCCGCTCATCGGCCTGAACGTGACGCTGCAGAACAACATGACCTTCAAACTCGAGTACCGCAAGACGCGCGTCCTCACGCTCTCCATGACGGCCGCACAAATCAACGAGGCCAGCTCCGCGGACATCGTGTTCGGATGGGGCTACAAGCTCACCGACTTCAAGCTCGGCAGCCTCTGGAAGACCAAGAGCAGCAGCCAGAAGCAAGCGCGCAAGAACGCCCGCAACCGCCGAAACCAGAAGGACAACGACAAGAACACCTCCACCAGCAGCAAGGACAGCGGCAAGAGCAACTTCGCCCACAGCCTCAACCTGCGCTTCGACTTCTCCTACCGCAATCAGGACGCCATCACGCGCAATATCCAGACATCGCTCTCCGAGGCTACGATGGGTAACCGCGCCTTCAAGACGTCCTTCGCCTGCGACTATGCGATGAGCCGCTACGTCACCTTCTCCCTCTACTACGACCGCCAGCGCAACGAGCCCCTGCTCTCCTCGTCGGCCTACCCGACCATCACCCAGGACTTCGGTTTCAACCTCCGCTTCACGCTGACGCGATAGACGAATATATCCAGAAAAACACGGAAAAAACAGAATATCCCGTAATATCCTTTGCCCATTCGGAAATTCTGCTTACCTTTGCGCCGCTTTTCGAGAGCACCCCGTTGAATCATTCTTTTACACACCTATATTTATAATTACGCGCGTGAGCGCCAATTGCTATGGAACTGAACATGCTTACGGCCATTTCCCCTATCGACGGCCGCTACAGGACAAAGACAGAACCACTCGACAGTTATTTCTCCGAATTTGCACTCATCCGTTATCGCATCCGCGTTGAAATAGAGTATTTCATTGCGCTGGCTGAATTGCCGCTGCCGCAGATGAAGCTCTCAGCGCTCGTGTTGCCGCGGCTGCGCGATATCTATGAGAAATTCACGCCCCAGGATGCGCTGCGCGTCAAGGAAATCGAAAGCATCACCAACCACGACGTGAAAGCCGTGGAGTACTATATCAAGGAACAGTTCGACGCCATCGACCGCGAAACCGACGGCCGCTTTGGGCTGGCTCGCTACAAGGAGTTTGTCCACTTCGGTCTTACCTCGCAGGACATCAACAACACCAGCGTGCCCCTCTCCTTCTCCGAGGCATTGAACGAGGTGTATCTGCCGCTGATGCGCGAGCTGATTGGCAAGCTGGAGGAATACGCCATGGCGTGGGCCGATGTGCCGATGCTGGCAAAGACCCACGGCCAACCCGCATCGCCCACCCGACTGGGCAAGGAAATCAACGTCTTTGCCTATCGTCTCGGCGTCGAGTACGACCATCTCATCACGCTCCCCGTAACGGCCAAATTCGGTGGCGCCACGGGCAACATGAACGCCCACCACGTGGCCTATCCCGCCATCGACTGGCGCTCGTTTGCCAACAACTTCGTGAGCGATAAGCTCGGATTGGAGCGTGAACAGTTCACCACACAGATCTCCAACTACGACCGTCTGGCAGCCATCTTCGATGCCCTGCGACGCATCAACACCATCCTCATCGACCTCGACCGCGATGTGTGGCAGTATATCTCCATGGGTTATTTCCGCCAGAAGGTGAAGGCCGGCGAGGTGGGCTCCAGTGCGATGCCCCATAAGGTGAACCCCATCGACTTCGAGAACTCGGAAGGCAATCTGGGCATCGCCAACGCCATCTTCGTTCATCTGGCACAGAAGCTGCCCGTCAGCCGTCTGCAGCGTGATCTCACTGACTCCACCGTGCTGCGCAATATCGGTGTGCCCATCGGCCACACGGTCATTGCCCTGCATAGCACGCTCAAGGGTCTAGGCAAGCTGCTGCTCAACGAGGAGGCCATCCAGGCTGACCTGCAGAACAACTGGGCCGTCGTGGCAGAAGCCATCCAGACGATCCTCCGCCGCGAAGGCTACCCCAACCCTTACGAGACGCTCAAGGCGCTCACTCGCACAGGCGCGGCCATCAGCCCCGAGAGCATCGCATCATTCATTGAAACACTCGACGTCAGCGAAGCTGTGAAAGCCGAGCTGCGCCAAATCACGCCCGCCAACTACACGGGTATATCTGATTAAATTATCACATTACACAAATTCATTATTTATTGATTATCCTTTATGGAAAACAACGAAGAAAAATGGCGCGAAAACTTCGTGCAGAATGAAGGCCAGGAAAACAGCAACAGCTATGGTACACCGGGTCGCACACCGCGTCCCCGCATCCAACGCCCCGTCTATGGCGCCAGCGCCGACGGCGAGCGCCGCACATTCCAACCGAAGAGCGGTTACCAGCGCGAGGGCGGCTATCAGCCCCGTTCCACATACTCCCGTGAGGGCGGCTACCAGAAACGCGAGGGTGGCTACCAGCCCCGCTTCAACCGTGAGGGGCAGCAGCGTGAGGGTGGCTACCAGCCCCGCTTCAATCGTGAGGGCGGCTACCAGCAGCGAGAGGGTGGCTACCAGCCCCGCTTCAACCGCGAGGGCGGCTACCAGCAGCGCGAGGGTGGCTACCAGCCCCGCTTCAACCGTGAGGGTGGCTATCAGCAACGCGAAGGTGGCTACCAGCCCCGCTTCAACCGTGAGGGTGGCTACGGCCAGCAACGTGGCGGTCACGGCCCACAGCGTGGAGGCTATCAGCAGCGTGGAGGCTACGGCCAGCAGCGCGGTTTCGGCGGTCCCCGTCGCCAGCACACGCCCGGCTACGATCCCAATGCAAAATACAGCTTCAAGAAGCGCATTGAATACTCCGAGGCTCACATCGACCCCGAAGCACCTATCCGCCTGAACAAGTTCCTGGCCAATGCCGGCGTATGCTCACGTCGTGAGGCAGACACCTTCATCGAGGCAGGCGTTGTCAGCGTCAATGGTGTCGTAGTCACAGAGCTTGGCACAAAGGTCAAGCGCACCGACGAGGTGAAGTTCCACGACCAGCCCGTGAAAATCGAGAAGAAGGTGTATGTGCTCCTGAACAAGCCCAAGGACTATGTCACCACCAGCGACGATCCCCAGAACCGCAAGACGGTGATGGATCTCGTCAAGGGAGCCTGCGACGAGCGCATCTACCCCGTAGGACGTCTCGACCGCAACACCACCGGCGTGCTCCTGTTGACCAACGACGGTGAGTTGGCTTCGAAGCTCACCCACCCGCAGTACCTCAAGAAGAAAATCTACCACGTCCACACTGACAAGAACGTGACGGCAGCCGACTTGCGCCAGATTGCTGAGGGTATCACCCTCGACGACGGCGAGATTCACGCCGACGCCGTTGAATACGCTTCTGAGACCGACAAGAAGCAGGTGGGCATTGAAATCCACAGCGGCCGCAACCGCATCGTGCGCCGCATCTTCGAGCATCTGGGCTATAAGGTCACGAAGCTCGACCGCGTCTTCTTCGCAGGTCTCACCAAGAAGAACCTCAAGCGTGGCGACTGGCGCTACCTCACGGAGCAGGAAGTGAACATGCTGCGCATGGGAGCGTTTGAGTAAATTGAGAATTGAAAATTGACAATTGAAAAATGAAAAATGAAAAGAACTAAGATAATCGATCTCTTGACCAGTAAGCCTGGTCAGGAGGTGTGTGCCAAGGGTTGGGTCCGCTCCAAGCGCGGCTCCAAGAGCGTCTATTTCATTGCCCTGAACGACGGCAGCACCATCAAGAACATTCAGGTGGTGGCAGATGCCGAGAAGTTCGACGAGGAGCTGATGAAACTCGTGACCACGGGCGCTTGCCTCAGCGTCGAGGGTCAGTTGGTGGAGAGCGTCGGCAGCGGACAAGCTGTGGAGATCCAAGCCACGAAGATCGAAGTCCTCGGCACGTGCGATGCAACCTACCCGATGCAAAAGAAAGGACAGTCCTTTGAATATATGCGCCAGCACGCCCACATGCGCCTGCGCACGAACACCTTCGGGGCTGTCATGCGCATCCGCCACAATATGGCGATGGCCATCCACACCTACTTCCACGAGCACGGCTTCTACTATTTCCACACACCGCTCATCACGGCCAGCGACTGCGAAGGTACCGGAAATATGTTCCAGGTGAAGACGAAGAACCTCTACGACCTGAAGAAGGACAAGGACGGCAAGATCATCTACGACGATGATTTCTTCGGTGAGCAGACTTCGCTGACTGTATCTGGTCAGTTGGAGGGTGAGCTGGGTGCTACCGCACTGGGTTCTATCTACACCTT
>JAEEGL014406246.1_pt1 | contig 16604 bp, 8 predicted proteins | sample 9134231 | NCBI WGS metagenome assembly JAEEGL01 (sample SAMN16246548, study PRJNA631951) | gut metagenome | biome: gut microbiome; feature: rumen; material: fiber-attached | host: Bos | place: Iran: Karaj | collected 2018-10 | reverse complement strand
TGGGATACAATCCATGTGTCGGGATTGATAGGGGCATTTTCCACCGTGGTGATGCGTGCCTTAGGATTCTCGACACTTACCATCAGCGAGTCGGCAAGCATGGGATGGGCAGAGCCGACAAAGGTATGGCCTTCGGCCACGGCGGTGATGATGCCTAACTCATTAACGGCGCAGACGCTCTCATCAGATGATGTCCACGCCACTACCGAAGGGTCCACCTTGTCCAAGCCGTAGCCACTGATGCCATTGATGTTAATCGCATAGGGATGAAAACGGTCAATGACGACGCTGTCGCTCACCAGCTTCCATTGCGCCTCCATGATGGTGACTGGTTGCGTGGCGGTGATGCCATTGTAATGCACATAAAGGTTACCCGTAGCGGGCTGTGATGAGGCATGGAACACGCCATCCTCATCAAATCTACCCACTTGGGGATCACACGTGAAAGTGCATCCCTGCAAATCGCGCGTCTTCAACATGCCATATCGGTTATAGCCCCAGACACCAAATGTCGTTGCAGCCGAAATCGACAGGTTGTAGCATCGCGGCTCGTAACTGATAATGCCGATTTCATCATCATCGGGGGCCGTCGACACCAACAGGCAGCTATTGCCCACAGCCCTCACGGTGCCGTCGCTGGGATGGTTCAACACCTCGTCGTTGACCACCATGCTCGAGGAACCGCCACCGTCAAGGTTCACGGCATTCACGGCTCCCAAGGCATCAAATATGCCCTTCATCTGCTTGAGCGTCACGCCCACCGAAGTCATGTGGCGGCCATCTACCACGACAAAGTACAGGCGTGTGCCGTCGGCATTGAAGCCTGCTGCAGTGCGGGGATGCAACTCATTCCAGTCCTCCATGAAGACTCCGTCCTTCATGATGATGTGGTCACTGCCACCTACGAGCTGATGGATGTTGACATTCTGAGGGCCATTGTTCAACGAGAGTCCAAAACTGATGTCCAACTCATCGCCCGCCTTCATCCACGAGGTCTGGTTGGCATAATAGCCCTTGAGCCACAAGATGGCCTTGCCGTCGGGAATAGCGGTCTCGCCCTGGGCATCAAAGATGTCCTCGATGACGCAATGTTCCATTCCGTTGGCCAGCCAGCGGAACGGCTCATCGGCCGGTCGCAGCAGCACCATCTTGCCCGAAGAAGAGCCTTCATAGGTCACTGGGCCAAAAGTGCGTGTGAAAAGGATCGTTTGGCTTTCCGCGATGTTGTCATAGCCATAACGCATGCGGTTCACCAGATTCAGCGTGAACGAATGACCCGCCCCCATCACGCGTCCCGTAAAGGTCAATCGATCGATATAGGGACGGTTGCTGTCGTCAAGAACCAGACATGCACGGTTGTGGCTGGATTGCACAAGTTCATCGTTGCGTACCTGCCCGCTCAGTGGCATTCCCAACTCGTTGGGAGGAGCCGTCATGAAGAAGTCGCCATTAACGGCCGCCACTACCTGATGTCCGGGGTGAGAACTGCGTGCAGCCATGCTGACGGGTGTCTCGCATGCTACCAGCTTGTCCCCGGCCAAGCAAGTTTCCATCACGATATAGGGGTTGGTCAAGTCCATCTCAATGACACTCACCTTGAGCGGCAAAGCAGGAATGTCATATTTGGCAGCGGACACGCCCGGTCCCACCAGATGCGGAAATATGAGCGTGTCCACGTCATAGGCCTTATCACCGAGAATCCACTGATCACGAGCCGAGCCAGAGAGCCAGCCGATGATCAAAAGGACCACGGTAACAAAACATTTTTTACTATTCATCTTATTCGAGTTTCTTGTTGATAGTCCTCAATTCTCAACCATAGCTAACGGCTGAGAATAATATTGATGAGGGCATTCACATCGGCCACATCTACCTCACCGTCTTCATTCACATCGCATACCTGGAGATGCTCACCAGACAAGACCATATCAATGAGCCTGTTTACATCGGCGAGAGTGATTTCCTTGTCACCGTTGATGTCGCCCTTGACAGTTTGCAGAGCAGCATAGACGAGTTCCATGCCAGGAATCTTGACACTGTAGGATTCACCTGTAGTCACGGGATCATGAGTGATGTAGTAATAGATGAAGTGCAATGGGAAGTTGCCCAAATCGCCAGGATCGCAAATGCTGCTCACTGGCACATCGACATACACCTCGCCGCCAGCGCTGTTGTCAATTGCCTGCTCGATGGTGATGCGCTTGGCATGAGCTGTCTCGACAAGCAACTTTAGTGACTTGAGCTGAATGCCGTCGGCCTCGATGCGCATCCGCAGGGTGTCGGGCAAGCCCCAGATCTGTACCGACTTGGAGAGCTTGATGTAGGGATTGCGAGACGAGGCACCTGTGAAATCAATCTGCAGGCCGTTGTCCAAAGCAGTGATTACCTTGTTCTTGCCACCGCTCTGGGCCACGCTCCATGTCTCGGGATCAATGGGCGCGTTCTCGATATTGGTGACGGCAGCCTTAGGATTCTCGACACGCACCAGCAAGGAGTCGCCCAGCATGGGGTTGTCGGAACCCACATAGGTCCTGCCATCAAGTCCAGCCGAGATGACGGCTTTCTTATCGACAACACACACGGCCTCATCGTCGGAATACCAGTCCACTACCGTTGCATCAACATTATCCACACCGTAGTTGCTGACACCATTAATGCGAATGGCATAGCTGTGATACTTGTCGATGACAACACTATCGCATTCAAATTTCCAGCGAGCATCGATGATGGAAACCGGCTGGGTGGCGGTGATTCCGTTATAGGTGACATAGAGATTGCCGGTAGCGGCATTTGAAATGGCCTTGAACACACCATTCTCGTCAAAGGAACCCACCTCGGGGTCGCACGAGAAGGTGCAGCCCTTCAAGTCCCTGGACTTGAGCAAGCCATACTGGTTATAAGCCCAAATGTGGAACGTGGTAGATGCCGACGCCGGCAAATTGTATCGACGGGGCTCATAGCTGATGATGCCTATCTCGTCATCGACGGGTGCATTGGAGACAAAGAGGCAGCCATTGCCCACGGCACGCACCGGGCCGTCACTAGGGTGATTAATTACCTCATCATTCACCATCATGCACGAGGATCCGCCACCATCGAGGTTGACAGCGGTAGAAGCACCCAATCCCCTGAAAATGTCAGCCATATCACGCAGGGTGGCACCAGCCGAGGGCGTTTGTCGGCCATCCACAACAATGAAGTAAACTCGGGTGCTGTCGGCACTGAAGCCGATGGCCGTACGCGGGTGGCGCTCATCCCAAGCCTCGGCAGGATCATATTCACCATTTCTCATGAACATGTGATTACTGCCACCGACGAGTTGCTTGATAGCGATGTCCCCAGGGTTGTGATTGAGCGTCTGCTTGAAGGAAATCGTCAGTTCGTCTCCCTCATGCATGGAATCGGCATAACTGCCATAAGATCCCTTGAGCCACAGCACAGCCTGACCCTCGGGGATGGGTGTCGAATGGTGAGCGTTGATGATTTTCTCAATAATGCAATGCTCGGTGCCAGGCGTATGCCACTTGAACGGCTCGTCGGCAGGACGCAGTATCAGCATCTTGCCGGTGACAGAGCCCGTGTAGGTCGTCGCAGAGTAAGCCGGAGTAAACAGGATGGTCTGATTGGTAGCGATATCCTCGGTCTGAAAACGCAAGCGGTTCACCAGATTGAGTGGTACCGTAGTTTCGCCACACGTTATCGTACCCGTGAACGTCAACCTGTCCACATAGGGGTGATTATTCTCATCGAGGATAAAGCAGGCACGGTTGTGGCTACTCACCTGCAACTCACCGTTGGACACCTGTCCACTGGTGGGGATTCCACTCTCCCTATAGGATATAATATTGAAAAAATCGCCATTGATGGCACCCACGACATCATGTCCGGGCCTATCGTTGCGCGCCGCCATGCTCAAGGGTGTTTCGGTCCCCACCGCATGACCACCGCCCAGACAAGGCTCCACCATGGCATAGGGATTGGTCAAGTCCATTTCAAGGACACTCACGAGCAGAGGTATTTCAGGTACTTGATATTTGGCGGATATCATGCCAGGTCCCACCATGTGTGGGAAGATAACCGTATCCACGTCATAGGCCTTGTCGCGGATAATCCACTGGTTAAGGGCACTCGCTGTTACAGTGCCCAACAATAATGCCGCCAATGCGGCTATCAATTGTCGTGTTCTCATGAGTTCAGAATCATATCAATCAATGTATTCACATCAGCGACATTTACCTCGCCGTCTTTATTCACATCGGATGCCGGTGTAGCATTGCCTGTCAGGATGTTATCAATCAGGAAGTTTACGTCGGCAATATTCACCTCGCCGTCGCCGTTCACATCACCAGGAGTTCCAGGACCGGGAACATCACCGGCGCTCACGTTGCGGCCGATTTTATAGACAGCCATACCGTTGTAAGCCTTGAAAGTGAACAGGGTCACCTCCTCGAAGCCCTCGTCATCGACACTGTATTCAACAGCAAAGCAGTGTACGCGCAAACCGCTGTCGTTGACCTTGCCAAGGCTATCGGCAGGCACTGTCCAATACTTGGTCAAGCCACTCAACGACTGGCCTTCACCCATCTCACAGATGTTGGCTTGGCAACCATGGCCACCACCGTTCATGTCGGACTTGACATAGACAAAGAAGTCACGGCCGTCGAGTTTGAACTCAATGCATCCGTTAGGAGTCGACTTGGGCCACAGCTCGGGGTCAACATCCTCGAACGAATCGATGACCGATCCCGCGAAGTCGTAAACCACTGGCGCTGTGTCAAAACAGTCGATGTAGAACATCTCACCACTGTATCGCGACTCTTCATCGGGACCCTCAATCATCTTGATGACCGGAGCCAACGAGAAACCCGTCTTGGTCTCGGGGTAGAAGTTAATGATATCCATATAGGGGTCACCGTCAAAACCGCCTTCCCATTCCCCGCCTTGATCGGCATGCATGCGATAGAGGGTCGGGAAACCAGGGTCTGCCCCCGAGCCTGCCACAGTCATGATGTTACACTCGGCTTCCTCAAGGGTTAAGTCGCCAATCACGTCAACGTAGTCGGTGCGCTGCACGGATTCGCCCTTTTCCATCTCAACGACCAGGGTGAGTTCACCCGTGTTGACGTCAACCAAGTAGATGGGAATGGTTACCTGTGCCGTACTTGTCATGGGTGCTACCCAGATGTGGTGGAAACTGTCCTTTCCAATGCTCGCAACTCCCAGGAAGCGGCCATAGGGGGCTCCATCGAGCGTCAGGGGCAAATCCTCGAGCTGACGGCCGTCGGCTGCCGAGAAGCGGTGGATGACCGATTGCATGATGGAGTCATTGCCCACAACTACCAGTTTTTCCTCGCTGCGGGCTACATAAATGATGCCCTGGTCCATCGTTGCTGTGCGGGCACGTTGATTGCAAATCACGTTGTCAGTATAGGCAGTGCCACAATGCACACGGTCGAAAATCCACTGGTTAACCATTTTGATGCCATTGACTTCGGGGTAGGTCTGACCATCGGTCACGGCTACTGCGCTGAAAGCCACGGTCATCAACAAAGCGAAAAAGAGTATTGATTTTTTCATTGCTATCAATATTTTAAATTACTGATTATAAAGATGTTGCGGATTGCCGCGGATATGATTAATCATCCGTGCAATCCGCAACACACTATGGTTATGATTACCCTATCGGGAATCTTTTATGACAAAATCATGTCGATTAGGAAGTTCACGTCAGCGACATTCACCTCGCCGTCACCGTTCACATCCGAAGCGGGCGTACTGCCTGAAGTCAAGATGATATCAATCAGGAAGTTCACATCGGCAATATTGATCTCACCGTCACCGTTCACGTCACCGCGGGGAGCAACAGGACCGTCTTCACCCACGTTGGCGCCAATCTTATACACGGCCAAACCGTTATAGTTCTTATAAATGAACAAGGTCACCTCTTCGTTGCCCTGGGCATCGGTGCCGTATTCCACATTCATACTCTGGACACGCGTGCCACCATCGCTGATGGTACCCAACTCGTCGGGAACCATCCAGTAGCGCTGCATGTCGGTCAAGGTCATGCTCTCGCCACCACCAAGCTCACAGATGTTCACCTGGCAAGCCCTGGTCAAACCAGTAGCCTCGTTGGGGCCTGAATACTGAGCCGTAACATACACGATGAAGTGGCGTCCCTCAAGGGTGAACTCGCACACACCGTTAGCACCCACTTCCATGGGCCAAATCTCGGGATCCACATTCTCGAAGTTGTCCACCATCGTACCCGTCACATCATACAGGATGGGTGCGGAGTGGAAACCGTCAACATAGAACAGGTCGCCGCTGTACTTGATGTCCTCATCATCACCAAGCACCATCTTCACCACGGGAGCATAGCCCCAGTTGGTCACCGTCTCGGGATAGAAGTCAAGGATAGCAAGATAGGGGTCACCGTCAAAGCCGCCGTCCCAATAGTCGTCACCCTGCTCACAATGCCAGCGATAGATGTACTCGGAGTTGGCGCCCACGGTCATGATGTTGCACTCAGCTTCCTCACGCGTCAGGTCACCCATCACGTCGATATAGTCGCAACGCTGCAGCGCGTCACCCTTGCTAAGCATGCCCACAAGGGTCAGTTCGCCAGTCTCGTTGTCCACCAGATAAACCGGCTGCTCGGCGGCAACCTCGCTGGTGTAGGGAGCCATATACAGGTGGCCGAAATTATCCATGCCCACCGTGTTGCTGCTCAATACGGGACCGCCATAGATGGCACCGTCAAGCGTTAAGGGCAGTTCCTTAATCAAGGAGCCGTCGGTAGCATCCAGCTTGTAGATGACACTCTGGGTCAACGTGTCGGTGCCCTGGATGATGGTGTTGGCATTGCTGCGAGCGATGTAGATGTAGCCGTCGCGCATCACCGCCGTACGGGCATAAGTGTTGCAATAGGGCTGTGCCGAGTACACATCGGGTGTGTGCGCACGGTCGATAATCCACAGGTTCTTAATGCCAATGCCGTTCACCTTCTCGTATTTCACGCCGTCAGTGACTGCCCAAACACTAGCTACACACGTAGCCAACAATAATGTCAAGAGTAACAATTTCTTCATAATAATTTGGTTTTTAATTTGTTATATTGTATTTCGGATAATTTGTTTCTTTAATCTAGCAAAGTAACTAAAAAAAACGTTACCCTCAAAGCACAGCAACCGATTTTTTCAAAAATGATGAAATAACTACCATTTATAAGTTCAGGATGAGATCTATGGCTGCGTTGACGTCGGCAATGTTGACCTCACCGTCGCCATTGACGTCAGTCTTGCCGACATCAACAATTTCACCTGTCAAAATCAAATCGACAAGCAGATTGACATCGGCCAGTGTGACCTCGCCGTCACGGTTCACGTCGCCAGGACCCGCCTCGGGGAGAAAATCAAGCTGACTGTCCATCCAGACGATGCGCCGTCCGAGCCACTGCTTGAGATAGGCTATCTCGTCATCAAAACTGGAGGGGACATGATAGTTGGGCCAGATGTAGGATCCCCACAAGGGATAGGCGCGGCTGTTGCGGTCCTCAGCCCCGCTCTTGGTGAGCTGATAGGCGAGCGAGTCGACCAAAGCCATGAGGCGGTCCATGCGCAGGTTGGTGGTCCTGTACTGTGCCCATCGCTCCTTGAGGTGCCGCTTGTACTTGGACTCGCGGTTGAGTTTATACCACCAGAAAGGCACCATGTTGGCGGTGGGCTTGTGAGGCAGCAGGTCGTTGACGTTATAGGCCCAAGAGTCGGTGCGGTATCCCTCCATATAATTACAGTTGCCGTAGGCGAAGTTCATGTCCCAGACAACCATCTTGAATCGAGGGTCCACACTGTCGCGTCGCTTGAAGAACTTGCCACTCAGGCGGTAACCGTCGACATTGTGGCCGATTTCCATTGCCAACTGATAGTCGATGAACGACATTTCGTCGATATACATGCACTCACCCGTTTCCTGGTCCCGAAAAGTATAGTGGACAAGGGTGTTCTCCATCTCATCGATGCGTCCCTGGATGTACTCGAGCTGGGCATCGGTCCAGTCCTCAAAATCGGGAATCTTGTACTGGAAATAGACGTTGCTGGTCTCGATGGCCACGCCATTGCTGGTAATGGGTCTGTACTTGGACATGTAACACGGTTCGTCGTTACGGTCCACCTCCATGAGATAGCCACCGGTGAGTTCATCGCCCTCTTCACCAGGGTCTTCGAGGTTGAGGCGATAACGCCCCTTGGAAACGAGCTCGGTCAGGACATACACTCCGTAATAGTAGCCGTTGTATATGACCTCGCAGAAACGGGCCTTGGGCACAAACTCCATCCATGGCCTGGAGATTTCAAAGGCAAGGACATCGCGCAGCAAGCTCCTGTCGTTATAGGGTGCGAGCAATGCCCAGATGTTGTCGCGGGGCATGCCCAGCAGGGAGACACGCTGCCAGGAGCCACCAGCTTCAAGCGGGCGGTTCAGCGGGCGGAATGAGTAAGGCTTCTTGGCGCTGTAGTCATAGGAAGAGTTCCCGCGATAAGCCAGAGCGATGTATCCGTCATAGTCGACGTGCTGGCCGGAGTAGGTCACCGTGTCGGTATAATTCTTCTTACCAGGCCCATTGTCGATGATTTTCATGCGGGCTGTGATTCTCTGGTCACGCTGCACGGTACCGTCGACCGTGAGCCACACGATGGGCAAGTTGGTCGAGTAGAGCCTGACAAACAGGTTGAACGGCGAACACACTACATCGGCCCTGGCACAGCAACACCATGCCATGACAAAGGCAACCGTCATGAGAATCAACCGTTTCATTTCGTCAGCACTTATGTATATCTACAAATTACGCGAATTAAACGTATATTGACCTGGACAAGAACAATCTGTAAAATTCGCGTAATCCATAATCTCAAAATAATCAATTTAAAATGATGTCAATAACAGCGTTGATGTCGGCAATATTCACCTCGCCATCGCCATTGACATCGGCCGTGCGAACATTGACAACCACGCCACTCAATACCATGTCGATGAGCGAGTTGATGTCGGCTATCGTTATCTCACTATCGCCGTTCACGTCACCCACAATCGCCTCGCGATACACAAACGAGCGGACATCGCAATAGTCTGTGTATTGGGTCGTGGTGCCCGTGGCCAGCGTGCGATAGGCATAACGGGCGTGCACGTAGTAGGTCTTGCCGTCGGTCAGTTTGCCAGCGCCCTTGATGGTGCCTAGCTGCGGCGTCTCAAAGGTGCCAAGCTCGAGCGTGCCATTGTAGGAAGTGCGCGCAGGGAAGGACTCCGAACTACTGATCTGCACCCTCAACGAGCCGATGCCCTCGACGGGCTCAAAACTGACGACATCGGTGCTGTACAACACGCCATCGCCTTCGTCCGGAACGATATACACAGGTACCGGCGGAATAACTTCAAGCGTGGTAAACGACGAAACAGGCGTCACTACCGTGGCATCGCCATAGGTCGCTGTCACGCGCGCATAGTAGGTCGTCGCACCCGACAGACAATACCGGGGCACCTGCCATTGCGGCTCGCTCAGGCGCACTGTGTCGGGATTGTTCATCGAAGACAACGAGGAGAGTTCCAGGATGTAGGCTGTGCCCGGCGCTCCGGCAGTCCACGTGATGACAGGCGAGAGCGCTACAGCAGTCGCTGAACTGGCGGGTGAGATAATGCGCATCTGCCCCAGCGTGAACTGGCGCAGGTCGCTCGCGCAATCCCACTGATTCAAGCCACGAGCCACCACACGCCACCAGTAGGTGCCGGCCGTGAGACACGGGATGCGGGGCAGCGGGCAATTCATCGAGTCCACCTCGACCTGGGCGACAAGCGAATCCATCTGGGCATCAGCATAGACCTGCACCATATAGTTTGCTGCATCGCCGCTCCACTGCAAGAAAGAGAGTTCGGGCACCTCGGCGCCGTCCTCGGGATAAATCAACTCAGGCTTCGTGGCCTGGCCAGGCACCACGCCCGGCATGACAGGAGCATATTCGTTTTCCCACCTGTCGAGGATCGACACCGCATAGCGGTAGCCCTCACGCTTGGTGGCGGGCAACGTATAAGAAGCGCTATAGCTCACGCCATCGATGTACTGGGCCTGGCTGCGGAAATCGCTATCCTCTACCCCATCGGGAATTGCATAGATGACGTAACGCACATTGGGGATGCTGTCCCACGAGAGCGTGCCGTCGGTACAGGTGAGATTAGTCACCGTGGTATAGGTCTGGTCGGGACGCAGCCACGCGGGCGCCGGATTCAGCGCTACGGAGGGATAAAGGCTGTCCTTGAGCCAGATGCGCAACTGACGCACCTTGCCGTCGATAACCTCTTTCTTGTTGCGCCACGTGTTGTATCGGAAGTAAACCATGCCCGGATTGCCGCCTGCCGCCATCGCCTGGCGCATGACACGGCCCTGCTTGACGAACTCGGCAAGGGTCCAGCCTTCCTCATCGGGGACCCACTGGCTGATGAAGATGTGACGGTTGAAACGTGCAGCCATCTTGCCCCACCATGTAGTGACACCAGTAAAGGTGCCCGTTGTCTTCCAGTAAACCTGCGGTGCCAGGAAGTCGATGGTGCCACGCGTCACCCATGCCATGGGGTCGCTGTAGATCTGGTTATACTGCCAGTCACTACCCACCGGGCAAGGATCAACACCATACTTGTCGGCCACCGCCTGGGCGGTGCATGCCACACCTGCAGGACCGATGCCGAAGCGTACCCACGGCTTTGTCGCTTTGACCATGTCATTCACGTCCTTGACCATCTGGTTGACGTTCTCGCGGCGCCAGTCGCCCTGTGACATGGAGCCACCGCCAGCCTTGTAGGCGTTGTACAAGTCGGCATCGAGCGAGAACGACGGGTTGTCCTGGTTATAGAAATAGTCGTCAAACACCAGTCCGTCAATGTCATATTTGACCAGAATGTCCTTGCACACGTCAACGACGCGCTGACGCACCTCGGGGATGCCGGGATTGAGCACCGTCTCATAGCTGGTGGTCAATAGCCACTCGGGATGGGTGTAGACATAGTCCAACTCGCTCTGGCCCCACATGTTGCTGCCATGGCCGTAGCGGTAGGGGTTGACCCAGGCATATACCTCGATACCGCGCTTGTGCGCCTCGGTAACGAGGTATTCAAACGGGTCGAACGCGGGTGCCACGCCACGGGTGCCAGAGACGTAACTGGACCAGGGCTCATAGGCCGAGTTGTATATCGCGTCACACATAGCCCTGACGTGGTAGTAAATCACATTCATGTGGTTGACCCGCAAGGTGTCGAGCATCTTGCGACAGGCATTCTGCATGATGGGCGTGTTGCTCGTCGTGATGGCTCCGCTGGGCCAGTCGCTCAGGTAGGGCGTTATCCACATGCCTCGTTGCTCGCGCTTGGGGGCGGTATCGGCAGCGATGACAAAACTGGCAGCCATTGCCGCCAGCAATGCTATCAAGATTAACCTCTTTTTCATAAATACTTTTCGGCTACTGCGTTCATTGTTATTTTTAACGCTGATTACGCTGATTATCACCGATTATGATAATTCTCAATCCGTGATAATTCGCGTAATCAGCGTTAAAGAATCCAGTTGCTAGAACAGATTGGTCATACGCGGGTTGATGCACACGCCCAGAATCTTGTCCTTATTGCCGTTGAAGTTGTATACCTTACCATCAGCCGGGTTGAAGTAGTAGAGACCCGTGGTATAGGTCTTCTCGGTCGTGGCGGCACGGAAGCCGAAATAAACGTAATGCGTCTGAGCATCCACGGCAAACTGCGTGGTATAAACGCCCTCGGCATCGGTCGTATTGATCGGGTCGGCCTCCATTGTGATGAAGTTGATATACTTGTCATAGGTCACCGTGGCTTGATCGCCGGGGATGGCGTACTGGGTGAAGCCCACGCCAGGTGTGGTGCCCTTGGTCATCCAGACATACAGGTAGCCCAGGTCCTCGTCGAGCGTGAAGGCGCGCGGCTGTGTCGTCTCGAGGATGATGGGATGAGGGATGGCAACGCCAGCACCCGTCTTGCCGATATCGCTCGGGCGGAAACGGTAGATGCCGTTACCCGAGTAATTCTTACCCCACCAGAACATGCCGGTCTTGTCGAGATACAGGCCCGTGTGGATGGCGCCATAGGCGATTCCCTGGCCATAGTAACTCAACTGGTTGTTGATCACATAGTAGCCTGCCGTGCTGGTGTAAACGGTGCTTTCGGTCTCGCCGCGTGTCGAGAGCGGGAGACGACGGATGCCCGTATTACGGTCGGTGTAGAACAAATCGGTGCCATCGGTACAACCCTGGAAGGGATCGTTGAAGGCAGGACCGCCCACGTTGGTCACCATCACATTGGTGGTCTGGCCATCGGCGCTCATGACGGTGATCTTGCCGTCACCCAGGTTGCCGGCCTCGTCGTTGATGTAGTAATACTGCTTGCCGCAGTCCAGGATATAGACGTTGTCCTGCTCAATGACATCGGTCTCGGTCACGGTCTTCTCGGTGGCGAAGACCAGTGTGGTGGGCATGTTGCCCGAGCTGACGCCCATGTCGAACGGCAGGTTCTTGGTGCCGGGAGGCAGCAGGGCAAGATCCACGAGTTTTACCGCCATGATGTTACCGCCCTGGGTAGCATAGTAGAGCGTGGGAGCCGGAACCGACGAGCCCACTTGCACGTTCACGTAGCTATCCTCGAGGCGACGGTTCTCACCATTGATGTCAAACCACGTCTGGAGGGTGATCTTCTGTGAACCGATGTTGCTGAAAGTCAAGTTACCTGGGTTGTCGATCGTGCCGTCGGCATGACTGTAACCCTCAAAGGTCGAGATCAGGTTGCCCTGAGCATCACGTGTACCCTCGGGGAAGGTCCACACATACTTGCAAGTGAGATTCTCGGGATTGGGCAACTCGATGTCGAGTTTCACCTTCACATCATTGATGACCACGGGATTTGCGCTCTGCTCCGACACGCTCAACAAGGGAGCGATATCGTAGATGAGCAAGGGATAGGTGCGGCTGCCCACACCATCGATGGTAAGCGTCACCTGATAGATACCCGCCTTGGCATACTTGTGTGAGGGGTTCATGTCGGTCGAGGTTGTACCGTCACCGAAGTCCCACGTTACCTGTCCCGACTTGGAAGAGGTGTTGGTGAATTCAACCGTGGAAACCACATAGAAGTCCAGACCGTAGCGGTCATCGTCCACCCTGTAGGTGAAGTCCACATCCTTGGTGGGAAAGTTGCCGTAATCGGGCGTTTTGTCGATACACGACACGGCCATCAAAGCCATCAGGAGCAGAAATGATAATTTTTTAATTGTCTTCATCTTTTCCTATGGTTTTAGTTCAGTGAAACTTCTTTGTTATCGGTAGTCACACCCATCTTGCCATCGGTGTCGTACACACGGAACTCGGGCAGCAGCGAATACTTGCGGCTGAAGTTTACCGTGTAGGTCTTGTCCGACGTGTTGTAGATCCACGATGTGAAGGGGATCGTCTCAAGCATGCTCTTGAAATAAGGCATATACTGACGGCGTACCGTGGTAATCTTTCCACCGGTATCATCACTGTAGCGTGAGAAGAGCCAGAAAGCCGACTTATAGACCGCCTGCACGTTAGCTCCCGACGGCGCTGCACTCTCTTCAGCTATCTCGTGATAGACAGCGCTGCCGTCGTCGGCAATGGTGATGTAGTAGTAGTGATCCACCTCATCGGTCGTGTACCAGGCATTGGACTTGTCATCGGATGTGGTATCGGTCGGGAAGTCTATCTTGTACTGATCATTGAGCTGCTGGAACAGTTCAATGGGGAAGTTGTACTTGATATAGACGTTGCGCAGGTCATTATAGTACGTGCTGTCCTTGGTCAACGCATTCACCATGTAGGCCATGAAATCGTCCTGGAACGTTGCGGGATAATAACTGTCGAACTTCTCCTGATCCCACTGCTCAGGGTTCACCCAGCTCACGGGAGCCAGCGTGCGGGAAGTGGGGAAGCTGTCAGTCAGCACATACTCATAGCCGTCCCACTCAGCCTTGCTATGCGGGAAGGAAGCCACCTTTTGGCTGGAGCGCACGGTATCGGTCAACGAGTAGTTCTTGGTATAGGCAAGTGAGGTTGTCAACTTACTGGTTGCAGTGGCCGCCTGCTCACGCTTGATCAGGCACCACACCTCACTATGGTCTATGGCCTTATCGCTGACGGTGTAGTACTTGCCCTTGAAGGTGGCATAGTTGCCCGCCTTAACCAGGGTGGAACCTTGCTCCCAGTCCACAGTGGGCAATACCTGACCAAGTTCGCCGTTGTCGGCAAACGGGTCGTGTATTGCACACGATGTCGTGAGCAACGCTACCAGAGCTATCAGTCCATATTTTATTTTGTTTCGTTTCATATTCTATCTTAGTTTTTAGTTTCTAGTCCCTAGTTTCTAGTTCTCTTGGGTTAAGGAGGTAACCTCACCATAGTTGTGGGCCCAGATCATGGGCTCATGCAGCCACTTGTAATTCTTGTAGGCCCCCAGTCGCTCGAGTTCGGCACGGTTGTACTTTTCCTCGGTCTCGGGGTCATAGTTGATGCGCTGAATCCAGGTGTTCTCCTTCTGTTCCTCGGTCAAGCCGTCAATCCAGTAGGCCGCATACAGGTTGTAGGGGCGTCGCAACGTGGGATAGACGATTTCCTGATTGTCACCGATGCCATAGTGGTTGCGGTTGTTACTGTAGTGGTAACGACGCATGTCGGTCCACTGCTCGGGCTGTAGGTACATGGCGATGTACTTTTGCTGCATCAGGTCGCTCAACGAGAACTCACTGGGATTGAAGAACCAGTGCTTGTTGCCTCGGTCGGTCACCTTGTGAACGGCTGGAGTGCGGCTAGAGCCACGATAGTAGTCTTCATTGTCGAGGAAAGCAGCAACCTGTGCATCCCAATACTCGGCAGGCTGATAACCCGGTTTGCCACCGGTAACTGAATTGCCGGGATACTTGTTGTCGGTGCTTGCATTGTAGTTGTCATTGGGATGGAAGAGGAGGAAGGCGTCAAGATGGCGTTGGATATTCCACTGGGTGGCTTCCTTGGCCAAGGCACACGCCTCGGTCTTGTTTCCCTTCCAGTACAGGGCCTCGGCCTTGATGAAATAAAGTTCCTCCATTGTGAAGATGGGGTTATAGGCGCTCGTCTGGCCCGCATAGGCACCCATATACAAGTCGGGATAGTTGGCGATCTTATAGGATGTACCCATGCCGATGTTGTTCTCCAGATAACGCATCTTGATGCGCTCACTGGCCACCGAAGGGCTAGCGGGACCAGTGCGGGCAATCATCAGCAGTCCGCAACGCGGGTCGTTGGCAAAACCGTCATGGGCGCCCTCGGCATTAAACATGCCGCTGGTCATCTCGTTGTCAGGCTTACTCAAGCCGAGCAGATCGACCATGAAGAACTTGCTGGGTATAGCACTACCCAAGAGGTTGCCACGCGACTCCCACGAGTTGATGACTGGCTGGGCGATGCTCCACACGGCATTCTGCGTGCCCGTGCCGCCGTCCCAATAGTAACGGGGTTCATTGCCGAACCAAGGTTCACGGTTGCCCTGATAGTCGAACACGTCACCCTTGCGCCACTGGTTGATGGCGGCATCGGCGGCGTCAATGATTTTCTGGCACATGGCAGGGGTGCGGTCCACATTGGGAATGTTGCGCAGCAGCAGGCGGGCCTTAATGGCATAAACCAAGCCTTTCCATTTCTCGAGGTCACCGCCATAGACGCGGTCTACCGATGCATCAATCGGCTGGTTGTCGGGATTGTTGACAATCGCGGGATCCTCATACATCTTGATCAGGTCTTCGCACTCCTGCATCATCCAAGCGTAAACCGAAGCCTGGGTGTCGTACTTGGGTGCGATGCTCTGATAGGCTTCACTTTGGGGAATATCACCAAAGGCGTCGGTCGTCAGTTGAGTGGACATCAGCTTGATGGTGCGACCTATCAACTCATAGTTGGGCGAGTTGATGGCCTTGGAATTGTTCACCAGATTGACGGTATTCTTACCGATATCATAGAAGTGACGGCGCCACATCGGGTGACGGTTCATCGTCAGCATCTCCCACTCGCACTTGTAGCTATAGGCACCCACCGAGCTCTTGCCGCCGGTGGTGAGCATCTGGGAGAAGTAAGCGTAATACTCGCTGTGGTCATAAACGACCTGCTGGGCATAATAGATGATAACTGCCAGACCATCCTTGGCGTCAATCTCATGGGCCCTGTCGGGGTTGACGTTATCGTCAAGGATATCGTTGCAACTCACCGACACCAGGCCAACCAGCATTAACAAAGCTAAAAATTTAATCTTTTTCATAATCAGTCGGCCTTTTAGAATGTTGCTTTAAGCGAGAAATTGAAACTGCGCGTGCTGGGCACGTTGTAATTGTCAATACCGGCGCCACCGGTACCACCTGCCGTCGAAGCCAGCACGGCGGGGTCATTACCGCGGTACTTGGTCAACAGGAACAGGTTGCGGGCAGTGGCAGTCAGTGACAAGCCCTTGACGGGCCAGGTGCGCTTGAAGTGCTTGCCGATGTCGTAACTCAGCGTCACATA
>JAEEGL011281844.1_pt1 | contig 16604 bp, 20 predicted proteins | sample 9134231 | NCBI WGS metagenome assembly JAEEGL01 (sample SAMN16246548, study PRJNA631951) | gut metagenome | biome: gut microbiome; feature: rumen; material: fiber-attached | host: Bos | place: Iran: Karaj | collected 2018-10 | reverse complement strand
CTTGTCTGCTGCGGGTGAGAGTCGCCCCTAACAGAAGGCCGGTGCCGCCATGTACGGCAGCCGCGAAGAAGGCCTTACCCGGAGCCTTGCGTAGCGGAGGAATTAACCGTCGCCTTTTTTCTGGAGGAGATACAGGGCGCCGGCAATCATGGCGGCGACCAGCAGGAAGGCGAGGGCCGTGTTGAACCCGTCGCCCATCTTGATTTTGAGCAGGAATACGCCGTAGTTGAGCCCGAAGAGCACGGCGCCGCCCATCAGGCCGATGGCCAGGCCTTTCGCCGTGCCTGCCGGATTGTCCTTCCAGGTTCTCTCACGGAGGATTCTCCGACCGATAATCCCAAGCGGGATCAGGCCGATGAGAAGGGCCCCGGCGAGGGCCAGCGTCCGCCTGCTTCTGGCAGCCGCCTCGGCCTCCTGCGCCCGGAGTTCGGCCTGCTCAAAGCGATCCAGGACAGCCTGCGTTTCGGGCGTAATATACTTGCCGTACAATTCTTCCGGGCTCTGTGCAAAAGCCGTCAGGCCGAACAGAACCGCTGTCAGTAGCAATAGACGCTTCATCATTTAAAATCGAAATCTGCTGCCGTGAGGATGTTCTTGCTGTCTCCCGGGATATCATCGTCGTGTTCCTTGAGGAAATGCTCCGCCAGGAGGATGTCCGGGATGGCGGTCTTTTCGTCGTAGGCGACAAGGACAACAATCATATTGCCCATTTTCAGCGCTTGTTCAGCCACCGGCATTCCCTGATAGGCCGTATAGCCGGCCAGCATATCGGGCCGGGGGACATATCGGTCCAGGAAAACGGGATAGCTGTCGTCCCAGCCGTCCGGCATATAGAATACCATTTTATAGCGCGACGTAGAATCCTCCCCGGCATACAGGACGTCCGACATCACCCAGAATTCTTTTTTGCTATCGTCATCGAATGCAATCTGGCAAAGCCAGTTCTCGCCCCCGGGGATTTCCTTGAAATACCTTTTGTCCTTGCATCCGGCAAGGAGCAGCAGGCCCAGGAAAACATAAAGCAGTTGTTTCATAATCTATTCTTTTACAAGTCTTACAGGATACTTTCTTTGACCGCTCCTGGTGTCGCCGAGCTCTTCCCACGTGTAATATCCATCCCGGCCAGGGTCATTCAGAAACGGATTTAAAATGATAACTTTTAGATAACATCCGTCAGAACCCGCTATGCCGAACTCCCTGGCGGAGCGGCTTCCCATAGGATAGAGGAAGGCGATGCTGTTCCCGTTTTTTGCGGTGAACACGATCCACTGCTGCCCGTCCTTTTCCGTGGAAGACTGCGTGCAGGTTTCACGAAGCTCCTTGATTTCAGCAAGGGTTGGCATTCTCCATCCTTCGGGGATCTCCATCTTCGGGGAGATGTCCTCCTCGGCCCACTTGACGCTCAGGCCAAGGTCCACAGCCTTGGGCCCCGCGCAGGCCGGGAATGAAAACGCGGCCAGCAGCACTGAGATGATAAGGTATATCTTTTTCATAATCGATAGTTTATGGTTTAGGCATAACAGGCCGGAGATTGTGCCTGTCCCCAAAATTGTAGAACCGCAAATAATGCCTGTACTGCTCTGAATCGCTGGTGGTCATCTGGAGGTGATAGAAGTAATTGTTATCAATAAAGTATTGCCCCTCCGGGCGTTCTGAAGACAGGATGGCCCCTATCGTCCCCGGGCGGTCCAGCGTTCCGTCATCCGAGAGATCTCCTCCCAACGGAAGGAAGATGGAATTCCCGTTGGGACCGGTCACTTTGTATCCGGCTACGCCGCTGCTGGTTGAAAACTCCCAGGAACATTTATTCAGCAGGTCTTCCAACTCCTTGCGTGTCGGGGTACGCCAGGTGCTGCCCCACGGAACCTTGGTTCCGAAAGGAAGGTAATCACCAAAGCCTTCCGGGGCGTCGGCCCCCACATTCCGGTCGGCCCAGAACACGCTGAGGCCTAAATCTACGGCGCGCGTGTCGGCAATAAGGATGGGCTGTGCAGAGGGCTTTGACGGCGGCTCGGCGGTCGGGATATCGACTTTCTGTCCGTCTTCTCCAGCCCAGAACACCCCGGAGCTCCTTTCGACAAGGAAGATGAGTTTGTCGCCGGAATACCCAAGGTTCAGGATTCTGCCGTCCGGGCCCACAAAGATTTTTGGTTCGATGACGTAGCTGAAGCTACCCAGTTTGGGGTCGGTATCAGGCCCCTTCTCCTCCCGGAGGGCCAGAACCCCGGAAGTATAGCCACAATCCTGTACTTCTGCGAAACCCGCTCCTGTCCGGGGCAGCCAGCGCATCAGGCGCGCCTCGACCGGGGTCATTGCAAGGGAGAAATGACAGTTTCCCGAGCTGTCCATCTCGGACCACGCAATACCGATTCCTCCCGCTTCCGAACGGAAAAACTGGTATCCATTTCCTCGAACCAGAGTGCTCAGGTTGAGTTTGTAGGCGCGGAGCATATCCGACCACGAGTCGGCCGGGCTGATCAACTGAGCGCCAAGCGCTATCAAAACAGTTAGAATCAGCTTTTTCATAGCTTGGTGACGGTTAGGATACGATAGCGTAAGGTCTTGTCGGTATAGACGCCAAGGCTGTTGTTGTAAACGCTTGGCTCGTTGATTCTTCCGGGCGGCAAGGGGATAACTTTGCTCTCGCGGAGCGTTCTTCCGTCCCTGCCGTATTTCAACTCATATTCCACCTTGACGATTATTTCCTTGTCGGTGGGATTGGTGAAACGGAATTCGTTGAACCAGCCTTCCTCGCCGGGAATGGCGCCAAAAGCAAAATACTTGCTCTCCCTCTCCGTCCCTTCCAGGGTGCCGTCGGGCCGCTTGTTCCAGACCGTGTCCTTGTGAACGGGAAAGTCCAGCGTGATATGCCGGGGGATATTATTGCGGATAACCATTCTGGGAATCGGCGTCTCTGCGGGCTTCTCCGGCAGGGGCTGGATATCTTTCAGCTTGAAATTATTGGTACGGGCGTAGCGCTGCGCCTGCTCCCGCGTTTTCTTTGACCGGTCATTCCACTTTTTCAATGTACGGGCATACTTCTTCTCGGCCTTTGAGGGACGCGGAGGACGATATTTTTGCGGGCGAGGTGACGGTTTTTTGAATTTGCTCTTGGCGTCCCTGATTGCATCGGCTCCGGTAGTGCCGGAGTTGTAATAGGGATTGCCGGAAGATGTGCTGTAACTACCTGAATTATAAGTAGAACCGCTGATACTCTGCCCGCTCATTTCCTCCAGCTGGCCTATGGCCGTACTGGACTTGAAACCGGTATCAAACAAGTCTGTATTCACTTGCGCCGCTGCCGCAAAGGGCAAAAGCAGGCAAATAATAATGGTCAATCGTTTCATTTTCCAAATTCAAATCCAATTCTGAATGAGGCAAACCAGTCGTTAGTTATCTTTACGTCATCCTTTGCACAGCGGTCAAGGAAGCCGTGATCTGCGGTGATGGTAAAACTCCACTTCCCCTTGATGACATAGATGCCGATGCCGGCAAGGACATTGAGCGGCCGGTATGCAAGATCGTCCCGCTTCAAGAACGATGAGCTGCGGTCGAAGCCGTCGTGAGAAAGAATACACCAGTCCAACCTGGGTCCGGCATAGGCGCCTACATAATCCAGGAAACGGAGTGCGCCCAGGTCTTCCGTAGAGGTAATGAAGTTGAGATTGAGCGGCACCGTGATATACTCTTCATTGAAGCGCTCCCCGGCAGGAAGCCCGGAAAGCGGATGAATGCCGCCTCCATCCGGAAACTTTATGGTCTGATAGCGCCATTCCGCTCCGAAATCCAGATCGAGATAATAGGAAAAGTCAATGCTCCAGCGGGAATAAAACACAGGTCCTTGAGCTGTGTATTTTTGCGAACCCACCGCATCCGTGCGCGTTGTTTCTCCTGCGAGATAGCCGGCTCCAATCCGTCCCCGAGCTGCCGCCCCTGAGGTAAAGACACAGGTGATGGCTACTACCAGTAGTGTTTTCAGTATTGCGGGCCTGTCCATTTATGGTGGTGTTTTTGAATAATGACTGCCTAAAGATATTGATTCTAAAAGAATTTGCAAAATAATCTTAACTTTGTATTCCTATGGCAGGCTCTCCCCATATTCAGAAGACGAACGCCGCGCGCCTGTTGGAGGCGGCCGGGGTCGCATTCGAACTCGTTCCCTACCAGGTGGACGAGAATAACCTGGCGGCGGAGCACGTGGCGGAGCAGCTGGGTGAGCCCATCGAGCAGGTGTTCAAGACCCTCGTCCTGCGGGGCGACCGGGGCGGTCTTTTCGTCTGCGTGATGCCGGGCAACCTGGAGGTGGACCTGAAGCTTGCGGCAAAGATATCCGGCAACAAGTCCTGCTCTATGATCCATATGAAGGAACTCCTGCCCGAGACCGGTTACATCCGCGGCGGCTGCTCGCCCATCGGGATGAAAAAGCCGCTCCCCACTTTCATTCATGAGTCGGCCCTGTTGTATGACTACATCTTTGTCAGTGCCGGGGTGCGGGGCCTCCAGATCAAAATAAGGCCCGAAGACCTCATCGCCTTCGTGGGCGCGGGCATTTATCCCCTGTAAATGAAGTAATGAAGCGCCTCGCCAGGATACTCATAGTGCTGCTGGTTGCCGTTTCTTGCGGAACGGCCAGGCAGCTGCAGTCGGTTACGGACCGGGTCCTGACCCTCAGCCAATCGCATCCGGAGGGCTTTACCCTCTCGCTCCGGACCCTGGAGCAGCCCGCAGAGGGGATTGCGGTAGCCTATTCGGAAGAGGGGATTGTGCTGACCGGTCCGCCGGCTCGTGGTGATAGGAAACCCTTGAAGGGGGTTGTACGTCACGCGTTGAGGCACGGCGGTTATGTTGGCGGCTGGACCGATGGACAAACGGGTTCATACTGTCTCGACAGCGTGCGGCTCTTCCCGGAAGACAGCCTCCAGGCCGCGCTTGCCTTTGCCCGTACCCATGCGCAGAAAGCCGTGTACGTCCTTTCCTCCGGCAAAGAAATCGGCTTGAAGTGAGAATCGGGCACGATTTGTAAAAAAAACTATATTTTTTTTGCAGTATTTCGCAATTCCTGCGTTATACTATGCAGATGGTGGTTGCTCAGGAGAAAAAACTGCTGGAAGAAGCCTTGAAAGGAGGGCGGGAAGGGCGCGAGCACTTGTTCGAGGCCTATGCTCCCAAACTCCTGAAGGTAATCCGGCTCTATCTGCCCGCCGGAGACGAAGCCCGCGAAGTCCTGCACGACTCCTTCATCAAGATACTGGAGCACCTGCATCGGTTCGTGCCCGACAGGGAAGGGGGCTTGTTCGTATGGATGCGCCAGATTGCCGTACACACGGCCTGTGATCGTCTTCGGCGGCAGAAACAGTTCCGGAGCCTGAAACTGGACGGTGAAATGGTGGAGCAACTGCCCGACCGAATCGAAGAAGACAGCGGCCCGCCTCCTCCGCCGATGGATGTGCTGATGGGGATGATAGAGAGCCTGCCGCCGCGTCAGAAGCTGGTGTTCAAACTCCGCTATTACGAGCAAGTGCCGCACAAGGAGATTGCCGATATGCTCCATATAGGAGAAAAGACGTCATCGTCCTATTTCTGGAACGCCCGGGCAGCATTACGTGAAATGATTATGGATTATTGGAACAAACGGATATGAACGACTGGTTAGATAAAATGTTGGAGCCCTTGGCCGACCTGGAGAAGAATCTTCCTCAGGTGAGCTTCGAGGCCTTCGACAAGGCCTACGCGCGCCATCTCCGATGCCGTCGCCTGCGCCGGGGTGCCTCGATAGCGCTGGTGCTCCTGCTGCTTGCCCCCGGGACGATGCTCCTGCTCCGTCGCGGCAGCGGTTCTGCCATCGATACCGTGCAGCAGGACGGGCGGCCGCTGCTGGCCGAGGCGATTGTGCCGGAATCCGTCCCCCAACCAATGAGGGAAACGGCCCCCGTGTCGTTGTCCGCTACAAGAAGAAATGCTCCGATGGTCCGTCCCGTGGCGCCCGTAAAACAGGATGAGGTTCGGGATGCCGTGCGTGTCGCTGAGCCGGAGAATGTGCGTGAAATGGCAGGTAATGAGGCAGCCCTTGAAGAGCAGGCTGTGCTGGAAACGGAGATTGGCGGGACCGGGTTGGCACCCGACCTGCAGAGGGCCGAAACTGAAAAAGAGATGCGCCGCCGTGGCCGTAAAGCGCGTTTGAGCGTTTCCGGCTTTTCTTCTTCGGGACTGGTCAGCGACAGTTATTCCGTGTGGGAGACGCAGTTGTCGAAAACAAGGACGTCCGTTCACAAGCGGGCCGCTTCGGTGCCTCCAAGTTCGGCAAAGTATTCCCATTATGCTCCTTTCTCCGTTGGGGTGAGCGGCAGTTTGCAAATGAAGCCTTCCTGGCGTTTAAATACGGGAGCCCATATAACGGTGTATCCTTCCATTTATGAGTTGGGCGGTGAAAAACAGCAGCAAAGCATCTGCTATCTGGGAATCCCGCTTCGTCTCGACCGAATATGGATGGAGGACAACAACCGTTATTCCTTGTATCTGGGCGGAGGAGCTCTGGTCGAAAAGGGCATCGTGGCCACGGTAGCCGAAAAGAAACAGACGCCCGACGGATGGTACGGGTCGCTGACCGCGAGCCTGGGCTTCCAATACAATCTGAAGACAGGTTTAGGTTTGTATGTGGAGCCTTCTTGTGACTGGACCCTGCTGGAACCGGAACAACCCCTGTACGACACCTATCGGACAGGGCATCCGGTCCTGTTCCGTTTTCAGGCGGGTGTGCGGATTGCAATAAACCAATAAGTTTGAGTTCTTTTACGTGCCTATGACTCCTCGCGCTTTCAGACTTGCCCTGATGCTCCTCCTTGCCTCCGCCTCAACAGCTATGGCTCAGAAGGAACGGCTGGAGCATTACTCCGAGCGGGAGGTCCGTTTCTCGGCAGGACCGGCCTTCCTGGCAAAAAGCCATATCGGCATCGACGGAGAGATTCTGTATGAGGCCCGTTTCGCCAAACATTTCTCCTGGACGTTATCGGGCACCGTTCTCCATTATTCAAAGCACGAACTCTATTATACTGCGGACATACGGTACCGTTACCAGATCCTGTCGCTGCGGACCGGCGTGAACTTCTGTCCGTTCTGGAACGAGTATCATCACCTCTCGCTCGGAATATCGGGCGGCCCCGGTGTGTTGTATTATTTGGAAGAGCAGACCACGCATCACGGAGCAGCGGGTCTTTCCGCAAAGGACGAGTATTTCGCGCTGTTTGATATGCCCAACGGCTCGATGTATGCTTTCGATTGGGGACTGTCGGCCGCGTACCTGTGCCACATCTCTCCTTCCCTGGCGGTCGGCCTTTCCGCAGAAATATCGCTAAATTGCCCTGCCACGGTCCGCCTGGCCATTGCAAAGGTGTTTTAAACAATGAGTTTTATTCAAATGACTATGAATCTGAAACCTCTTATTATTTGTATTTTTGTGCTATGCTCCTCTTGCGTGGCTGTCCCTCAGCTCAGTCCAAAAGTGACTGCAGAGGGAAACAACTACGCCTGGTGTCAGGTGGAAGAATGTAATTATCTTAGAACGACATCTTCGATTACACGCAACGAAATCAAAGATTCGCTTTATGTGTATTTGTCTTTTTCTACAAGTCTAGGTGCCGTCTTAAATATCAGTTTACATAGTGTTGAGTTCCATTTGGCATTCAAAGACCTGAAGCCCGATGTTCGCATCCCGCTGAACGCAGCGCAATCCTTGGTCCGCTATTCCGATGGAACGGCCAGTCGCCGGGCTTCTGACGTTCACGGTGCGGTGCGCATATGGAAATGTGGTGACGGGGTTCTGGCCGGTCAGTTCGAATTCCTTTGCACAGCCACTCCGGTAGATTTTGCGGTAGAGCACGGTATTTTTGATCTTAAGTACCCCTATTAGGCATGAGACGGTCATTGTTTTCTTTTGTCATTATCCTGATGACGTTATCTTCATTACAGGCACAGCCGCACAGTATGATCCGGCTCTCTGCAGGGACGGGAATCATCCGGCACCCCTGCGGGCTGGATTCGGAATTGTCGGGAATAATTCCTTTTTCCCAACGATTCGCCGCCGTTGTTGCAATGGAGTGGTTTGGCCGACATAGTATGGCCCCTGCTTATTATGGGGATGATGAGATAAAGATGAATATCTTTGCGTTTCGGGCGGGCGTCTGCTTTTTCCCGGTCATTCAGGAAAAACACCTGCTTTCCGTGGGCCTCTTGTTAGGAGGGGGCAAGGGTAACTATATGAGCCGGAAAGTGTTGTATTATGACTCGGGCCCCTTTTATGTGTACAACGAAGATGACCCCATCAGGAAAGAAATCGCATTGTTTGGGGACTATAAGGGGGTCCTCCCTGTTGCCGCGTTAGCTGTAGATTATGTCTATTTCCTAACAAAGAATGCGGGCGTGGGCGTTTCATTCCAGCAAGCGACAATCCCCAGTATCCGTGCCAGCTTCACCTGGCGTTTTTAAGACAACTATTCAATTAATACGAATATGAAGAAAACTGTAATTGTATTATTCATCGTTACAATTATTATGAGCACATTGTGCTCTTGTGCTTCTATTCGGGAAGAATCAATTCAATCCTCTGGTTCGGCCCGATTATTAGCTCCGGTAACGACTTCAACGGATTCTTTGGACCGTTTTCATGTTGTTTCTACGCTTCAGTCTGCACCTGGTCCAATTCTGATGCAGCATATTGTTAGAAAGGGAGAATCCTATGTGCTGGTCCTTTCGGAGGAGGATGCTCTTTCTCTTGGAATCAAACAAGACGATTATCAATACTATAAAATGCTCATAGAAAACAGTACGCGATGAAAAAGTTTATTACTATTCTACTGTCTTTTTCTGTTTTATTTCCACTTGTCGGAAATGCTCAAGGGACCATACCCGAGGTGGAAGAAATCACCTCAATTCGTGCAAGCATTGATTCGGTATATTCTTCTCTGGATAAAAGTCGCGTACCCACTGGATTCTTGCAGGAATATGCAATCGACTTCTTGAACTTTGAACCCTATGCTGGCGCTCTCGCTGATTCAAATGAGGTGAGTATTCAGCTATTTGAACTCCTATTAAGAGGCATTCGATCTTCTTCCGTTTCGGGGACTGCGCCATTCCCAACAGTTAGTTCGATCTTGTCGTCAATGTCTTCAACGGCTGTAGCTGATGCCACGAATCCGGTCGGGATACTTGCTTTTCGCTATAACTATTTTCGGGAGGATGCGTTAGCCAATAATCTGGTTGCATATTCAAATAATCAGGTGACAGACGTGTTTGTAGACAACGTATGGCAGAACCCATATGATGAATCATTATTATTTGCTTTTTCTCCCCTCTCACATGATGTATATGGCAATATAGCTTATTTCGATTTCGGAGATTATACATATACAAATCTTAATATCAGTGAGATGTCATTTGATGCAGGGGATGGAAGCGGATATCAAACAGTAACCTCTGGAGTTCGGCAAGTCACATACAGCAGTTCGGGGAAAAAGGATCTTTTGTTGCGTATTTCAGTAGCTGGAGTTTATTATTATGCCCATAGTTCGGTGTATGTGCATCTCCAAGAGCACCCTTCGATTGTACACAGACGTTCATTGAGGGCCCTTCATCCATCTAGCCCGATTCATATATTTGCTACAGAACCGTTCGAAGGTAGCACGCCAAGTGCAAAAGTAACTATTAAGTTGGCAACCGGGCACTCGGGGCTGGTGAAACCATTTATAATTGTTGAGGGTTTTGACCCTGAGGGGATCTCGTTCATTGGGAGACAAGAATACGCTTCTTTTTATTCGTCATTGCCCGAGGAAATAACAGATACGTTTGACTTAGTATATATTGAATGGGATGATTGTAAGGAAGATATTCGTGCGAACGCAAATGCTTTAGTCTCAGTTATTGATTATGTCAATTCTTTGAAGACGGGGACGGAAAAGAATATTCTATACGCCCAAAGCATGGGAGGATTGATTGCCCGTTATGCATTGTGTACAATGGAACAGGATAGCCACTTACATGATGTCAATATGTTTATTAGTCACGATGTCCCGTATCTTGGCGTAAATATCCCTCTTGGCGTTCTTTATGCGTTGCAGTTTTTTTGCAATGATAATCGTATCCTTTTGAATGCTAATACCATCGTTCGCATTTTTCAATGGTTTGCCGACTTATTTGGAGCCAAATCCAATTTAGTGGATACGTATAATATCATTAATGACTATTTCCATTGTAAATCCGCTCGACAGATGCTCTTAAACTATGTTAACCAGTCCGGTAACATTGATCGCTCTGACTATTTGACTCTTCAGCAAGCATTTAGTGGGATGGGTTTTCCAGAAGGCGATCCGGGATCTACAATAAAGAACATCGCCATTGCGAATGGAGGAAATCCATTTCCTCCTATTTCTTATTTTAATATGGACGGAACAATATATAATATAGAGTATTGGCGTAGTATTCTTCTTGCTATAACTCACGGAGATGCTGGCCATTATTTGCTTCAGTGGCCCTGGGGGGAAGGCCCACGACTTAGCGTGAAGATGAATGTATGTCCGTCGTCAATACAAGACAATAAAGTCTTTAGCTTTCTAATGACTTTCAGAAAGCGAGTTTTCCTTAATTATTGGAGAACATATACTATCCATGACGTAGAGAAGACTCGGCCGAGCTATCTTACTCCTAATCCGGACAGAGCGCGAGGATCGATTCTTGCTATACCCAGTGATACTGTTGCACAAGCTGTAAATAATAGATTATACAGCCTTACAGGTATGTCATTCCCTGAGTATTCAGTAGCCGATTCTATTCTTTTTGTCCCAACTGCGAGTGCTTTGTGTGTTGGGGGTGGTAATCGGGCATTGACAGAATCGGATTATTCTTCCGTTATTAGTATCTCTGATACTCCGTTCGCCGGCATTTTTATTGACCCCTCTGCCACAGGTCATACTTATTTGTCTGAGGCTGCAACTGAGTGGATTCTGAATAATCTTTCAGTCTCTATGTCTGGCCCAGAGTGCCCTCAAACGGGCGCACAATATTCAGTATACAACTGGACAGGATCAATTACATGGTCTGTGGACGACCCAGCGGTTGCAACAATTAATCAAAGTGGAGTTTTGACGGTGATTAGTAATGGGCACACGATAGTAAGGGCTACTTTGACCCAAGGGGGATCGACTATTGTGCTAGAAAAGAGAATTATGACAGGATTGCCCGATTTCGTCCTGAGCATAACTCAACAGAATCAGAACGGAAGAATCATTTCAGTAAATGCTGCTTGTGCAGATTCAACATTCTTTCAATATGTAACCGATAATAACCTTGTATTTAGCTATCAGTGGGGGGTGAAACGGGGGACTGAACAATCTCCGATTCTGTGGGATACAGCTTCGACTATGACGTGGATCTCGCCCAAATTGGTCGATATGATGTTTGATTCGCACGTGTGGATTTATTTGAAAACCAGTTGTGGCCAGCTTGAAAACACCAACTCTACTTCCTATTTTTCTCGGGTTCCTGGCCAACCGTTATTCCTCAATTCAAATGGGGTCCTCTTCTCACAGGACGAAGATGATCCGCCAATCCCAGTACGGAATGGTTTAGGGGATGGGCCTCGCTATATCATCAGCACGAGTGGTTGTACTTCAGTTGTTTTTGATCAGCAGCCAACCAGCTTGCAGGTATGTCGAGAATTGCTTAAACAGGATTACTTCAATGATTTGATACACACAATGCGTCCCTGGGCAGATAAGGACCTTCTCCTCATTCCGATTCAGATTCGTATTATTGAAGAGAATCAGGAGACAATTATTGATGATGTCTTAAGAATTCTTTATTTTAGCGAGCAATAACTATATGGCCTTATGAAAAGGTATTTATTATTTGTTTTTTCGGGTCTGATTATGCTGAATGGGTGTACCCCGTCTAAGAAGATTTCGCTCCCGAAACAGCCGGAGTACTTCAAGGTGCCTTGCGATATTCGCTTTATTAATAGTAGCTCTTTCAATATCTCCCTCCGAATCAGCCAATCAGAGGTGGATGACGTATGTATGGCTCCAGGAGAAACAGGCCTGTATGTCAGCGATAAACCATTCCCAAATCATGGTTTATTGTTTGATTATGTTTGTGATTATATGTGGGTGTACCTGGATGATAAGATCCTTGCCAGGTGGTATCCTATACAGATCAAAGATAGACCTGACGACAGTATCGTGAATCCGATTCGGGTCAGCAATTATAATCAGTTCTCGTCTCAGATCAATGAGGGGCATCTGCTTTTTGAATTTGTCTTCGATGACGATTGGTGCCAAAAAGTAGTGACGTGGTATAAAAAGTATCACTATTTGAAAGAATAAGCCATTTTTTCCACCGAACAACGACGACGTCAGCTATAAGCCGGCGTCGTCGTTGTTTTATGAAAGGCAAACTAAGCCGGACTATTTCTTCTCCGCAGAAGCAATCTGGTTGCGTATGTCGCGTTCCGTGGTCATATCGTTCTGGTATCTGATGCGTTCTTCCGGCGTAAAGGGAGAAATGTCCGCAGACTCAAACAAGAGCCGGAAGTTTTTTGGAGTTGCTTAGAGCGCTAAAAACCAGCAAGTTATGGAGCTTGCGCACCCTATGCCCTAATAGCTCGTAAGGGGGCTGGTTGAAAAACGGTCTTGTGCGAGTTCTCCAATCTTCTAGGGTAGAATATTGTTCGTCATATTTGACCTTGCCCAATCCCACAGAGTTTTATTCATTCGCCCCCAGAAAGAGCCCTTATTGAGATTAATCTCTTGCACATAGATTGATACATTAGCATATGGATCAGCTGCAAGAATATTATATATTTCTTCAGCAGAATGATTAGAAGCTAATAACCAATGATTATTCCAAAATCGGAAATTATTATCTTCACTACATGCCCTAATACGATCGATTAGAATATCGTCGAGACTTCTTTCATCAATGATGATTATATATACTCTTCTCATAATTATAACTTCTTGAATTTAAACACTTTCTCGAACTCTTTCTTTTTTGAGTTCCACTGCCCATTCCATTGAATTTGAATCGAGAAATCTTCTATGACAGTATCATTGTTGTAAGAAATGCAATAATCAACTATCCAACAACCATTACTTCGTTGTTCCGTAGGCAAAGGAGATACACCCCAAAAATCAATTACTGGAGCTCCCGAATTCTCTTGAGGGGTCGTGTCATCTCCTGATTGTTTAATGCAGAACAAAGAAAGAGACTGCTGGCCACCGGGAACGATGTTTCTACAATCGTCACCATTCCATTTCACAACAAGTGTACCACCAAAGTGAATAGTTTCTACTTCGTCTTCAAAACGGCCATAATGTAATGCTTTTATTGTTATTTTACAGTTACTCGCTAGATATTTACTAGAATTAGAAACTACAATCTTCCCAAAATACCTGCTCTCAGAATTGGTATAAGATAATTCTAGTCCTTGAATATCAATTTTGAGCTTTACTTTGCGCAAGCGTCTTAAGATGTCTTCCTTCCATAGGGCGACAACTATTGCGATAAAAGTGCCTATTACACCGAAAAACGAAACTATGTAGTAAAATACATCCCAATTAGATACCGTAGCGGAATGATCAATACTGTTAAATAAACGGACTGGAACCTTTCTTCCAATAAGATAACCAATCGAAAGAAACAGGATTGCCAATAGTAAAAACTTAAGAACTTTCTTCATTTATTATTCTTTATAAAAAGAAAAGGACGTTACATATACAAAAAACCGGAATGGGAAAAAGATGATCCATTAATAATGATTTGAACAAGTACCATTTAGAAGTCACATTCAAAGATACGCAAGTCTAATTATCTTTCCAATTATGCCGAGCACAATTTGGCTCTTTTTTCTTTTAATATTAACAATATTATCTTGCTATCCCCATTTTCGTTCGTTAGTTATACGGCAGGACATCCTGCAATAAAAAAGGGCACAAGATTTCAAATATGTTCTTTTGTATTTAAATAAAAAATATGTTTGTAAATGAAGCATTGTTTACTTCGGAGTATATGGTATAGTTCGTCTGATGCTTCTGCCTTATTTTTTGATGGATTTTGTTTGACATTTTAGGCTGAGTAAAAGAAATCTCCGAACGAACCGGGGATAAGGAGGATTATTCGGGGAATACCCAATGGCCGTTTATGCTGGAGCCTTCCCAATGGACACCTATGTCTTTCTTTATGATACGAAGATGATACCGCACACCATCAGGGGTAATCTTGCACAGATCGGCCAGTTCCGCCTTGCTGATAGTGGGGGTAGCTTTCATTATTCGAACCATCTTTGTACGCAGTTTTGAGCCCTTCTCGGGTTGAGAAGTGAGGGTAGTTTTTGGGGTAGTCGTGGGGGTAGTATCTTTGCTACCCTCACCCGACTTTCCGCATCTCTTGACAGAGCTCCCTACTTTTGGGCGCCAATAGGTGACGGTGGTGCTCATAAGGTCGGAGGCAAACTCCACTTTCTCGCCAGTGAGGCGCTCCCAAGAGTAGATCTTATCAATGCCATAACCGGCATTTTCTGAAAGTTTGGCGAAGCGGAAGAGTTTGAGGATGGTAGGGTTACGAGGCGACGATGAAATGGTGTCGCGGAGGTGCTCCAGGCCGCGCTTGCCTTTGCCCGCGCCCATGCGCAGAAAGCCGTGTACGTCCTTTCCTCCGATAAAGAAATCGGCTTGAAGTGAGAATCGGAGGCCATTTGTAATAATGGTTTGCGGTATCTTGGTTTTCTGCGATTATTCTTACCATCGATTATGTCTACTTCCTCACTGATCATCTTGGTCTGGGGGTCTCGACACAAACTGTCGGCGCATATTTCCTTTGCGGCAGTCTGACCTGGCGATTCTGACCGTCTAAACACCGAAGAACGGCAGTGGCATTATTTCCTATCATCGTGTAGTTCGCGTGCAATCAGGATGGCGCGCTTCATCTTGTCTATGAACCACTGTTTTTCCGGCAGGACGGTGAGATACTGAGCCACTTTGATGTTCTGTTCTTCCAGCATTAAGAGTTCAATGTGCTCGGTGTTGCCTTCACTGCAAAGCAGAAGTCCGATGGGCTCTTCCTCATCGGGCTGCATCTCGTATTTCTTCAGGTACTTGAGGTAAAGTTCCATCTGGCCCTTGTATTCGGGCTTGAACTTGCCCAGTTTGAGGTCGATGGCAAACAGACGGTGGAGGCGGCGGTGGTAAAAGAGGAGGTCCAGTTTGTAATCGACTGAATCGATGGAAATTTTCTTTTGGCGCTCCAGGAAGGCGAAGTCCTGGCCAAGCTCCATAATAAACCGTTCCAGCTGCGCCACAACGGCGTCTTCCATCTCCTCTTCGGAGAAGCCGCGGTCTAGGCCCAGGAAGTCTACGACGTAGCTGCTCTTGAGGATAACGTCCGGGGAGATGGCTCCTTTTGTGACGGTAGAAAGGACTTTGATCTGTTCGTCTTCCGGCTTGGCGGCGATGAGGGTGCGTTCGTAGGCCATCGCGTCTTGCTGCTCGCGGAGCTGGCGTACGCTCCATCCGTTTACGATTGTCATCTGTTGGTAAAAGAGGCGCTTGGCGGGCTGAGGAATTACAGAAAACTCGACAAAATGACTCCAGGTTAATTGTCTCGACAGTGTTGAGACAATCTCTTCGTCTGGGTATTCTCTTGCAACCTTTAGCATTCTGAAGAGATTTGCTCTCTGATATCCTTTTCCGAATCGTTCTATTAATTGATGCGACACTGTCGCAACAATCTTTGAACCGTACTTTTCATTCCCGATCGAATCTAGTTCGCCGGCGATGTATTTGCCTATGCGCCAATAGGTCAGGGACACTTCGCCGTTGAGATAGACGGCTATGGTTCGCCTGGATTGCTCAATAATCCGGCCTACGCCGTCGGTGATTCTGTAGTTTAAGCGTGCGCTAAACTACACCGCTCCGTTCAATGATGCAAGAAACCGAAAGAAACATATCGCAGGTTTTTCTGTTTTCGATATCGAATAAATCTTTCGGGTCTGACTTGTCGTGCAAAAAGGCCGCTCCGGCCCGCCGCTGTGGTGGGCTCCGGGAAAGGCCCTCCTCGCGGCGCCCGGCACGGTGAGCAGGAAGAGCCGATTTGCTCACCGGGCACAATAATACGGACTGTCGGTGAGCAGGAGGGTGTATTTTGCTCACCGGGCGGGGTGGCAGATGGCAGGTCTGCTGCCTGCAAAGCGAACCTGTCATGCAGAGGTTTGTCGTGGTGGATAACTGTTTGATTACACGCGAGATGCTATTCTGTCGGCCCCGTGTCAGAGAGGGGGCCGACATCCAAGCAAACCGCTATGATTCAGCGCTTTACCCTCCACGAAAAACCGGAAAGCGTCAGGCGGCGCCGGCCTTCCGCCAGAGGGGGAAGAGATGCTGGCGAGAAGGGGTCCTCAGCGGGCAGAACCCCCTGAGGGACGTGCCACCCGCGGCACGGAAGCGGGGGGACCGCCGGTGCCGCAGGCGCTAGGGCGGTGGGGGGAGCGAAGCGAGCTCCCGAACGGGGGTTGCTGCCCGCCGGGCCTCAGGCTACAGCCCGTTGGAAGGCCGGGCCGCCGGATT
>JAEEGL016634185.1_pt1 | contig 16605 bp, 11 predicted proteins | sample 9134231 | NCBI WGS metagenome assembly JAEEGL01 (sample SAMN16246548, study PRJNA631951) | gut metagenome | biome: gut microbiome; feature: rumen; material: fiber-attached | host: Bos | place: Iran: Karaj | collected 2018-10 | reverse complement strand
CCGGCGAGACGTCACGGACTAGGCCGCGAGTGCGTACTCAGTGTTCGCAGTTACTTGTTTGACCGATGATTAAGGAGGCCAACGGTCATCCTCCGCATGCAACCACTGTTCGGCCTGTTCAGTCGAAACCGTGTCGCCCCCGAAAAGGGTATTTCCAGAACTGAGTTTTCTGAAACAGGCATAATATAATGCGATTGGCGGATTCCGCAAGGGCATGGCCGTGGCGCGGAATCGCGAGCGCAGGCGCGCGGCCTCATGACCCAGGGCCGCGCAGGAGCGCGGCTTCATGATCCAGGGGGCCGCGCAGGCGTGGGGCTATTCGGCGTCTGGTCTGAGTTCATACATGGCGTCGACGGCGGCTTCGACGAGTTTGAGGGCGGCCTTTCCGCGGAACTGCATGCCCTCGGACTCATAGCCGCCCGCGACAAGGAAGTTGGCGGGGACGAGGTAGCCCGCGTAGTCGGTGGAGTTGTAGCAGATGAAGGTGCGGCGGAAGGGGGAATGCCACTTGATCTCCTGTCCGAGTTCAGCGGTGAGTTCGCCTGGGACGCCGACGAGGCAGATGTCGCCGATGGCGAGGAGGTGGAGTTCGACGGTGGCCTTCTCGACGGCACGGAAACGCAGATGCTGGCGGGGGTGGTCGGGGCGGTTGCGCACGGGCAGTTCGACGGGGACGAGTTTCGACTGGAGGCGCGCGTCCGCCATCTTGAATCTGGTGGGGTTGCAGCGTGCGTCGACGAGGCCGCGGACGGCTTCGCGGCAGACGGGCTTGGCGATGGTGTCGAGCGAGTAGAAGCCGATTTCATAGTCGATGGGGAACATGTCGCCTGCGGCGCCCGTGACGAAGGTGACGTGGGCGCCAGTGGTCTCGGCGAGGTATCGGCGGATGAGGCCCGGGTAGTCGGCGGTGATGGCGTGGCCGCTGTCGCCTGGGGTGTGGGAGGCGAGCGGGTGCGCGGCGAAGTTGACGATGAGTTCGCGCGGGATGGCGCCCTTGTCGAGGAAGGCGAGGAGGCCGACCTCGGGGTCGCGGAAGGCGCGCGGCGCAAGGCCGTCCAACTCGCGGTTTTCGAAGAATGGTCGGCAGACGTTGTCGGGGCTGGTGTAGCGGCGGTTGATGTTGGCGTCGGCCTGCGCGGAGTAGAAGTAGAAGTCGCCCTCGATGAAGTCCTCGGGGCGGAGGGCGGCGACGGCCTCGACGGTGCGCTCGACGACGAGGCGCGCGGCCTTTTCGTCGAAGGGGCGGTTGGCGGCGGGGCGCGTGTGCGGGCCGCCGTGGGTATGTGTGCAGGAGAGCATCACGTCGGCCTGCGTTCCGCCGATGAGTTCGGCGCAGCGCGTGCGGATCTCGACGACCAGTTCGCGGCTGAGGCCGAGGAGGTCGTAACTGATAAGCAGGGCCTTCTTCGCGCCGTCGTCGATGCAGACCCCCTGGAGGGTCAGGTCGTCGTATTTCATGACGGAGACGTCGTTGGCACCGTAGCCTGCGACGGTGGTGCCGACTTCAGGGGAGATGACGGCTTGGAAATGGGCGAGTTTCATGGGAAAAAGGCGTGGTGGTTATTCGGCGTCGGGTTTCATCTCGTACATGGCGTCGACGGCGGCGTGGACGAGGCGGAGGCCCGTGCGGCCTGCGTATTGCTGGCATTCGGCCTCGTAGCCGCCTGAGACGAGGATGTTTCCGTGTCCGATGTAGGAGGCGTAGCCAGTGGAGTTGTAGCAGATGAAGGCCTTGCGGAAGGGGGTGTGCCACTTGATTTCCTGGCCGACCTCCGCGAGGAGTTCGCCAGGGACTCCGACGAGGCAGATGTCGCCGATGGCGAGCAGCTGGAGTTCGAGGGTGTCGGTCTTGGCGTCGCGCAGATGGAAGCGCTGGCGGGGGTGTTCGGGGCGGTTGCGGACCTCGACCTCGACGGGGACGATGCGGGTCTGGAGGCGCGCGCCCGCCATCTTGAATCTGGCGGGGTTGCAGCGTGCGTCGACGAGTCCGCGGACGGCCTCGCGGCAGACGGGGGTGGCGATGGTGTCCATCGCGTAGAAGCCGATTTCATAGTCGATGGGGAACATGTCGCCTGCGGCGCCCGAGACGAAGGTGACGTGGGCGCCAGTGGTCTCGGCGAGGTTGCGTCGAATGAGGCCCGGGTAGTCGGCGGTGATGGCGTGTCCGCTGTCGCCTGGGGTGTGGGAGGCGAGCGGGTGCGCGGCGAAGTTGACGATGAGTTCGCGCGGGATGGCGCCTTTGTCGAGGAAGGCGAGGAGGCCGACCTCGGTGTCCCTGAAGCCGCGGGCGGCGAGGCCGTCGAGTTCGCGGTTGTCGAAGAGCATGCGGCAGACGTTGTCGGGGCTGGTGTAGCGGCGGTTGAGGTTGGCGTCGGCTTGCGCGGAGTAGAAGTAGAAGTCGCCCTCGATGAAGTCCTCGGGGCGGAGGGCGGCGACCGCCTCGACGGTGCGTTGGACGACGAGGCGGCAGGAGGCCTCGTCGAGCGGCGAGCGGTTGAGGGAGCGGGTGTGCGGCCCCCCGTGGGTGTGGGTGCAGGTGAGGAGGACGTCGGCCTCGGCGCCGCCGATGAGCGGGGCGCACTTCTGGCGGATCTCGGTGACGACGCAGTGGTCGAGGCCGAGGAGGTCGTAGCTGATGAGCAGGGCCTTCTTCACGCCGTCGTCGATGCAGACGCCCTGCAGAGTCAGGTCGTCGTATTTCATGACGGAGACGTCGTGGGGGCCGTAGCCTGCGACGAGGGTGCCGACCTCGGGGGAGATGACGGCTTGGAAATGCGCGAGTTTCATGGGAGTGCTATTGCTGGTAGGTCCAGGTGCCGATGTGGTTGCCGTTCTGGCAGGCGAAGAAGAGCTGTCCGTTCTGGCATCCAGCGCCAGCGCAGATGGTCCACGGGGGGATGGCGCGGGGCTTGACTGCGTGGTCGGGGAGGATTTCGGAGATTCCCTTGGACTGGATGAGGAAGAGACGTCCTTCAGGAGTGTGGACGAAGGCGTTGCGGACGGGGAGGCCCGAGGCGGAGAGGTCGGCGTCGTCTTCGACGGCCCAGGTGTCGGCGGCGATTCGGAGGAGGTGCCCGTTGTCGGTGGCGGCGTAGACCTTCCCCTGCCAGAGGGCGACGGCGAGCACGGAGGAGACGCCAGGGAGCTGGAGGCGGTTGACGACCTTCAGGGTCGGCCAGTCGAGGCGGAAGACGGAGGCCTGGGTGGCGGTCTGGTGGCCGCCGCCAGGCGCGCCGATGGAGGTGCCGCCGACGAGCGCGCCGTCGGGCTGGAAGGTCATGGCGATGCAGCTTTCGCCTGGGAGCCAGTCCTTGAGCTCGCGCTTTTCGCCTGTGTCGGGGTGGAAGATGCCGAAGCCGCCGCCCGTGCGTCCATAGCCAGGGAAGCCCGCGAAGACGACTTCGCCCGTGACGGGACTGACGGCGATGGCGCGCGGGCGGGTGACGAGGCCCGCCCAGCTCCCGCGGAGTGCGGGGTTCTCGGGCGGCGCGTCTTCGGCGCGCGGCGGCGCGGTGCGGGGGCGGCGCGCGAGTCCCAGGCCGCGGAGCGAGAACATGGTGCGGGAACTGCCGTTGGCGTTGGCGTCGACGTGGAAGACGACGGGGAGCGTCTGGCCCTTCTTGAGCTGAAATGGCCCGAGGGAGAGGAAGTCGCCAGGTCCCTCCTGGGCGCGCTGCAGATCGACGGTGCGCTTTTCCTGGCCGGCCTCGACGGTGACGGTGCCGTAGGCGTCGTAGTGGTAGAACTGGAGGTTGAGGTGCCAGGCGCCGTCGGCGCGGGCGGGGAGGGCGACTTCGAAGCGGTTTTCGGCGGTTTCGCCGAAGCCGAGGAGGAGCCCGCGTCCAGAGAGGTCGGTCCAGTGGGCGTTGGCGACGGTGGAGCGGCGGATGATTTCGTTGAAGGGGAAGCCGAAGTGGCCTGGGGTGGCGTTGCCGAACAACGCGGGTTTCGCAGGGTCGAACTCCCAGAGGCGGCCGCCCGAGTATTCGCAGGCGTAGAGTTTTCCGTGGGCGGCGACCATGTTGCAGAAGTTGCCGCCGCCGATGGCGGGGCTGTGCCCCAGGTCGGCGAGCGCGCCAGTGGCGGGGTCGGCGCAGCCGAGGTGGTGGGGATGGGAACTGCTGTAGTAGACCTTGCCGTCGGGGCCGTTGGCGAGCGAGGTGAGGTCGAGGCCGCCGCCGTGGTATTCGATGGGATAGGCGCCGGTGCTCTTGTCGGCGCGGGTGAAGGAGACGCGACGGTGGAGCAGGTCGTAGCGGTCGACTTTCCAGCCATCCGGGAAATTGAGCAGGAGGGTGCCGTATTTGAGGGTGTTCAAACGGCGGGTGCCAGGGGATTTCTGGTTGCGGGCGAGGATTTTGCCGCCGCGGCATCGGGCCTGGAAGTCGCCGAAGGAGACGTAGGCGCAGCCGTCGGTGCCAGGGAGGACGGAGGCGGAGCCGAGGGCGCGCAGTTTTTCAGGGAGCAGTTGCACGCGCCGCCCAGTCTTCGGGTGGAAGGCGATGATGTTGGCGCGGGCGGTTCCGATGCCGCTGTAGATCCATCCCTCGTCGTCGACGGCCATCGAGTTGATGTAGTGCTCCTGGGGATCCATGCGCCCGTAGTCGCGGGAGGCGCCTGTCCTTGGGTTGACGGCGACGAGGGTGGTGTTGGGATAGCAGCCCAGGTAGACGGTGCCGTCGGGCGCGATGGTGGTCGTGAGGGCGGCGCCGACCTTGCCAGTGCCTCGGATGAAGCGGCGGGTGTGGATGTCGAAGGTGGCGGTGGGGCCAGTGCCCAGCGCATAGATGAATCTGCCGTCGTCGGTGAGGGCGGCGCCGAAGATGGCGCCCGTGTTGGGGGCGGGCAGGGAATGCTGCGTGGTGGCGCCAGTGTCGAGGTCGGTGACCAGCAGGTAGTTCGGCCCCTGGTCTAATGGCGCGGCGACGACGAGGTGGTGCCCTCTGCGGTCGATGACGGCGATGGCATTGCGCAATTCGGCGTCGTCGATGCCGACGCCCAGGTCGCGGAAGCCTTCGCGCGTGGGCAGTTCGGGGCGCTCTACAAGCTCGACGCCCCAGACGCGGAACTCGCAGTCGGGCGGGGGATTGTCGGGGGTGCCGCGCCGCCCGAAAAAGAAGGCGAGCCGCGCCACCGTGGTGTTCCCCGGGGCCGTCACGTTGTCCGCGAAGTAGGTGAAGCCGTGGTCGGCGTTGTAGCCAGGCGTCAGGATCACCGTCGCGGGCTGGCGGTCAAGGCGCTTGTGGGTGTAGAAGGCGGCGACGACGCGGCCGCGGGCGTCGAATGCCTTGACATAGAAGGAATCCTCGGCGCGGAAGGCCCCAGTCTGGACGGTGACTTTCAGCGCGCGCCCAGCGAGGGAGAAGGGCTTGAGGACACGGATGTTGGCGGTGAGATAGCCATAGCCGTTCCAGCTGGTCTCGCAGCGCGCGGAAATGACGCCGTCGGAGGCCTTTTTGCCTTCGGCGTAGGCCTCGCCCTCGGCGGTCGCGTGCCCGGCGCCCAGCCGCAGCGGCCCCAGCGGCGAAAGCGCGTTCAGTACGGCGGAAAGAAACATGGCAAGCAGGAAGGTGGCGCGTGGCATGGCGGTTCGGGTGATGGAAGGACGGCCCCTTGGGTAATATATTGGCTGGCCGCCATCGCCATGAAAGGGATGGGCGTTTTTTTGCCGCCTGGACAATTGGAGAGGCTGGGACGATTTGGGTTTTGGACGGGACGCTGGACGTTGGGACTTGGGGACTTGGGGTGATGGGACTTTGGACTTTGGACGCTGGACTCTGGACGGGACGCTGGACGTTGGGACTTTGGGACTTGGGGTGATGGGACTTTGGACTTTGGACGCTGGACTTTGGACGGGACGCTGGACTTTGGGACTTTGGGGACTTGGGGTGATGGGACTTTGGACTTTGGACTCTGGACTCTGGACGGGACGCTGGACTTTGGGACTTGGGGACTTGGGGTGATGGGACTTTGGACTTTGGACGCTGGACTTTGGACGGGACGCTGGACGTTGGGACTTGGGGACTTGGGGTGATGGGACTTTGGACGGGACGCTGGACGTTGGGACTTTGGGACTTGGGGGATGGGACTTTGGACTTTGGACTTTGGCGGGGCGTGGGGTCAGAGGAGCCAGTCGCGCTCGCGGTCGAGGGCGCTTTTCAGGGCGGCGGCGCACTCGGGAGTGAGGCGATAGTTGATGATGCAGCGGTTGGTGGTGAAGACGCCAAGTTCGACCATCAACTGCTTTTCGCCTGCGAGCCAGCATTGGATGTCGCGGCCGCCGAAGACGTCGTACATGAGCGCGTTGAGGCGCTGCTGGAGGGCGCGGGCCTCGTCGGCCTGGCCATCACGGGCGAGCTGGAAGACGCGGGCGGCGAGGCGGGCGTTGAAGCAGGCTCCGCCGATCATCATGCCGTCGAAGCCCGCGAGGGCGGCGCCGACGCAATCGAACTCGTTGCCATGGTAGGCGTAGAAACGGCTGGTCTGGCGGCGTTCGTCACGGGCGGCGAGGATCTGCCTGGCGTCGTCGGGGTTGGAGGTGCTGTTCTTGATGGTGACGACCTTCGGCAGGCGCGCGAGGCGCGCGATGGTCTCGCCAGTGACGGCGACGGAGGCGTTCCTGCCCTGGTGGTAGAGGCCGACAGGGACGGGGCTCCGCTCGATGACCTCGGCGTACATCTCGTAGAGATACTCCTGGTCGGCGTGGAGGCAGCAGAACGGCGGCGCGATGACCGCCAGGTCGATGCCCGTGTCGGCGTAGCGGCGCAGGTTCTCGATCATGCGGGCGGCCGAGTTGTCGGTGATCTGCAGGGCGACGGCCTGCCGCCCATGCGAGGCGGCGACGGTTTCGCGGGCGAGGTCGTATAGCATGGCGCGCGGGAGGTAGGGGCCCTCGCCGCAGGTGCCGCCGATGAAGACGCCGCGGACGCCGAGGCGCTCATGGTGGTCGGCGAGGCGGCGGATGCTGTCGGTGTCGAGGGTGCCGTCCGCCAGCAGCGGCGTCGGTGCGGCGGACCAGACGGTGCTCATGTGGTCAGGGGTGAACATGGCGGGTTACTTGAGCAGATTGAGGTCGCGGAGGCCCTGGCGGAAGACCTCCATGTCGGCGTCGGTGAGGTTGCCGTAGGGGGCGCGGCGGTAGCGGGTGCCGAAGCCGAAGATCTCCATGGTGGCGTGGATGCCTGCGTCGAAGCCGCCAGGCTGCTTGACGAGCAGGTCGAAGTAGGGGATGTCGTAGTCGCGGATGATGCGGCGGACCTCCAGGGCGTCCTGGCGTCGGCAGGCGTCGTAGAAGGCGCGGGAGATGTCGGGTCGGAACATGCCGAGGGTGGAGAGGTAGCCCGTCGCCCCATACGGCAGGATGTTCAGGAAGTTCTGCTTCTGGCCGCCCGCGAAGATGGCCAGGCGCTCGCCGAACTGCATCGCCATGCGGCGCGAGACGTTGTTGCAGCAGTCATCCTTGACCGCCATCACGCGGTCAGTCTGTTTGAGCACGCTGTCCAGCACGCCGATGGCCGCGGTAGGCGAGACAGCCGCCGGATAGATCAGCAAGAGCGGGATGATCTTCGCGCATTCGAGGTAGTAGTTGGCGAGGTTCTCCGGCGGGACGGAATCGGCCCAGGCGGCGGGGAAGGGCAGGAACAAGTCCGCCCCCGCCGCCGCCAACGCCGTCGCGAGTTCCTTCATGCGGCGCGTCGTGTGGCCGAACTCGGTCACGCACACCAGAGCGCGCTTGCGCGTGTACTCGACGCAGAACTTGCCCAGCGCGAGCATCTCGGCGTCGGTGAGGACGTTGTACTGGCTGTTGCCAGGAGTCAGGAAGATCATGCCGAAGCCATGCTCGATCTGGAAATCGATCATCTTTGCGACGGTGTCGTAGTCGATGTCGTCATTCGCGAGGAACGGCGTGGGAATGGAGCAGACTGGGCCCGACAGGGCCGCGCGGACTTGTTGGCGGAGGGTTTCCATGGGGAGTGCTGATTGAATGGGACCGCGGGCCGACAACGGCCCGCCACGGAACGATGGGACGGCTGGCCGACAACGGCCCGCCATGGAATGATGGGGGGCTGGATGTGTAGCCAGTTCGGTGCCGCCGGCGAGAAGCCGGCGGTCCGTGGCCCGCCACGGAACGATGGGGGCTGGATGTGTAGCCAGTTCGGTGCCGCCGGTCCGGCGGGGGACGGCGGGCCGACAACGGCCCGCCACGGAACGATGGGACCGCGGGCCGACAACGGCCCGCCAAAAATCGATTTATTGTCTCGCCCGTTCTTTTGGCAATCCCCCCGTGAAATCGTCACGTTGATTATTATAGCCAGCGCGAATGCCAGTTTCAAATAGGAAATTACATTGTCTGCGCCATACAATTCATGTTTCATAACACTTTTTTCAGATTGCCATGAAAAGTTCATCCACCATAGCGGCGACGTCGGAGGCGGGGGTGCTGGCGGAGATGCGGGAGGGGGTCGCGCGGCTGGCGCAGCATCCCGCGCGGCTGAAGGCGTCGCGCTCGGATTCCCCGCCAGCGCCAGGGAGCCCGAGCCATTTCCACGACCGCCTGGAGCTGCGCTTCCTCTTCGGGTGCGACCGTCCAGGGCACGTCTGCTATCGGGATGTCCGCGAATTGCTGCTGACGCCGCCGCAGGTGCTGCATCCGCAATTGCCAGGGGAGAGCATCTTCGCGCACGTGACGCTCCGCCTGGACGAGATCTCGCTCTACTATCTCCGCGGGCACGAGGCGACTTTCACGCTGCCGTGGGGCAAGCAGTCCGACACGCTGGGGCTGCACATTCCTGCGTTTCTTGCGGCCTGCCATCGATTCTGCCGCGGGGAGCACGCCGAGCCGACGCAGATGAACCTGCTGATCCAGTTGCTGCTCTCGACGCTGGAACTGCTCTGCCGCTCCCCCTCCACCAGTTGGAATCTCCCTCCCGCCGAGATCATCGCGCACTACATCCAGGAGCACTACTACCGCAGCGACCTCACCATCCAGGAGGTCGCGCAGGTCATGCACTGCTCGCCGAACTACATCCAGCAGCTTTTCCGACGGGAATACAATTGCACGCCCATCGAATACCTGATCCAGGTGCGCCTCGACATGGCGCGGCAGTTCCTGCGCCAGCACCGCTACCGCATCAAGGAGGTCGCCGCCTTATGCGGCTGGAACTATGTCCACTACTTCGACCGCCGCTACCGCGAACGCTACGGTCACCTGCCCTCCGAGGAGTAGCCTGGGCGCGTTGTCCCGTGGCGGCCGACAGGGCAGGCATCGCAGTCGGCATCGCCACCGCGAACTTGCAAACCGAGGTTTGCATGGTATTGTTAGGAAAAACTGGATGACCAACCTCCTGGAGAATTGTCATGAGAAAGCAACTCTTTACCCGCAAATCGGCGCGCAGATGATGCTGGCGATGTAATCGACGCTCCCAAAAAGCGCATAATCCAAACACATTCCAAGATGGTCGAAAATGGCATTTCACCGACCAACGTTCGATTCGTGCCTTGTCGACCTTCCATTCGGTTCACGAATTCTAACTACGTTTTTTAGGGGTATCGGGGCCGGCGCGGAAATGGGCGGGAAAGAGGAGCCTCACCGCCAGGCCCCGTTGTCCCCGCCCGTGCGCCGCTGCCGCTGTCTCGCGCCGCCTTCTCCATGCAGCGGCCTCCGCGGTGCCGTGCCGCCGCAAATGCGGCGGAATCGGCAGGGCCTCGGAATCGACGGTCGGCCAACCGGCGGGCAAGCCCGCCGGCACACGCCAGGCAAATGTGGGGCCCGTGTGGATAATGTGGGGGCTTCCCGATAGCCGCAGGGTTATGCCTGGGTGCGGCGGCGGGTCATTTTGGCGGTGAACATGGCGTCGCAGTTGCCCTGCCAGGGCCAGATCTGGGTCATGCCGAGGGACGGGGTGCCGCCGAGGGGGTCGTCGTGCGGAGTGAGGGCGAACTCGGGGTTGGCGGCCAGGAACTGCTCGACGACGGCCTGGTTTTCGGCGCGGAGCATGGAGCAGGTGGAATAGACAAGGGTGCCTCCGACTTTGACGGCGGCGGCGGCGTTGGTGAGGAGCTGGAGCTGGAGGGCGGCGAACTGGGGGATCTGCTCCAAGGTGGTGTTCCAGCGTCCGTCGGGGGCGCGTCGCCAGGTGCCTGAGCAGGAGCAGGGGACGTCGACGAGGACGCCGTCGAACCGATCCTTCATCTGGGGCGGGACGGCGTTGCCCTTCCATTCGCGGGTGCGGATGTTGCCGAATTTTCCACGCCGTGCGCGGAGGCGGAGTTCTTCGAGGGGGGCTTCGCGCAGGTCGGTGGCGAGGATGGTTCCGCGGTTGTTCATGAGCCAGGCGAGGTGGAGCGACTTGCCGCCTGCGCCTGCGCAGGCGTCCCACCACTGTTCGCCAGGCCTGGGGGCGGCGACGAGCGCGACGCACTGGGAGGCGAGGTCCTGGATTTCGAACCGTCCGTCTCGGAATGCGGCGAGGGCGCGGAAGTTTGCGCTGGCGTGGCTGACGGAGAAGGCGCCGACGAGGGTGGGATGGGGGACGAGCTTGATGGCCTTCTCGCTTTCATGCTCGATTTCGCCCTTGAGCTGGGCGTAGTTGGTGGTCTGGGCGCGGAGCCAGACGGGGGGGCGGCGCTGCTCCCATTCAAGGAGTTTCATATAGTCGACCTTTTCCTCGGGGGCGAGGGCCTCCTGGAGCCATGCGGGGAGGAGGTCTTCGGCGCGCAGGGCGGGCATGGCGCTCTTTTGGAAGAAGGGGCGCAGATATCTGCGCCGATCCAGGAATGGGGTGTCGGCGGGGATGTCGGCGAAGAGTTCGGGGTAGAGGCCTGCCTCGCGCAGCCAGAACATGACGGAGGGGGGGAGTTCGAAGCGGTTCTCGAGAAGCCACGAGGCGGCGAAGACGCCGAACCAGTCGGAGCCATGTGCGGGCGGGGCTGGCACGCCCGCCGCGAGGGCCTCGGTGAATGCCTTGGGGGCGAGTTTTGCGAGCCAGCCCCACCAGCGCAGCACCGAGAAGAGGGTCTCGGAGATGATGCGGCGGTCGCGCGAGCCCAACTGGTGGTTCGCGGCGAAGAGTTCGCGCAGCGAACGGTCGGCGGGATGGTGCGCGGCGAGAGTGCTTCCCAGGGCCTCGGTGATGATATGCGCGCAGATGCGTGCCTGCGTGGCGATGCGGTTGGGCGGCATCGGGCGGTCGCTGTCGGGGGAGGCGGGTTTCATGGCGGGCTATCGCGCGGTGAGGCGGGCGGACTGGACGGTGTTGTAGAGGAGCATGGTGATGGTCATGGGGCCGACGCCGCCAGGGACGGGCGTGATCACGGAGGCGACCTCCTTGACGGCATCGAAGTCGACGTCGCCGACAAGCCGATGTCCGCGCGGAGCGCTGGGGTCGGGGATGCGGTTGACGCCGACGTCGATGACGACGGCGCCTGGCTTGACCATATCGGCGGTGATGGTGCGGGGGCGTCCGATTGCGGCGACGAGGATGTCGGCGCGGCGGGTGATTTCGGCGAGGTTGGGAGTCTGGCTGTGGCAGACGGTGACCGTGGCGTTGCCGTATGGGGCCTTCTGCATCAGCAGGTTCGCGAGGGGCTTGCCGACGATGTTGCTGCGTCCGACGATGACGGCCTCCTTGCCTGCGGTCTTGACGCCCGCGTGCATAAGCATCTGCACGACCCCGTGCGGGGTGCAGGAGATGAAGGTCTGCTCGCCCTGCATGAGTTTGCCGAGGGAGGCGGCGCCGAAGCCGTCGACGTCCTTTTCAGGGGCGATGGCCTCGATGACGGCCCCAGTGGAGATCTGGCGGGGGAGGGGGAGCTGCACGAGGATGCCGTGGATGCGCGGGTCGGCGTTCTTGGCGGCGATGAGGCGGAGCAACTCCTCCTGGGTGGTGTCGGCGGGGAGGCGGTTGTCGTCGGAGTAGATGCCGATGTCCGCGCACGCCTTCTCCTTGGCCTTGACATACGACTGGGATGCGGGATCCTCGCCGACCAGAATGACGGCGAGGCCAGGCGTCACGCCCCACTCGGCCTGCAGGCGGCTGACCTCGGCGGCCAGTTCGGCACGGATTTCTGAAGCGATTTGCTTGCCATCTAAAATGATCGCGGACATGGGGGATTTCCTGGATGGGGGAGGTTTGCGGAGAAATCCAGGCCGAAACGGCCTGGCGCAGAGCACAAGAGACTCGGGGGGACTTTGGGGTCAGCGTTCCTTCCAGTCGACGCGCGGCGGTTCGGCGGGGAGGGGGGTGTTGGATTTCATGGCGTCCTGGAGTTCGGCGGCGCGGTCGGGGTCGTTCCACCAGAGGGAGGAGGCGGCGTCGCCGTATTTGCCCATGACATTTTGGGGGGTGCCGAACTTGTTCCAGTAGAGGATGCGGGAGTGTCCGATGTTCCAGAGGAGGATGTATGGGCACTGGTCGTAGAGGATGGCGTCGATCTGGCGGAGGATGGCGTTGCGTTTGGCGACGTCGAACTCGCCTTTCTGGGCGTCGATGAGGGCGTCGACCCTGGGGTCGGCGAATCCCGTGATGTTCGAGGAACCCTGGCGGGCGGCCTCGCGGGAGGACCACATCTGCTCGGGATCCTTGAAGAGGCCGCCAGACCAGGCGGCCCAGGTGAGGTCGAAGTTGAATTCGTCGATGTCCTTGGCCCAGGCGGACCAGTCCTTGGTGACGATGGTCATGCGGATGCCGACGTCCTTGAGGGCTTCATTGTAGACGGCGAGGAACTTGTCGGTGCCGCCTCGGTTGAGGAAGGTGAACTCGAAGGGGCGTCCGTCCTTTTCAAGGGTTCCAGTCTTTGGGTTGGGCTTCCATCCAGCCTCGGCGAGGAGGGCGCGTGCCTTCTGCGGGTCGAAGGCGATTTCAGGATTGGGGTTGGGGTGCGCGTCGTCGTAGAGGTCCTCCCAGAAGGATCGGTGGAGGAAATACTGGTCGAACATCATGGTGTGGTTCATGAAGGCGCGGTTGAGCAGATGGGCGAGGGCGCGGCGGACGCGCACGTCCTGGAAGAGCGGGCGGCGCAGGTTGATGGCGAAGCCCTGCATGCCGACGGGCGCGTGGTTGTGGATCTCCTGCTTGACGATCCAGTTGTTGCGGACGGCGGAGACGCGGCTCTCGATGCGGTGCCACTGGGAGGCGGTGTAGATGGTGAACTGGTCCAGCTGCCCTTTGAGGAAGGCGTCGAAGGCGTTGTTCTGGTCCTCGAAGAAGCGCAGTTTCAGGAACTGGAAGTTGTAGACGCCCTTGGCGGCGGGGTATTTGGCGCGCCACCAGTCGGGGCGCTTCTCCAGAAGCAGGAGCTGCCCAGGCTGGAAGTCGCGGATGCGGTAGGGGCCAGAGACGACGGGGAACTCGAAGTTGACGAGATTGAAGTCCTTTCCCGCGAAGGCATGTTTCGGGAGGATGGAGAAGTCGCCCGCGGCCTGGAGGTTGCGCCAGTGCAGGGACTTGGCGTGGAACTGGACGGCGCCGTCGGGCAGGATGACGGGCGGGTCGAGCTGCTCGAGGGCGAACTTGATGGAGCCAGTGAGGTTCTTCGGATCCATCAGGGCCTGGTAGGTCCAGACGACGTCGGCGGCGGTGACTGGCCTGCCGTCGCTCCATCTGGCGTTGGGGTCGAGCCAGAAGGTGAAGGTGCGGCGGTCTTCGGAGACGCTCCACCTGGAGGCGAGGCCTGGCGCCCATTCGAGGGTCTTCGGGTCGCGGGTGATGAGCGTCTCGTAGAGCAGCCCGAAGACCTGGGCGCTCATGACATTGTTGTCGAGATAGTAGTTGAGGCTCTTGGGGGAGGGGCCCAGCGATTCGCAGTAGGTGCCGCCCGCAAGCGCCTCCTCGGGCGCGGCGGCGGGATCGGGGCGCTCCGCCCAGCCTGGCCGCGGATAGAGGGTGTCCGCGGCGGGGAGGCAGAGTGCGGCGGCAAGAAGGATGGCGGGGAGGAGTCTCATCAGCGCAGGCTTTCAGGGAGGAGGTAGAAGAAGACGCCAGGGGGCAGGTCGGCCGCGCGCATCGTCCCGGGCATGCCCTCGATGCGCACGCGGCGCGGCGCGGGCGAGAAGGCGCCGAAGAGGCGGTCCATGAAGGAGCCAGTGACGCCGATGCGGACGATGGGGGCGTTGGAGAGCCGCGTCAGTTCCTCGAGTTTGGCGATGGCGTCGTTGAGGGAGCCGAGCTGGTCGACGAGGTGCTGGGCGAAGGCGTCCTCGCCGCTGACGGGGCGTCCGTCGGCGAACTCGGCCTTCTTGACGGCGTCGGCGTCCTTGAAGTGCTTGCTGCGCCCTTCGGCGATGACGCGGCAGAACTCGGTGTAGTTCTGGTCGATGAGGTGCTGGATGTAGGCGGCTTCCTCGGGGGTGGACTCGCGCATGGGGTTGAGGATGTCCTTGTATTTCCCTGAGCGGTAGGTGACGGGCTTGACGCCGATCTTGTCCATGAGGCCGTGGAGCTGCATGGACTGCATGATGACGCCGACGCTGCCGGTGATGCAGTTGCGGTTGGCGACGATCCAGTCGGTGCCGGAGGCGACGTAGTATCCGCCAGAGGCGCCGAGGGAGTGGATGCAGGTGACGACGGGATTTTTGGTGGCGTTGCGGTATTCGTCGACGGCGTTGCGGATTTCGGCGGAGGCGACGACCTCGCCGCCAGGGGTGTCCATGTCGAGGAGGATTCCCGCGATGTCGGGGTTCTCGGCGGCGGCGCGGATGGCGGCGCAGATTCGTCGGCTGGAGGCTCCGGTCTCCTCGCCGAAGAGGTCGCTTTCAGGGTAGGCGCCAATGACGCCTCGGATGGAGATGATGGCGAGCATGCGGTCGCCCTGGCCGTTGCGGTAGGGGATGAGGCGCGGCCTGGCGGGGCCGTTGGCGAAGGGGTTGGCATTGTCGGCCGAGCTGCTCCTGCTCATGAGGACAAGCGAGCCCAGGACGAGGCCGAAGAAGAGGAAGATGAAGAGGACGCTGACGAGGCAGCCGCACGAGAAGCCCTTGAAGAACTTGGTGGGCGGGGCGGGCGGGCGGTATGCAGGCGGGGGCGTCTGGTAGGACGGGCTGTATTGCGGGGGGGTGAATTCGTCTGCCATGGTCGTAGGCGGGGGTCAGTGGATGCGTTTGGACTCGGGGACGGAGGGCAGTTTGGGTGGCTTGGGGGCGTCCTTGGGGACCTCGACGTAGTCGATGCCAGGGCGCGCGTATTTGCCGTGGATGATGCGGAGGTATCCAGTGGCGCGGGAGAGGGAGGGCGGGGCTCCGTCGGCGGAGACGTAGAACCGTTTCTGGAGGAGGCGCATGTTGCGGCCCTCGAAGCCGAAGATGTAGTAGGCGTAGAGTCGGGGGCGGATTTGCAGGAGGAGGTGCACGAGGCTGGAGTCGTCGAGTTCCATCTGGGGGGGGGCGCCGTCGATGAAGGAGCCGAGGCGGAAGACGGCGTAGACGTTGGATTCGTCTTCGGCGCGGAGGGAGTAGATGTCCTCGTCGGTGTCGGTGAATCTGAGGAGGGTGAGCTGGATGGTCTTGATGACGCTGGTGGCGTTGCGGGTGGGCAGTCCGATGCTCTTGGAGAGGAGGGGGACGCCGTCGTGGACCTCGATGCGGACGGGGTCGGAGATGTGGGTCCTGGGGAGCCGCTTGTGGTCGAGGAGGGCGCGGATGGTGTAGAAGTCGTCGCGCTGCATGTTGTAGTATTTGTTGACGATGATCTTGATTTCGCGGCGCTCGCCAGGGCCGAGTTTGAGGTCGGCGGCGGGGTTGGTGATGGCAGTGATCTGTCGGACCTGCTTGCCGTTGCCGCCTTCGACGCTGAAGTAGATTCGGCCTTGCTGGGCGGGGGTGTCGCCGCCGAAGACGAGGGTGTTGCCCGAGAGGTTGGCGACCGTGAGTTTGACGGTGACGGGCTCGTAGCAGATGTAGCGCGAGTTCTCGGCTTCGAGGCGCAGTCCGATCTGGGCGGAGAGGGTGCCTGCGAGAAGGAGGAGCGCGGCAGGCAGGAGGATGCGTGTCAGTCGGTTCATGGTTGTTCCGTGGTTCGTCGGAGGGCTTCGTAGAGGAAGAGGGTGCCTGCCTGGGCGACGTTCAGGGATTCGGCGGCGCCAGGCATCGGGATGGTGACGGGGCGCCCCAGTTCGGGGCGGGAGATGCCGTTGGCCTCGTTGCCGAGGACGATGGCGGCGCCGTCGGGGGCGAAGTCGGGGGAGAAGATGGTGGTCGGCGCGTCCATCATGGCGCACCACAGGGCGGTGCCGCCGAGGCGACGATGCGCATCCCTGGCGGCGGCGAGGTCGGCGAAGTGGTGGACGTCGAGGGCGAACTGCGCGCCCATGCCGCTGCGCACGGCCTTGGGGGACCACGGGTCGGCGCTGCCAGCGGTGAGCCAGACGGAGGCGAGTCCGACCGCCCAGGCGGTGCGCAGGAGCGTGCCGAGGTTGCCAGGTTCGCGCAACTGGTCGAGGATCAGCGTGCAGGGGCGCGAAAGCGCCGCCGGGGCGGATTCGGCGGGTTTGCGCAGGAGGCAGAGCATGCCCTGCGGGTTCTCGGTCGTGGCGAGGGCGGCGAAGTCGCCGTCGGGCACGCGCTCTGGCGGGGCGCCCGCGTCGGCGGCGCGGCGCGCGAATTCGGCGCCT
>JAEEGL015840011.1_pt1 | contig 16605 bp, 31 predicted proteins | sample 9134231 | NCBI WGS metagenome assembly JAEEGL01 (sample SAMN16246548, study PRJNA631951) | gut metagenome | biome: gut microbiome; feature: rumen; material: fiber-attached | host: Bos | place: Iran: Karaj | collected 2018-10 | reverse complement strand
GTCCAGGAGGTGGAGCTATTTTTCATGGAGAGATACGCTAATAGGTAAGCGAGCGGCTTGCTAAGCCGCCGTGGGCTAATAACTCACTTGCCAGTTCGAACCTGGCTCTCTCCTCTATTATGGTGTCAGTAGCTCAATTGGTGGAGCCCTGGTTTGTGGAACCAGCTGTTGCAGGTTCCAGTCCTGTCTGATACCCTACGTATTGCCGATTAGCCAAGCGGTAAGGCAGAGGACTCTGACTCCTCCATTCGGGTGTTCGAATCACTCATCGGCAATTAACTTGTTTGCGAGCATGGTGTAACTGGTAACACGCCACCTTGCCATGGTGGAGAGTCCGGGTTCGAACCCCGGTGCTCGCTTAATAACCCGTGATGGCGGAACTGGTAGACGCGGAGGACTCAAAATCCCCTGTCCGCAAGACGTGCAGGTTCAAGTCCTGCTCTCGGGACTATCCGGTAGTGTTGGAATGGTAGACAATGCGGACTTAAAATCCGTTGGAGGCATACTCCGTGCGGGTTCAAGTCCCGCCTTCCGGACTATGATGGCCTATGGTGTAGAGGTAGCACGGGTGGTTTTGAGCCACTAGGGCTGGGTCCGAATCCTGGTTGGCCAATATTTCCCGCAGTGGTGGAACTGGTAGACACGCTAGTCTTAGGAACTAGTGCCTAGTGGCGTGCAGGTCCGAGTCCTGCTTGCGGGACTATGCACTCGTAGCCAAGTCCGGTAAGGCAGGGCGTTGCAACCGCCCCATGCGGGGGTTCGAATCCCTCCGAGTGCTCTATTGTGTTGCTGGGGAGTCATATGTAAACAAAAATTTTCATAATTTCTAATCTTTTCTACCAAAAAATAACTATATGGATGCTGGGTGAAAAACTAAGATTAGTCCAGCCCATATAAATGCATGTGCACGAGGAACTAGAAATAGTGTTGGTGGGTAGAAGTGGAAATATGCTGACGCGGCATAAGGAATAGGCTATGGAACAACAGTGCGGAAGGAAGATATGCTTGAAACCGAGCAAGGCCCAGGTACGGGCGATGTACCGTATGTGTGCCGTTTCCCGCCGTGCCTACAACTGGAAACTGGCCGCGCAGAACAAGGCTTACGAGGAAGCCAAGGCTAATACACCGGGAGGTGAGAAGCCCAAGTGCAAACTTGGCACTCCCATTGATTGGCACAAGGAATGGTGCATTTACAAGAAACTCCCTGAAAACAAGTGGATGACAGAAGTCTCCAAGTTTTGTGGTCAGGAAGCATTAATCGACCTCGGTTCCGCATGGAAGCGGTTCTTCAAGGGTCTAGCCAAGCATCCTCGCTTCCACCGCTACAATCAGGACAACTCGTTTCGCTGCTCCGGTAATGTGTTCATAGGCAGAGATTTCGTACAGCTACCAACTCTCGGTAGAATCAAGCTCCGTGAGAAGGACTACATCAAGATACCGAAGGACAGCGAAAAGATACCGCTTGCTATGGCGACCGTATCTGTCGATGCCGCTGGCAAGTGGTATGTCTCCTTCGCCTATGTAGCCGACATCGTTCCAGTCCATGAATCCATATCCTCGTTCGAGGAACAGGACATTGTAGGCGTCGATTTCGGCGTCAAGGACCTCGCAATCACGAGCGATGGTATCGTTTACGCCAACCCGAAAGCCTACCGCCATGCAAAGGCTAGGCTTCGCCGTGCTCAACGGGCACTCTCCCGAAAGAAGAAGCACTCCAAGAACAGGGAGCGGTGCCGCAAATTGCTGGCTAGAATACACAGAAGGATTACCAATATCCGTGTCAATGCGGCTCACCAGTTCACCGCTGACATTACGAAACACACGAAGCCCAAAGCTATCGTCATCGAGGACCTGAAGCCGAAGAACATGGTCAAGAACCACAAGCTGGCGTCTGCTATATTGGATGCTAACTTCGGAAGGATGAGGCAGTTTCTGGAATACAAGTGTGCATGGCTGGGCATACTGCTGTTCTTCGCTCCGCAGTTCTATGCCTCGTCAAGATATTGCTCCCACTGCGGGCAATACTACAACAAGGATTTGACCCTGGATGACAGGGAATGGGTATGCCCGGCATGCGGGCATCACCACGATAGAGATTACAATGCAGCCAGGAACCTACAGTTCTATGGCCTGTGGCTACTAAACCTAGTAGTCCCGACTAACGACAATGCGGTGAGATACACCGTAAGTGGAGAAACTCCCACGAATGCTTGCCCCAACGGCGACATACAATGTGTCACCTATCGGGAAGGTATGGTTTACACCAGCCCAAGAGACATGAGGTTGCAGTTCTTTGAAACACAGGAACAGTGCATGGCGATGAAGCAAGAAATCACCAATACATATTTAATTGGTAGAAATGTGTAGAAATGATTTATCGGCACCAGGGGTGGCCACCTGAAGGCGCTAACATCGAAGATAAGCCGGTGAACCAGGCGACAGATGTCGATGGCCAAAAAGAATATGAACCTACCAAGCTTACCGGGGAGAACGCAAATATCGACACGAAAGCCTGGGGTTGGGATTCTTGGAAAAAATACGCGAACGGTAAACAGAAGAGCTAGAAAATGAAAGACTTATATGCAATACTCGAATCAGTTGATGGGATGCGCCCGGAATGCGCCGGGGCTCTCATAGAGGGATACGCGGCTATATCCGGTAATCCCATGATGGAAAGCATCTTCTCGAACTTCGGGAACAAGATGGCGAAGGCTCTCGTCACTGCGGCGATGGTCATGGGTCTCATGTCCACAGGTGCCTCGGCTGCGCAGAAGTCAAAGGCACCCGCGGTCCACAAGGGGAAGGCTGTCCCTACTGCGGTCATCAACAAGAAGACCACCAAGAAGGGCGGTGTCGCCAAGACAGTGACCCAGGCCGACCTGCAAAACATTTCCTTGAGTGATTCCTACAATCAAAGGGTGTATGACATCCTTCTCCAGATGACGCAGAGCAATCCCAATGGGAATGAACAGCGCATGTACGAGAAGGCGTGTCAGCAGGCCCTGCAGGAAGTCCTTGACGGTAAGCTGAAACTCTAGTGGTTGCCGAAATTGCTATATTTGAGGGGGAGGAATCCCCCTTTTTCTATGAATACAGCTTTCAACAGAGTTCTCATATCCATATACAGGGCATGCTATGTCCTGCTCGCATTGAAGTTTACTGGGCGCGTGTACCATAAGCTGTTCCCGAAAGTTGATTACGATTATGACCATGCAAAGATGTACATAATCGCATATTATCCGGAAGACGGCCAGGGGCTGCTCGTATTCAAGAGCACGACGATTTGCCCGGAAATGCTGACCTGGTTCAAGGAGTTCCGAAACAACCTGCAGTCCATGTTGCGACGCGGGAAGGTCAAACTGGTAACCGAGGCGGTACCCTTGGGTGAAGTGCATCTGGGAACGGATGCTATGGTGGTAATGAGCAAGATTAGGGCTGACCTTGCTCGCCAATATAACTCGGATGACCTGGCCAGATTGCTGAAGGAAGGCTCGATTTCCTATACAAAAATCCAGGAAAAGTACGCCCGGGCCGAATAATTTTACTATATTTACTGAAAATGAAGTGGCAACTCAAGACATTCATAGCGTGCTTCGTACTGCAGAAATTGCTGTGCATGCTGGTACGCTATAACCCGAGGAGCAGATAATGAACGTATTCAAGACGGACAAGCATGGCAACCCGACCGACTACGAGTGCACGACCGTACTCGGCAGCAGGGCCAGGGTCTTCATCGAGTACGACTACTCCAACCCGAAGAAGGTGGATGCCCACATCTACCGTATGATATTCAAGGAAAAGGGAACTGAGATTGTCGAGCCCAGGAAATGGGGGAACGACTGATGCCAGATATCACCGTCGCATATGATACTCAGTTGGCCGGTTTCAGGGTAGGCTACAAGGTTGATGACGGCTACGTAGAAACCCGTGGCGTTTACCTGGAAATTGCACGAGGTGATGACGGGAAGTCTATTATAGGCGCGTTTGTTGCATTTCAGGACAAATGTTCCGTACTCTTCAAGACTCCGGCCCTGCATTATGTAGGAGCAACCGTTAAGCATTACAGCGACGTAAAGAAAACCGGTCAGCACGCCTGTATCTGCAAGGACGAACGCATGCTACTAGTGTCCCTATACAAGTGGCTCAACAAGAACAAGATAGGTGTATCGCTCGGGCGTAACAACAACGATGATGTCGACCTTATCAAGGAACGAATGCTGTATCACAAGATAGAAGACGTTAACGTCCCAGCATACAATCAGAAGTGTAGAATTCATATGAACCGGTATAGCACAACAATGTTGGATTTTGCCGGGCTCAACATAGTAAACGGTGGTACTTTAACCATCTAAACCAGGAGATATCATGGAACTGCATCACAAGATAGTCGAGGTATTGAAGCAGGAATTTCCTGACCTGAAAGTACCGGAAATCCAGGACGGCTTCGCCGTTGCCATCACGGTAGTGGTCGAGCGCATGGTAGTAGAAGCGGGCGACCAGGTAAAGCAGCTACAATTCGATTACTATTCGGAAACTGGCAACTTCACCTACTACCCGATAGCGCCTGGCATGTCATCTGCGATGGGTCATTCTACGACGGAGACTGAATTCCAGCATCTGGTGCAGTGGGCCAAAAGCACGGGAACCGTCAACGTGAGGGCTTCCGTCACTTTCGGCTGCAATCCGATAACGGTCTAAGGAGCATTCATGGCTATTACAAGGAAAGATATCGATACTTACTTCAAACTCGGCAATAGAATAAAGGAAGGTGTAATCCACTTGTCCAAAGTGCTTGCAGAGAACGGTTTCACCAGGACCCTTCCGGGGCATCTCGTCGGAAGCAAATGGGATTTCTATATATGCCCTTCCGGTAATACACCGGACGACATCAAGTATTTGGATGAGATGTACAATGACCCGGCTCATGAGGCTATTGCTGCGATTACCCCTGATGGCGATGGCGGAACCGATTCCTGGGACGTGCCGTGCAAGCTTCTCGTGCTCGGTGACAAGGCCCTCCTGAAGAAAATCGATGAGATGAAGGAAGCGCAGCGTATTGCCGAGGAGAAGGAACGGAAGGCCAAGGAACGGCGTGAACGCAGGGAAGCCAAGAAATACGAGAAAGCCGAGTACGAGCACTATCTCAAGCTGAGGGAAAAGTTCGAGGGAAAGAAGAAATGAGAAAGATTTTCCAGATTTACAAGGACGTGCTTGTCGTCTACCTGGTAGCGCTGTGGGGGATATCTAACACAATCACGTTCCTTGTATGGGGCGACGATGCGCTAATGCTATCCAACGCAGCATTCATCATGTTGTTCTGCCTGCTGATTATCGCGATGCGGCTGTTCCCTAATTTCAACAAGTGGCTCAACCGGGAGTTCTGGAAGGAAAAGTAATGCAAAGAAGACTGGACTATGAACCTGTACATCATTACATATTCCCTCAGCGGGGAGTTGAGCGAGTTACGGTGGCTGGAGTTCCTAAAGAAAATCAAGGCTGCCGGAGAATGGAATCACCCGCTTGAGACGGTGTGGTTCCTGAAGTCGGACAAGTCCAAGGACGAGCTGTTGTCTGAACTGTACACTCCCGGATGTTTCACCGGGATATGCATCGCGAAGATAGAATCTTCTGGAGATGTGGCTGGATTAATGCCGGCCCCTCTGTGGAAGTGGCTGGAAGTAAAGGATTAAAGAAGAATCCCCGGGAGTTTCCCGGGGATTTTCGTCATCTTGGTTTGCCAAATGGTTTCCTGATAGGTCTGCATCGGTTCCACTGGTTTGCCTCAGCTAGCAATCTGTTTCCATCAATGGGCTCGGCAAGCAGCGAGGGCCACTGTTTCCTTACTCGCGGTAGCAGAATAGGGGCTTTTGCACGTTCTTCCGCAAGTTTCGCCTCGTCATCTTCCCGTTTCCAACGAGCGATTACCTCATCAGGCACCTGCCGTAAGGGCACTACTTCCGCCTCGTACGAAATAGGGACACGTTCATGTTCACACCGGTCAAGATATGAAATCTCGTGCACGAGTTCGCTACGGCTTCTGAAGTAGCCAACTTGCCATTTCCTGGTTGGATAGATTTTAAACAGGCGATACACTGTTGCCGCATCCGGTAGATGGGGGATATCATCCAACGACCTTGGCCGCAACAAACAGTTTCCTTGTACTCCAAAGTCTCCGTGCATTTGCAAGAAACCGTCTACCGGGTTCATGTTTGCGATTTCCGTGCTGACGGCATCATTGCCAAATACACTATTGCTTGAACCTTCGCAATGGTAGCCGAAATCTCATCCATCACGTCGTTCGCCGCCTTGACGCATGTCTCGATAAATTCCGTGTCCAGTGACTTTACCGGCTTGCCGAAGTCAAGGCACCGCGGAAACTTTGGCTTACAATACTGGTCATCATTCCAGTCAAGGCATAGATGGGCAGTAATAGATTTGAACTCGTTTTTCTTGGTGTAATCAATTCGTACGAATATGTACCCATAGGACAGGTATAGATAGAACGCATCCGGGTCAATGCGGTCATTTGCCTCGAATCCCTTTCCCTTCAAGAATTTCCTGAAGTTCGTTAGTTCTTCGTAACTTGGTTTTAATGCCATATATATTTAGTCTCCTCGATTGGAATCGGCTTGGTGATATCGCCGAACCAGGGCTTGTTGTTTGCGGGATGAATTCGTGCTTCCAGGCACAGCCAGGTGGCCTTCTCCCATTCTTCCTGGGTCATCTTGTAGCCTTCCGGGGGAGTACGGGGGCACCTGAAGATTACGTTCCTGTCAGGGTCGTCCGGGTACCAGTACTCGTCGTTCCCGTCATCGCAGAAGGTTACGCCCAGGTCCAGCGGGCTGTTGTATCGTGCGTACTTGCTCATGGCCCAGACACCGTCCTTGCAGTAAGGATTGCCTTGTTGTGTTTCAACGCCAAGCAGTACATTTCATTGCCGCCTTCATCAAACCAACTATAACAGCCATCCAAGACAAGCAAGTCGTATTTGTCGATATCCATATTTTCAATGTCATTCCCACTGATTGGCTTGGATATCTCCTTGATTACGAGTTCACCGGGATGTACACGAGACTTTACTTGGTTCATTTGTTCCGTGGAAGGAAGCAGTGTATCGTATAGCAGCATTGCACAACGGCGATATACCGAGTCAGCAGTAAGCTCGAACGACAAGAAAAGAACCTTGTTCCCTGCCTTGCACGCCTGTATAGCCGACTTGCATAGCAGCTCGGTCTTCCCGCTATTCGGCCTAGATACTATCATCGACAGTTTTCCTCGACACAGGAGCGTGCCCGGGAGATACGTGTTGACTTCAGGACACTCCGGAAGTTCGGCGCAGTGTTCATATTCAGCGTACTGTGTTATTACCGGGTAGTCCCTACCTGGTATATAGGCAAGAACGGGTTCTACCGTGGGCAGGCTGGTATCGTGCGCGATTACCATTTCCTTTCCCTTATTTCCGAACGTAACCGGAACATCGCTCTTAAAAATAGGCAACTGCCTTCCTTCGTATTCAATGTATGCTCTCATACTACAAATATAGCAAAAAGTGACTCAGCTAGCAGTCGGACATTTTGAAGTGGAGTATACTGGCGATATCGCCGTGTTTCCGCTGTCTCCGTCCGATTTCCTGCTCGGATAGCTGGACGGCCGTATTGAACAGGCACAATATATCGAACAGCCGCCCGTTATTCTTGTCCAGTGCGCCTAGCCAGTCCGCACCGGAGAGCACGGTCGCAACGAAGTACTTGAATCCATCATCACCGAGTACGCGAGTTACCGTGGCTGCTATGTGTTTAGCATATTTGAATACATAGTACCCATTACAGTCGACCGCGTAGCCATTCTTGAGAAACGCATCATAGTCGAACCTGGACAGGTACATGTGCTGCGCATGTCCTATTCTCCTTTTGCGCTTCGGCTCGATGGCGATGCCGCTCATGCCGAAGGCGCGGCCGTGCCTGTCCGTGATAATCGCCTTGCATTTGGATAGTTTCCACTTCTTGCTCAAGTCCGATTTAGCCATAATTTTTTCCTCCCAAAATGGTTGCATGGCTTCTATATCAAATATAGCAAAAAATGCTCCGGCACTGGGCCGGAGCATGTCTATTATCTATTGGTCCACTTGGCACATTCGGCTATGCGCCGTAGGATACAGGTCAAGCCATTATGCGTGGCACCCATCAATCACTGTTCATCGTATGCAGATGAGTCCATCTGCTGGCAGAACTTATCTAACGCAGTGACGCATGTGGTTTCAATTTTGGCCAAGCTATCATTGACAGCTGATTTTATGCTAGTTTCGAACATTTCGGTAAACGCTTTCGACCATCCGTTCGGTTCGAACCGGTCTCTTTCCAGTCGCAACGCTTCCTCGAGCTGCTTGATTCTGTTTGCTTGCCAATCCATATACTTGTCAGCTTCGACCCTGGAATATACAGAATGTTCCATGGTCGGCTCCTTTAACTCTACAGGCGTATGGTCAATGAATGATACCGGGCGTTCAGGTTGTGCTTCTATACTATACGGAACAGCCATGTCTATGCTCTGGTCCCATTCGCATTCCGGTATTGCATGGTAGGGAACTTCTCTAGGAGTCATATCGGATGTAATTGTATATTTTACAATCAGTGTCTTCTCTGGGACATATGGTGTACCATCGACATTCTTGACATCCGGTTGGTCATTCTCCATGACACATTCACAGATGGCAGAATTGTAGACAAGATTACTCAGCATGCTGACATGCGGATGACCATAATGAAGGAATTTTACTTGATATTTCTTGCCGACTTGCAGAATATCCTTCCAAGACAGAGGCAACGTTCTAGCATCCGGCATGGCCTTATATTTTTCAACGACTTTTTCAAGAAGCTGAGAATCTATATTTTTGCCAGATGCGGGCTGGATGAAATACGCTGCCGGGTAACGATTGCTTCCTACCAGTTCAGGATACGCTAAGAGCATCCCATCCTTACAGAACATTGGCGACGTTGACGGAGGTGCCGCATATAGTCTGATTCCACGAATGACCAGGCCGTCGTTTATTACGGCGACCACGTCAGCCAGCCGGCTCGGGTCATCTTCCATGGAGCATGGCACCACGTCGACTTTAGTCACGCGCAGCTGGGCATTTTGGACATTTTCCACGTAGTTGATGTATGCCTCGGCCGCCTTTAACTTTAACTTGCATTCCTCGAGACAATCACCGATATCCATGTCGTCTCTGTCGAAATGTGCAGAAATCACCGGGAGAATCTCGTCGTATTCCTTCCGGTCAATACTCGTAGCGGTATCGAGCTTTTCAAGAATTTCATCTGAATGCTTTATTTGCTCATAACGGGCCGCGACCGCATTTGTCACTGCTATAAGTATAAGGTTATTCATACACACGCCGGATAGACTCTTCGGTTCGACAATGCTGTAAGTTCCGGTAGCGTCGTTATACCTAAGGTCAAGACCAGTGATACTCATGAACGAAGTATCGGTACTAACCTCGACATCGGCCCTAGCGACAAGCTCCGGGTCGTTGGAGGCCTCGCAGAAGTCGAGACGTAAAACATTGACCTTAATCTTGTCGAGCGCCTCCTGGGCACTCATGGTTGCCTTCATCCGGATGGCCTCCTTCTCCCCTTCCAGGGACGTACTGGTCCAGCCACCTTCGTCGTTATGGTACATGACATTGACACCGGCCATTGCACCGTTTACCGTGCATGCTTCCAGGTCCTTGTCACCGATGTATTCCTTTATCTCGGTGAGCTCGTCAATTATCTTGCTGATTTTCATTAGGTTCCTCCGTTGTTATGGTATACGGTTTCTTATATTGCATACATAAAACTATATCATTTTGAGTACCCTTTGACTTTCCGTCCCAGATAATTAGACAATAATCACAAGCCTTGACCATGTCAACATTTCTTCTAAACCCAGCAGATTTACCATATAAATCCCAGTTAGCTGGATAAGCTTCAATTTGCTTATTATGGTCAATCGCCCACTGTTTGGCTATGGAGTCAACTCCTCTCGCTTCACCTTCAATTATAATTATTTCCTCAGCTGAAAAATTTTCAGCAATGCACTCATCGATTTTCTTGTAGATGAAAGCTTTATCAGTAATCGTTCGACTTCCACATACCATTAGTTTAATCACGCTTTTACCCATTTTCCTTTATGCGGGTCTTCCCAAGCATCCTGCGTAGTTTACTTCTCCAATTTTGCCAGTTCACTGAAAATCGTATCAAGTCCGCACTCCACGAAATAGTCAGGTTCACTAATTCTCTTGATTTTGTAAACTTCAACATTACTGTCCAATATGCAATTTAGTACAAAACAGCCACGCTTACTCTTAAACGAGATGTTCCTGTCAACTTCTTCTCCACTCAGTTCAGTAATTTCCCAGAAATCTCGTTCAAGGAGAAAAGAATGTATCTGGTCAAAGTGCTTTCCGAAGTCGTACTTGAATTTGGTTTGTTCCAATTCCTTAATGTACTCATCTCGTTCACGAATGGCTTGACTTGCTGCAAAAGTGTCAGGCCAATCTTTCTTTACATCTTCCATAGTATAAAATGTAGATTTGTCCATTATTCAATCTCCATATATTCCTTTGTCGGTATATGCCATTCGGCATCATCCCACTTACGAATGCGAATATGTTCTCGTATGGGCTTATCTAGCATATCTTCGGAACAACTGCCCGAATAGGGTATGCATTGTGACATACCCTCGTTTTTCGCTATGCCGTTCCCCTTTGCGAGCCATTCCATAAGTTGTATGTTCGTTATCATACTGTTGTCCATGCGTTATACTCCTTTTGTATTCACCATGCTGAGAAGATAAGCAGTATACTCGTGTATGCTAGAAAGTTTGCCCATACGGATGTCACTGGGATACTCATGTTCTTGAATGTCTAAAGCTGCTGCCTGTATTTTCTCAATCACCTCTCTAAACTCGCCAAATGATAAATTGAGCGATACATTATCATTAGTTGGCCTCAGTTGTTCACATTTAATCACCGGTACCCCCGAGCATCAAACATTCCAACGACTTTATGCTCGCCTTTTCGGCATCGGTGAGAGGTACAAAGTCCTCGTTAAAGTACCTCACCGCGTCATGGATTTTGTCCTTGATGTTGTCCAGCGCTGCCTTCCGTGGGTCGATTGGACTGGCCGTCTTATAGTTGATGACAAGCCTGTCGGACCTTTCCACAAAGGACAGTTCTTTGATGTCCATGTCGCCAAGGTGAGACTCCATTGTGGTGAGTTCGTCGTTAATTTCTTTCCTGAGTTTACTGATTATCATGATAATGCCTCAATTCAAATATAGCAAATTTATTCAACCGCTACATGGTCGAACTTCTGTAAGCATAGATTTACATTCTCGCATACCCAGTGTCCACGGCAATATCCTATGATAGTGACATTGTGCTTATATCCTGTAGGGTCATTGTCATCCCAGGCTTTACCTGCTACCGGCTTACCATTCCATTCTTCAAAGAATAGTTCGCCCGGCATTTTAACTGCCACTATGTCATACTTGTCGCCGCGTCCAAACCGGTGTATCAGCTTCAAATCATCATCATATTCCTCTTCTTCTATTGAGCCATCTGGACTTTTACCAAGTTTCCTGCAACTAGCACATTTTCCTCTAACGGTATATACATAGCCGCTATTGTCGATGAGCTGATACCCGTCTTTCCAATAAGTTTTCTTATCCATTTTAGTTCTCCTAAAAGCTAAACTCAAAGCAAGTGTAGCCATTCACAAAAAGACACAATGCCAAAATCTATACCACACATTATCAAGATAATCACCCCATAATAAATCACGGGGCTATCTGTGTGCATCCCTTGGCTATCAAACTTCACTAGTGGTTTTTTCCGTTCATTAGGTTCCATAAGCTTACCAACTAAAAATTAAAGTTCCGTTCAAATGAGTTCTATCATATGTCCAATCCATAGATATTCCTTCCATTTTGAAGGCTTTTTCAACCGCAGAGAGGTCTTCAAGGTAACACGTAGGCTCATGGTATAGTGGATTTTTACAGTCAATATGCCCAGCGACAATAGGAAATGACATTTTATTGTCTTTACCGAAGCCATTCTTCACGCAAGTTTTAATTGCCTCCTTAAACTCCGCAACTATATGCGTGATGTCGCTATGGGGTTTGGCTTTCTGTTGTAGTGCAAGCAGTTCATCTTTAAACATTTTTAGTTACTCCTTGTTAAGTTCTGCAATAACATCATCCTCGAGCTGATTGACGGCCACGACATCCTCATCTTCCAAGATAAGTCTAGACAAGAAATGCACATCGAACCCGGAGGCCATGTCATATTTCTTGTACTTATCCGGATGAACTTGGGAGTCCCGCATCGCAAGAATACCGACGGCGCACTTATTAGCCTCCTTATGGTCAGTAGGAAAGTATTTCGCAACATACTGGATATACCCGTCGTATTCCTTTACCAGTTGGGAGGCCATCCACATCGCGTTCGTGTCCTTGCACAGGCGTCCGCAAATCAAAGAACGAACCTCGGCCTTGAAAGCGGTAAGGTCCAACTTATTCAAATCGTTTGTCGTGTCCATTATTTATCCTCTTTTCTAGTTTCCGGCCACGGAATCCACGTCAGCGCTTTCCACTGGTCCATGTCGAACTTGTGGCCGTGCACGTCGGTGAAGCCGGTTCCGTCAAAGTTTATTCTCAGTGGCGACGGGCATGCGTCAAAGATAAACACGTAGTCACCGGGGCCAGCAACCTTCTTCCATTCATCCAACCCAGGGAAAGCATACCATGTAGGACGGATATTCAGCTTGATTTCGAGGGCAACCTTCTCGGCATAAAGTTTGTTCTCGCGTTCAAGTGCCGCATCCAGCTTCCTCTCCCAGATTGCTAACCGCTTTTCCGCCGGTAACTGATTCTCCTGGTCATATTTGTCCAGTTCGGACGCCATCAGGCCCCACGGTTTGCTGTCCTCGGTGTAACCTACGAGGATGCTGTCGCGGTCGTCGCCGGGGAAGGTGATGAGGAACCCATCGGTATCGCCGGATTTGTATGCCTCCAGCGAGAACGCGGTTGTTCCGAGCCACGTATCCGTGACATCGATTGACTCTGCCCCGTCCCTTTCTACCACGGACGACGCATAGCGGTCCTCGTAGCCTTCCTCGATAAGGAAGTCGAACGACTTCTTGATTTCTTCCATTGTGCAGGTCATAGTCTATCCTTTCAAGAACATTTCGGTGAGAATCTTCCCAAGTGCTTGTTCCTCGGTTATTTCCTTATCGTGAAGAACATCCTTGATGTATTGTTTGGAACGCATGTGGCGGCTGAACCGTTCTTCAAGAGCAGGGTCACGATAGGTCTTGAGATAGTCTACTGGCAGCGTGAAACCGTCGTCGTCATTGCGGAACTCAACCATCCTTCCCTTGAACATGACGTCCATGTGTACCCAGTCGTCGCCGGTGTCTTTGAAATGGCATAGTTCTATCTTCCGGCTGCCACACCATAGAATGACCAGGTTTTGCTTATGCGAGTATTCAACGGCATCTATCTCGCCAGTAAACGAGTCCTCGTGTATGTATCGGATGCTAACCTTCATACTACAAATATAACAATTTCCGTTGACACCTGGCGTTCTTTGAACTAATTTAGTGGCATGACGTCACATGAACTAGCACGGAACCTTCTCGAACTCCCTGACAGGGAAATCCTTTGCCTCGGCAATACCGAGGAATTCACCCCGGAGGAAGTCGGAGACTGGAACGGAGAATTCATCTACGCAGCAAAGCACCACGTGGAGGTAGACTGATGTTCACCAAGAAACTTATCACGAAAGAACTCGTACCGGAAGCCCACCGGCTGTTCAAGCTGATATTCCCGGAAGAACACATGTACGATGACGGTACACTCGAGAGCTGCTTCTCCCGTACCGCCGCCGACCCGTCTGGTCCATGGCACTACTGGCTGTGGTCATACAGCACCCCGGAGTTCCCGATGGGGAAGAACATAGGACTGTCCGGGATTTATGTGGAGGAAGCCGACCCGGAAAGCGCATGGCTAGGATGGCTCGGGGTGCTCCCGGAATACCGGCGCGAACGCTTCGGTACGAGGATGCTCAACGCGTTCCAGCAGGAAGCGAGGGATGCCGGGTTCAAGTACGCCAGAATCTACACCAACGAGGGGAACACCGCGGCCCGCGAGCTGTACAAGTTCGCCGGATATACCGAGGAGCGGCTCGACTATGACCCGCCTGAATACGTGCTGACCGGCGGCCCGGTTGTCATATACTCGATGTCCCTGGATAAAGAAAAATGGCCCCTCGTCCCATGGGCGAGCAGGCCGCTTGTATTCTAGTGAGACAGTTTGTTGTGGCATTCCCGGTGGCATTCCGGACAGTTGTGCCAGTAGCTGGGGTTTGGCCGGTCTGACATCTGTACGGTAACGCCATATGAATAGGTCCTGCACCATGCCCGCGGTACTGTAAATTCACACCCGCAGTCGAAGCAATGGAACAATACGTAGTCACCCTGGTTCTGGTCACCATGTTTTAGTACATTGACTTTCATTACCATATTCAGTTCCTCGGTTCGAAGAGGGTTATGCACAGTGAACCGTCTACCGGCTTCACGTCATATCCCATGCTGTGATACACCTGCATGATGATGTAGAGGAGGTCTATTTCCTCCAGCTTGCAGTGATGCTCCTGGCAAAACCATTCGACGGAACGGTTCCACCAGTTCCTGTTGATGAATACCCGGTGGTCGTCCGTGATAATCATCTTCCAGAACAGGATTTCACCTTCCATGGAGGCGTAGCTGTATCTCCCGGTGCGTTCCCGGACGAAGTCGTGGATGAGCCAGTCCTTTACCTCGGCCATGCGTTCCTGGTAGAACGCGATGCGTTCTTCCTCGGTTGCCTTCTGTTTCTGCAGATAGAAGAACGGGCTAATCATGGAACCCTCCCATGGGCGGGGTGGGGTCCTCTTGGTCATATGAATAATTCGTGGGGTGAAGACAGGCACCAAATGACTCTTTCTGTGGAGTTATGCCGATTTCCTTGAGTGTCTTCTCTACCGGCGTGAGCAGGCGGTCATCAATCTCGCCTTTCTTCCGTTCGTCTTCACGTTTCTTGCGTTCCCGTTCGAGATGGGTAAGGTGGTCCCTCATATCGCGCTTGCGGTAGAAGGAACGCATGAATTCTGCACCTTCCAGGAACCCCCGGGAATATCCGCGTTGGAACCCGGACATCTCGTTGGTGTCGCGGAACTCCTCGTGCTCCATCTCCTTGAGCGCCATGCGTTCGGCTGCGGCGTCGATTACCGGGGTATCCGGGGAACAGTCTACTTCGTTTATCATGCTCATAGTGGGTTTCCTTATTCTAGTGGCTTAGACTCCTTCGCGGGGGCGATGTAGTAGACGGCATAGCACTTCCCGGTATTCTCGTCCTTCTTCATGGTCATTTCGATGGCCATGCCCTTCTTCTTCAGGTCGAAAATCTGGGCACCGAGACGGAAGCATCCGAACATTTCCAGGGCTTCCAGCGGCGTGATGGAATGGCCCGCCTCGAGGTATTCCTTGATGTGCTGCTGCTGGGTTTTGGTGGAATTGTGGTCTATTTTCCATTCCGGGTGGATGCCCTTTACTTCCTTCTTGTCCTCGGAAAGTGCGATTTCCATGCATTTTCCGTTGATTACGGTTGCCTTCTTGACACGGAGCGTCTTGCCGTTCATGGTGAACTTTAGTTCCGTGATGCCGTTGTTGCGCATTTCTTCCATGTAGTCTATCATAGGCTGATTCCTTTTCGTTGTACAACAAATATAGCAAATTCCGGCGGAAAAATTGCTATATTTGTAGTACTATGAGCAATACCAGGAAAAATACAGCCACAGTGCCGAAGTTCTACCGGGACCTCGGCGAGGCAGCGGTGGAATCGTACCTCCTCAGGAAATCCAGGAAAGAACCTACCGGCCATTTCAGCCGCACGCTAGGAAAAATCAAGTACGTATTCTGGAATATTGGTTATGACGAAGTCGGGAACGACGTTCCGATGCAGCCCAGAATTGACGCGCTTATCAGGAAAATGCAGAATTTTGCTGCAAACGTCGAGCTGGATACTGACTTTCTAGTATCACGCAGATTGTCAATGATGTCAATCAACAAGCCGCGGATACCCGGGAGGGACTAACATGTTCTATGTAGCGAAACTCACACCTGAGAAGGATGGCGGATATTCCGTGACCTTCCCAGACATTCCCGGGTGCATCACCCAGGGGGACACTAAGGAAGAAGCACTCAAGATGGCCAAGGAGGCCCTTGAGCTCGTCCTTGAGGAATACATGGACGGGCGTCCGCTTCCCGACCCGGATACCGACGAGGACAAGGAAAACGGGCTGTACCCCGTGTTCGTCAATGCCAAACTGGCGAAGGAACTACTGGACAGGTACAAAATCGAATCAATCAAGACGCTCGAAAAGCTGGACGAGCTGGGATTCTTCGGGTAATATCATGGGTGGTGACAAGTATCTTATTTCGTACGACTGGCGTAATCCTATGGGAATATACGTGTTCTGCAATCACTATTCGACAAATTCGCTGTTCAAGTTCGTATTCAAGT
>JAEEGL014890241.1_pt1 | contig 16605 bp, 8 predicted proteins | sample 9134231 | NCBI WGS metagenome assembly JAEEGL01 (sample SAMN16246548, study PRJNA631951) | gut metagenome | biome: gut microbiome; feature: rumen; material: fiber-attached | host: Bos | place: Iran: Karaj | collected 2018-10 | reverse complement strand
TTTTCTATCGCATAATCATAAGCGGTTTTGCCAATACTGTTTTTTATGTTGCATACACATCCGTTTTCTAATGCGATTAAAACAAATTCTCTTTTAATTGATTCGACGCAATGCTTACTCTGGCAACACCAAATAATAAGTGTTTCGCTGTCTTTTGAAATATACGACCAAAAATTATAATTGCATTTTTCACATAGAAAATCAATAACTGTTTTGTTTGACATTATGGCGGCGTTACAAATTGTCTGTTCCCATACACAGCTCTCCTCGCTCCTGTTTAAAAACCCATTTTCATTCAATATATCAAATAACTCGTTAAAAATTTCTGCATCGAAATAATTGAATAATCCAGAACGATACACATATTGAGAGAGAGCTCGGTAGCCATTGCATCTTTTTGCACTTTTTTTCATAAGCATTTCACACATTGGAACATTACCAAAAGAAACAGCATCCTCAATGACAGTTGCTGAATTAGAATACCCTTTATGTGCTACATCTGGACTGAAACCGTTGTTTAAAAGAATTAAAACTGATTTACAATCATTTTTAGCCACGGCCAGTTCGATTGGGAATAAATTGTTTTTTGTTGGAATGCCAAATAATACAGTTTTTATGTCTTCAAGCCACCCTTTTTTCTCAATTCTAAACGGCATCTTGCTCAACCATTCCAGTGCTTCATAATCAGATTTATCAATTGCAATTATTGTTAACTCGTATACTATATTGCGATAGGCGCTCAACAAAAATACCGCAATCGCAAACAAAAGCAAGCAAACAGCAAGAAGTCTTGCTTTTGCAAGTTTTCCTGAACATGTTTTCATTTTGAAAGTGCCTCTACTATCGAGTTGATTCAACATTGCGTCTGCCCTCTCTCACGGCTTTATTTTATCACAGCCCGCTAGGTTTGTCAAATCAAGGACAAAGGTTTAAGGTTAAAATCGCCGCGCTTCAGCGCGGCGATTTTGGCTTTTCCGAAATTACTTTTTCTTTTTCAGAATGGAAATCAGAGTAACGACGATGACTGCTGCGATGAGAACTCCGGCAGCAATAAGAATTATAGCCACGGGGTCAACGCCGGTTTCGGATGACTGTCTGTCCGTCGTCCCGGGCGTTTTCCCGTCCGTCACGGCGGGACTGCCGGAATTGTCCGTTTCACCGCCGGCGGAACCGCCGCTTTGCGTTGCCTCAAGCTTTAATTCCCTTATGCGGACTCTCGTCGCGTCCTCACCGCCATAACCGCGATTGAGCAGGAATATAACGAACACTTCGCGGGAATTGAGCGCTTTTACCGCGTCGCTGAGATCTATAGTATCTTTGTCACCGAGCGCGTTGACGTCAGATTCGTTTGATGAGGTGAGAAGGCAAGCGTAGTCAGACGAGGTGAAATCGTACGCTCCGGTATCGTCAACGTCAAATTTGTCGGTCACCCAGATACCTATCTGATAATAACAGTTGTTCCCTTTTCTGAGATAATATCTCATATCGAGGACGAGCGAATCGATCGTGTGCTCTCTGTCGGCACAGAGCCGATAGCAGACGTATGGATTGAAAAGCGTCATCGTCTCCGGCTGTGCGCCGTAACGGATAGTTTCCTTTTCTCCGTCATAGCTCTTTTCAGGATTGAGATCATAATCCGCGGTGAACAGGCCGTTCACTGGGGTGATACAGTTGCGAGAGCCGTCGTCGTTAATAACGACGTTGTGCGCGTAATACGCCTTCATGGCCTTTGCATCCTCCGGCTTTGTAGGATCGGCAGTTAGAGGCGCCTTCTGAAGCGCTGTGTCGATCGAAAGCACCGTCACGCTGTAATCTATGGACGGCGGTTTCGGCACTGATGTCGCCTCGTCGGAGGTTTCATCACCGCCGGCGCCGGTCTTGCCCTCGAACTCAAAGGTGTAAAATCTGACCCAGTCTACAAAATCGCTGTTGTTCAGGAAGTAAACGGCTACGTACACGGTCTCAAGGCCTTTCGCCGCCTTGCTGAGATCCCACTTGTGGTTCATTTTGCCGACCATTCCGCTTATAACGGGCGTGCCGTTCTCAAAATCGAACGCATCCGAGTCGCTCACGTATATTCCGAACACGTTCCCGGCGTACGCGCCGACTTCGGCGAGAAGAAAGTCGTTTACGCTCGCGAACGATTTCAGCACCAGCGACGAGAACGTGCTGCCCTCGCCCGCTGATAATTTATATACAACCCACGACGGCTTTTTATTTTCCGCGGCGGCGAGGATGTTGCCTTCGCTGTTGAACTCCGCGATCTTCACGTTTACCGCGGCATATGCCTCGATATCGGCAATGCTCAGAGTTTCTCCCTCAGGTGTCGGAGTCATACCGGCAAAATCGACCGAAAGAGTGATCCTGTCGTCTGCCGATGTGGAAAAAATGAGCGATGCGGCAAAGCACAGCACAAGCAGGACCGCGGTGATTTTTTTCTTCATTATGTTGCCTCTTTCTGATGATCTGTTATTCTGTCACGGAGAGTATGCGCTGATATTCCCCGTAATATTCGGGACAGTATGTGATTTTTATCCGCCTCCCCGGGCGGAACAGCTCTGCAAGCTGTCTGTCTGTTAGCGCCCGCGCGTATGTCTCCTCGCTTCCACCGAGTGTTATAGCCGTCGTGCGCGCCTGGTATTCGATTTCAAAGACTGACCCGTCCTCGAATTCGATCAGACCGTTAACCGTGTTTATATCTGTAAGATCTGGAGGAATAAAGGATTTAATTATGCCTTCCTTTTCGCCGTATACCGATTCACAGGTCAGAAGCTTTCCTTTCCCGTCGAAGGTCAGAGTGACAAAGTCGCCGGCTTGAAGATTGTCTTTTCCGCTGATATCATAACCGTCGGCGCGTCTTGTGAACTCTGTACGGGAGTCTACCGAAACGTCGACCGGATAATATCCCGAGATATCCGGATCCTGAACGATAAGCTTCAGGACGCCGTTCGAGAACGATTTAACCCTTCCGGAAAGCTCCGTCACGTTGAGCTTCTTTTCGTATTCTGCGGTGACAGTAACGGTTATTTTCCCGTTCGCAGTCTCAAGTCCGCCGTCGGGAGTCTTTCTTAGCTCGTAAGCGTTCCAGCCGGTGCTCTCAAGGGAGTATTTCCCTTTTTCAAGGCCTTCGAATGTTAACTCCATTGTCCGACTCAGCTCAGAGAACTGATATATCGAGAATATCTCAAACGCGGCACCTTTCTGCGACAGACTGTTTATCGTAACGGACCCGGTAATCGTATCACGGCTGAGCTTCACGTAAACCGGTAGTTCGCCGAGCCGTCCCTCGCCGCGAACGGCGAAACTCGTCGGCAAAAGGCAGGATATTTTCTTTGAAAGAATCTCAAGCGCGTCGCACGGAAGACCCATGAGATTGAGTTTCGAAGCCGCGTCCGAAACTTCGTTCTCCCCGCCGTTTTTCTCCGTATAAGCTTCGATAAGGCGGTTTGTCTCCTCACGTTTTGCGATCCAAAGATTCATTATACGCGCCTCTCCCTTTGTGAACGTCACGCCGTTTTTCTGCCCGGTTGAGTCGCCGCTTATCTTTCTGACGCAGACGGACTTGACCTGAACCGATGAAGACGGACTGCCCTCAAAAGACAGCTTTATATAATACTCGTTTCTTCCCTTCGTGTCTTTTGAAAGGTCGAACTTCATTACGCTGTAGCGGTTGAAGCTGTTCGTCTGCGATCGGTCGTACGAAAACGTTCCGGCAAGGGCGAAATCATTCGCGGACGGTCCTGCGTAAACCCTGATCTTTGGCGTGCCCATTGAGAACGCCTCAAGATTCAGATAAATGCCGTTTTCCCACGCTTCGTCCGATCTGACGTGGTATATCACGTATCCGTCGCCGTCGTTGGCGGGAAGCAGTGTCCCGTCAGACAGATCAGTCCTGACGTTTTCATATTCCGCCACCCCTGATTTTTCGGTCAGCAGCCCCGGCTCCGCGATATCCCTGTTATAGTCGACCCATAAAACGCTGTCATCGTAATGAACCGGTGGCATCGCCTTTTCACCCGGCATGCTTCTGTCGAGAGTCGCGAGCTTTGACGCAGTCCTGTAGCTCCGCTGGTCGTTGAAAAGCGTTATGAAGTCAACGCCGGCCTCGTACAGCTTTGATATGCTCGCTGAGAATTTGTCAGATTCGTTGAGCGACGACATCTCGAAATTGCAGTTCGCCGTTTTCCCGTAGGCGACGCGGTACTGATAGAATCTTATATCGTCGATAAGCGCGAATTCCTCGCTCGCCTCGTAAAAGCCGTTTCCTATCCCGGATTTCCAGCCGGATATTCTAAGATCCCCGTGCGACGGTGTCTGATCGATCCACTGCACAGTGTGCGAGAACAGATTGTTCATCATCTGCTCCGTCGGGTAAGTGATCTTTCCGTTGTCGACGATAACCGGATCCGTCCCATATGAAGAGATGTACGTATCAGCAAGTGACTGAACGTATTTCGCCTGATATTCGTTCATCCAGAGCTTTTCCCGGTATGAGAGTCCGTCGGTCGGATCAAGCGTCACGCCGTCTGCCTTTGCGGCCGCGACGATCGAGGCACTGAAATCACCGCCGTCGATGAGACCCATCGTGTATACAGACGACTGAGGAAGCGGGCCCTTGTAAACGACGCTGTGTTCTATGAGCGTACTTACACCCACGCTGAACTTTCTCGAGGCCAGGGCGTTGTTCAGATATCCTTTAACGTACGTCCAGACGTCAGAGATGCGCGTTTTCTGTGCTGTGAGCAGTGCAGGATCTCCCCATGTCTCCCACGGGGTGTTCCCGTACGAATTCGGAGTTGAATCGACCAGTTCCCCGGTCAGACTGTTATAAAGGACCTGGCCGTATTTGACGTCACTGAACGAGCCGCCTCTGCCGTCAGCAATATCGTAAGGCGCTGACCAGCTGAGCGACGGCATAAGCTGAAGCGGAAGACCGTATTCACCGGCAAGCGAGATCATGCCGGATATCTTTTCTGCTATCTCCGCGTTGCTGTAGCTGAAATAATTGAGCTTGAACATAAGCCCGAGGCTGAAATTTTCAAAGCTGACGTTTGAAAAATCGTCGATATGTGTTTTCGCAGTGTCGAGAGAATCCGAGCTGTGCAGATACAGTTTTAGCCCGCCGTCTAGCCCCTGATCTCTGACCTTTTCAAAGAAATCGGTATAAGCGATTATCTCGGATATATTGAACCGGTTGCCGGTGTCGCTGACAATTTTCAGGGAAATATCGCTGAAATCTCTGATTTCGGAGTTCAGAACTGCAAAGAAATAGCGGTTCGGTGACGACGAAATCTGTTCGTAAGTCCTGTAGTAAACTTCTTTCCCGTCAACGTAAACTGTGTAAGCAAGAGTTTCAAGATTTGCATCATGGACCTCTGCGACCTCAAAAAGAACATATTCGGCGCTCCCCGGCTTTTCAACGGACATTTTCCATTCGGCAGACGCGCCCTTTTTCTCAAAAGAAATGACGTTGTAGATCTTTTCAAGTGTTCCGGTCTTTGTGTCAGCTCTGCCCGGCGAAGCGCCGTCCGACAGAGAAAGTGAGTGCGCTGCCTCTGATACGGCATCGCCTATCATGAGCCTGTCCGAAACAACGGAAGTGTAATCCGCGGGATTCAGGCTTTTATCGGATTCCGGCAGGCTGCTGTCTCCCGGCCCATGAGAAGTATCCGTACCGTCGCCGGAAGTTGCTGCGTTCCCGGTAGTATCCGTGCCAGGTCCACTTCGCTCTGAAATCATTATTATCCCAACCCCCGTGAGCGCAGCTGCGAGGATAAGCGCGACCGAAAGTGCGGCGATCTTTATTTTTTTTCCGTTATCCAAGTGTGCCTCCCTCAGGCGGTGATTTTAAGAACCCGGAAGTAGTTTCCGTAATACTCCGGGCAGTATTCTATTGAGACCGTCTTCCCAATGAGAATTTCGGCAAGCTCGTCGTCGGTCAGAGCCCTCACATACTTTGTCGCTCCGTCAACAGTAAGCGATGTCGTGTAGCTGAGATATTCAAGTTCAAACGTTCTTCCGTTGCCGAATACGATAAGACCGTTATGCGTGTCCGGATCAGAATAATCCGGCGGTATGTACGAAACGATTTCGCCAGTCGCACGACCGTAAACCGCCTCGGCTTTGACTACTGCCCTTCCGTCGTTGCCGAACGTAAGTATGACGTAATCCCCAGCCTGGGGCTTTTCGGGCAGTGTCTCATCCGAGCCTTCTGCACGGCGAGAAAATTCACATGACTTTGTAAACGAGAACTGTGCTCTCGGGCTGTAAGCCGAGACATTCGTATCCTGAGACAGTATCGTGACAGTCGAGCCGCCCGTCGAAACCACACGTCCCGCTGCGGTTTTATGTTTTGCTACAGAGTCTGCGGAGCCATACAGGACAGTGACGGTGAATTCCGCCGTTCCGTTTTCGGCCTTTATTTTCCCGCCGGACACCTTTTTCAGCGTATAAGTGTTGAACGATGTTTCAGAAAGCCGGTACGTTCCTTTATCAAGCCCGCTGACCGTCATTGTGATCTTACTGTTTGCGGACTGAGTCCCCGAATAACCTGTAAAAAACGAGAAGGAAGCAGACATTCCGCCTTTTGAAAGCACTGTCACGCCGATGGGCCAGTTCCCGCCCGCTTTCGCGTAAATGCCGAGTTGCCCGAGATACCCCTCTCCATCCACGGTAAACCTGGCCGGAAGCGCTTCTGAGAGGCACTGGCTCAGAAATTCATATGCGGTCTTGTACTTTCCTTGCAAAATCAAGTCATACGCCGTTCTGTAAACCGCGTCCTTTCCTCCGGCTTTCACATAATATCTTTGGAGCATATTGCCGGCGAGCGCCTCACGCTCCGTAACGAGCGTAAGCGTCCTCGCCTCCGATCTTGTAAGCGAAACGCCGTTCAGCTGACCTGATGCAACGCCGAAAGTGTCGCTGGCAACTACAGCCCTGACTGTCGCTGAACCGGTCAGTACAATTTTAACATCAAACGAGGATTTCCCTTTTGACTCGCTCCTGATGTCATAATCGGCACTGACGAACTTATTGACATAATTCGTCGCTGATCCTGTTCCGGTTCTGCCGAGCGACACGCCTCCTGCGTAAACAGTGATCGTGCCGCCGCCGGCGAGACTTTCAACATGAAGTTTCAGACCGTTTTCAAAAGTCCCGCCTGCTTTTACACGGAAAGATATGCTGCCGGGCTCGCCGGTGTTTTCAAGCCTCAGAACGCCGTTTTTTGTGTCTAACGTCACGTTTTCGGCCGATTCGACTCCGTATACGTTTTCCCAGTCTGATACCGCCGCGTCCCGGCTGAAACAGGCGTCGAGCACAGGAACGTCATAGTGATTCACGGTAAATGACGCCTTTTCGCTTCCGATCCCGTCAAGATCCCTTATTATCTTTGCCGTGCCGTACGAACTCGCGTCATTGAAAAGAGTCAGGTATTCAAAACCCAGCTCATAAGCCTTGCGCAGAAGACTGCGCCCGCCCGTCAGGTCGTGCGACTGGCTGTACGAGACCTCAAAATTAACTGTCCCTACCCGGCCGTAAGCCGCTTTGTACTGATAAAACCTCGCGTCATCCCACCACATGTCCTCTGAGCTCGAATACATTCCCGTTCCGACACCGGATTTCCAGCCGGAAACAAGCGCATCTCCGAAGGACGGGGCACGTTCAGTCCACTGCACGCCGTGCGTGAGGACATTGTCCGCCGTCTGATATACGGGATAAAACACGGAACCGCCGGAAACAAGTATGCTTTCGCTCCCGAGCGCCTCATTGTAAGCGTCCGCGAGAAACTGGTTATAATCGGCGTGGTGCTTTATCATCCAGAGCTTTTCTGTACGGTTAAGCCCGTCCGAAGGATCGAGAGTCACTCCGTCCTTTTTCGCGAGCGCGACCATGAGAGGCCCGACATCTGCACAGTCAAGTTCGTTGTAAGAAACGCCGGTCGAGCTGTCCGGCCCTTTATAGCAGACGCCGTGTTCCATAACGACGGCGACTCTCCCGTCAAAGCTGCCGTTTGCGTGCGACTGACCGATTATTCCTGCGACTCGCCCGAAAACATTCTTTATTTTCGCCGCAAACGAACTGTTCAGGACCGAACTGGCCGACGTTATCCACACGACACTGCTGTTTCTGTTCGGAGTCGTGCCGTAATATTTTCCGTCGATGCTGCTGAACGCTATCTGATGATATTTCGCGTCGGTCATCATACCGCCCTGACCGTCCGTCATGTTCGGCTGTCCCCAGTAAACCGTGGGCATGAGCTGAACATCCCATCCGGCGGCGCCGGCGACGCCAAGAAGCGAGTTTATACCGCTGACGGCCTCGTCCGCTGTGCTGTTCATATAGTCGACCTTGTAAAGCAGGCCGAGCCGGTATAGATTATAACTATATCCCTTGAAATCGTTAATATGCGACTTTGCCTTCTCGATCGAAGCGGCGCTGTGAAGATAAATGCCCAGACGGTCATCGCCGCCTTCGGCGCTCACCGATTCGAAAAGCCGGGTATACACCGTAATGTCTGAAACAGAGAATACGGATGTTCCCTCGCTGACAATCTTTACAGAAACATTTTTCAGGTCTGAAATACTGCTACGCGGTACAAGAACGTACAGAACGTTCGGTGCAGATGCGATCTGCCCGTAAGTCCTGAAATACACCGCCTTTCCGTCGACATAAACGGTATAGGCGAGCACCTCTCCGTTTTCGCGGTGTATCTCGCGTATAGCAAGCACAACAGGTTCCGCCGAACTTTTCGGCACCGGCCTGCTCAGATCGAGTGCAAATTCGGCGGCCGAACCCCGTTTTTTGAAATTTATAACGGCATATCTGTCAGAACGTGTTCCGGTCTCTGCTGTAAGATTGCCTCCCGCCGCGCCTCCCGACAACCTGATTCTGCTGTCGCCGGCCGCAACTCTCGCGGCAACCGATGCCGGCACGGCGCCGGTATTTATTCTGTTTTCAACAATTTCCACGGGTGCGGCATCCTCCTCCGAAACGAAAACCGTCACGGAAAACTCAAAAGTATAAAATCTGATCCAGTCAACAAACGAACTGTTGTTGAGAAAATAAATGCAAACGTAGCATTCACTCATGCCGCGCGCGGCGGCGGTGAGATCCCACTCGTGCTCCGCTTTTCCGACCATTCCGGAAACGACCGGAGAAAGATCCGTCGTGTCGAAATACGGCGATCCGTTCACGTAAACGGCAAACTCGTTCCCGACGTCCTTAAAATCATTTACCGAAGCGTAGCTTTTCATTACGGCCTCCGCCACGGTCCCGAACGAGTTGATTTTGTATATGATATACGACGGCATGCCGTTGTCGCGCGCCGCAAGAATCGTTTCAGAATTAAAAGTCGCGAGTTTTATATTATTGTATGAGTAAGCGGAAAGATTTGCGGACTCCGGCACTTCGTTTGCGGCAAGTTTACTAAAATCAACGCTGATGGTATGCTCTTCGGTCTTATGGTCCGGCACAGGCGGATCCGTCTCTGAATCCGACTCTGACGTGCCTCCGGGTTCGTTGTAAGTCTCCGGCGACTCCGATGTCAGGTCAGGCGGACCTGTCGTTTCGTCAGATTTGTCAGACGTGACGGGCTGACTTTCAGTCGTTTCGTCCGGTCGCGGTGACGTTGAGGGCGCAGGATCTGTGCTTTCTGTCGTATCTGGCGGCTCCAGAATATCGGTTTCCGTACGGTCCGTCCCGATCGCCGCGGTTGTGCTGTCCGGCGGGCAAGGCATGCTGTCCGTTTCCGAATGCAACATATCAGCATCCGTTGAGTTCGCCGTTTCATCCGAGTGAGTAATATCCGGAACGTCCTGTTTCGGTCTGTCGTTTTTCAGCCTTATTGCAAGCGCGACACAGACCGCGGCGAGAGCGGCAAAAAGCGCGATAATACATATTATCTTTTTTACCCGGTCTCGACCGTCTTTTTTCATTGATTATTCACATCTCGAAAAAGCACAGGCGGGAGATAAAATCTATCTCCCGCCTGTACTGTCATTTACTATTGGCTTAAGCGGGAATAACGTCCCGTAAGGGCTTGAAAAGGCAAACTCAAAGCTAACCGGCGCCTGTCCGCAACCGGCAGTTCTGACAATTCATCCGTTTTTTCATATTCTTCTTCCCCGTTGGGAAAGCCGATCTGAAATTTTTTATGCGTCCTGCGGACCTACATAGATTCCGTTTTGGTCGTAAACTATTCCGTTTACGAGCGTTGCGTTTTCATACGGCTGACCGCCTACGTAAAACGTTCCGCGCTGTATTCCGCCCTTTCCGTCAATCGACTTTTCGGGCACTTCCGTTAGCTTTATTATCTTAATTCCTGCCATTGTATGCCTCCTTATAAGTCACCGAGCGGATGAAAATTTTCGCATTCCCTGAGCTCGACCGTCACAACTTCGCCGTAGTAGGTCACTCCGGCCGTCTTTGCGAATGCACATACATAAAGCGTTCCGTATCCGATATCGGTCGGCAAATCCTTCCAGTATACCGCGATAACATCGTCGTTGCCCCAATCACCGCCGAGATTTGATGCTGTAATAATGGATCCGCCGTAGCAACCACTCTGCATGAACGCAGTTGCCCTGCCGTGACCTTCCTGCGCAACTCTTGCGAACAGCGGATTGCCGCCGTCACTTGCAAACTTGCAACTTTCCGCGCTGTCGGAGAAGATGATTCCGACATCATACGTAGCAGATTTACTGATCGTGGCATTGATGTAAAGATCATCGATCTTGCCGTCGTCAAGCTCGTCGCTGTAGGAAACTATGACATTTGCAGGTACTGCGGGAGCGGGAGCTTCGGCTTGAGTGGCAGTGAGTTTGAGCGTTCCAACACCAATCCTTGTTGCATCGTTTTGCCCATATCCTCTGTTTAAAAGGAAAATCACATAAACGCAGTTGCTGTTAAGAGACTGTACCGCTTCACTTAAATCTACTGTGCTGGGGGTCGTTCTTGTATCAAAGTTTGAAGAAGTACCTGATGAAATCAAATGACTGTATGGTATCGCCGAAAAATCGAAAATGCCGTTTTCATCTATTGTGAAATCATCTGTTACCCAAATACCAACCTGATAATATGCGGCATCCGCAGAGCTGCTTTCTAAAGATCCCATACGAAGAAAGGCACCAATTTCAACGGAAAGACTGTCAATCACATAACCAGCGTCGCCCTGAAGTTTATAGCAGACGTACGGATTCTGAACAGTAATAGAAGCATTATTCCGCCCGACAATTTTGCTTCCTTCTTTTAGTGCTCCATAATGGACGTGTTCTCCACCTTCATATGATTTATTTGGATTAAGATCATATGAACCGGTCATTATTTGAGGAGTATGACCTAGAGAAGGCGTTATAATGTTCGCCTGACCATTGGCTCGAGGAGTAACAACGCAGTTATGAACATAATAAGCTTTTACATCGCCAGGCGCCATTGAACCCGTCAAATCAGCTGTAGGAGTTGCGTTTGCAATTCCGGCGTTGATAGTTATCTTAGAACCGGCAGGCGCGGCGTATTCTTTTTGAGTGGCAGAAAATGTGAGAGAATGCAACCTGGTTCTTGTAACATCATTGTATCCTCTAAGTAGAACGATGATAACATAGACCTCCGTCGGATCACTAAGTTGAGCAATAGCAGAAGTCAAGCTTAAAGAATCCGGATTGGAACGAGTATCAACATTACCGGTATCCACTGCTCTGTCGTTGCCCGAAATAACTCCGGCAAGGATACTTGATGAAAAATCGTATGCGCCATCGCTGCTAACATTGCTGTCAAAACTATTATCAACATATACACCAATTTGATAATAGAGATGATTGTATGGCATCAGAATATAGCCAAGATCGAGAGTCATATCATCGATTGCATACCCGCTGTCAGAATTAAATTTATAGCAAACGTATGGATTATAAACGATTCGAGAAGAAACACCGTTTAACTTAGTTCCTTCAGGCTGAATGCCGCAAGTTATGGTTTTACCGTTATTTGTGGTTGCCCCGTCAGGATCTAGATTGTACTGCTCAGTGTATATTCCAGTAACAGGAACAAAGCATCTGCCTCCTGAATTTGCTACTCCTATATTGTGCACAGCATATGCTCCGACCTTATTTGCCGGCACCTCGCTGTCAGCATCCAAAGTCGCACTCGTCAAGCTGACAGTATAGCTGAAATCATCTCCCGCTTCCGCTCCGCCTGATATCGACAGGAACGTGAAGCACGATATGATCATCGACAGAGTGACCAGTATTGAAACTGTTTTTCTTAATTTCATGGTTTTTCTCCTTTTTAGATTAGAGATTATATTCGTCGGACGGTCAGACCGTCCGCATAGTCTTTTCTGGCTTCCCTTTATGGAGAAGGTGTCAGTCCTCTTTTCTGCGGATCTTCGAGACGAGGAGGAGTCCCGCCGTGCAGAAGACAGCTCCGCAGACAGCCGCCGTAACAGTCAGATCGCCGGTCGGAGCCGATGCGACCTTCTGAGTCGCCGTCATAGTGAAGTCCTGTATCCTCATCCTGCCGCCATCAGCTCTGTTGTCCGCTCCCCGGATCATGAGGAATATCACGTAAACGTCCCTGCTGTTGAGCTTTCTGACCGCGCTTGTCAGATCGATGTGCTCGATGTCCTCCGCGCGTCTGTGGTCCGCAGGATTCGTTTCGTCAGACGTCAGGAGCTTTGCGTACGGCTGAGCCGTAAAATCGAACGCTCCGTTTTCGTCATGCTCAAAGTTGTCTGTGACCCAGATGCCTATCTGATAATAGCACCAGTTGTGCTCTTTCAGATAATATCTGATATCCATCTCGAGCGTGTCTATGACGTTTCCGCTGTCTCCTTCAAACTTGTACGCGACATACGGATTGTAAAGCGCGTTGTTTTCGGCAATATGCTCCGGCTTTGCGCCGACCTTTATCGCCTTGCCGTCAATTTCCGTCGGCCCGTTCGGGTCGAGATTGTACTGAGCCGTGACCTGTCCGTCCGCCGGTGCGAGCGCCATGTTGCCGCTTATATTCGTAACAACGCAGTTGTGAACGTAATGCGCCCCAATGCCGTTGACGTCGGACGCGTTCGGAATGTTCGCGTTTATAGTAATAGCGTCTCCCTGTTTCACGGTCGTCGTCGCAGGGCCGGAGGCGGGCTTTGTTTTCTGAGTTGCCGTGAGTGTAAGTTCGCTTATCCTCACACGGCCTGCGTCATTTGCGCCGTAACCGCGGTTGAGCAGGAAAATTACATAAACGTCACTGCTTCCAAGAGCCGCAGCGGCCGCTGAGAGGTCATATTCCGTCTCGCCGTTACTGCTGATCGCGTTCCACGCCTGTCCGGGCTCGGAGCTGATGAGAAGCGAGTAATCGGACGCTGTGAAGTCGTATGCCCCGTTTTCGTCGTGTTCAAAATTGTCAGTCACCCAGATACCTATCTGATAACGGCAGTTGTTGCTGTCACGGAGATAGCCCTTTATGTGAAGCGAAAGACCGTCTATTATAGATCCGTTGTCCGCCGAAAGCTTATAGCAAATATAAGGGTTGTACAGGGCGTTTTTATCGGCGATGACCTCGGGTTTTGCGCCGAGCTTCATGTCCTTCATATTTCCCTGACCGTCCGCCTCCTGCGCTGGACCGTTCGGGTTGAGATTGTACTGCGCCGTGAACTGTCCGTCAACCGGTGTGAGAACATTGCGACTGCCATCGTTATTGACAATAACGTTGTGGACGTAATGCGCTTTTATGACTGAAGGGCCGACGCCCGTCGTCTTGTCGGAAGAAACGGCCGCGGCAGCGATTCCGGCATCGACAGAAAGCGAAGCCGCACCGGCGCCAGTGCCGAAAACAGTGAACACCGCGAGCACAAGCGCGGCGGTCACCAGAAACCCCGTTATCTTTCTCATAATGTTACCTTTCCCGTCCGGCGTCTCCTGAATGGAGCATAAAAGCCATAATTCGCTTGTTTTTGCCGCTTTTTGACGGCTATGTGACAGCGCTATGGCCGTTTTCTGTCATACCGGACGCAATCCGCCAACTAGCTATCATTATTATATACATGTTGAAAGCCTTTTTCAACATCTCCAAGCGACTAGATTATTCTAATTTGTTGCTTTTTGTCCTACCGCATTGTGAACGGTCTGTAAATTATTTTAATGGACTTGATTTTCGTGCAAAATGTGACGATAATATATATGAAAATTAAAAAACATTTTTGAAAGGAAAGTACTATGCCCTACAAAGTACCGGATATTTTTGTCAGCCAGGACAACACCGATCCTTATCTGACATTCGTGCAGGCGGGAAGCGAACAGTGCGCGCCCTCCTACTGCTACGGACCTGCAGTCCGTGATTTCTATCTCATCCACTTCATTGTCTCCGGAAGCGGAGAATATCAGATCGGCGAAGTTACCTATACCGTCGACGCAGGTGAAGCGTTCATAGTATATCCCGGCGAGGCCGTCACATACAAAGCCGACAAAAAATATCCCTGGTCATACTGCTTTATCGGCCTTCGCGGCGCCATGGTGGAATCGCTCATCGAGCGTACAGCGTTTGCCGGTCACAAATATGTCGCCAGGATCCGTAATCCCGAGATCTACGACATAATCCATGAAATCGCGACGGAAATCAGCGTAAACAGCGATATGCTGAACAAGGATCTCTTCGCTCTTGAACGTGCTATCCGAGTTATGCGCGTTATCATCGACGAAAAAGGCGAATCCCAGAACGAGGCCCGCATCCTCAACACGTACGTGGCGAAAGCTATCGAGTATATCCAGGAGCATTACGCCGAGGATATGAACATAGGAGACATCGCGGAGTCGCTCAATATCAACCGCTCATACTTCTTCCGCCTGTTCAAGGATGAAACAGGCCTCGCTCCGATCCAGTACCTCAGCAGATACCGCGTTATGATTGCACGCAAGCTCCTTATCGAGACGCAGACACCTGTTTCCGAGATCTCTCTGGCCTGCGGATTCACGACCGCGTCCGCGTTCTACCGTATGTTCAACATCGAATACGGAGTATCGCCGAGCAAGTACCGCAAGCTTTACAGAAAGCACACAAAGGGTCTCCCAGGCTGATAAATCTAAAATATTTAAACGCTTTTCCGCCGGAAAGGCGTTTTTTTGTTCCGCCGGACTTGCAATTCTTCCCGAAATATGGTAAACTTTCCCGAAGTACAGACGGAGATATTTTATTATATGAAAAAAACAGATTCAGAAGCCGTGGCGAAACAGAAACCGACTCTTCAGGAAAAGCTCGCCGCTAGGAAATACAGATCACCCGGACGTGCCGTCACGTGGACGTACCACTTGCTCGGCTCGACAGTATTGCTGCCGAAATACGCGCCGCATTTCTCGTCCGACGTGAAACTCCCCGATAAAGGGCCGTTCATCCTCGTTTGGAATCATCTGTCACGTCTCGACCATCTTTATACGATGAAAGCGCTCTACCCTCTCAGTTACAACATGGTCGCGGGATACAACGAGTTTTTCCGCAGTCATCTGCAGACAGTTTTCAGGCTAAACCAGATCCTGCCGAAAAAAATTTACGAACAAGATATCCCCGGCATAAAGGCAATGAACTCCATTCTCCGCAAAGGCGGAATCGTGACCTTTTCGCCGGAGGGGATGAGTTCGATATACGGCACTAACCAGCCGGTCGTACCAGGCTCCGGAAGATTTATTCAGTTCTTCCGCGTACCGGTCTACTGCCTGGAGATGCGCGGACAGTATCTGACCTGCCCGAAACATTATCTTGAAGAACGCAAAGGATATACCGAGGCGCGTCTTTATCAGCTGTTCACCCCTGAGGACCTCGAAAGGATGACGCCGGATGAAATCGACCTTAGACTCAACGAGGCGTTCCGCCACGACGAGTTTGAATGGACGCGCGAAAGACACATAAAATGGAACATGCACGGCAGGAGTTGCGAGCACCTCGACGAGATATGCTACCGTTGCCCGCGCTGCGGCGCCGACCTGTCTATGACAGCCGAAAAAGACCGCATTTTCTGCCGCGAATGCGGCAACGGCGCCGTAATGAACGATTATTATGCGTTCGAGCCGTTCGATGACAAGTGCGTCATTCCAGTCTCCCCGTCAAAATGGGTGGAGGAGGAACGGATAGATATTATTCACAAGATCAGAGACGATCCTGAATACTCATTCACAGAAAAAGTCGGTCTCGGCTATCTCCCGCCGTACGAGTTTGTGAAAAAGAAAAAGGATAGCGTCCCCTGCGGCGAAGGCGAGATCACTTTCGATCACTCGGGAGTGCATTTCAAAGGCGCAAAACTCGGCGAACCCTGGAGCTTTGACCTCGGTTGGAAAACCGTCTTCTCGCTCGTCATAACGACTAGCACTGCAAAGTTCGCTATGTTCGTCAACGGAGAGTTTTACGAGTTCAACCCTGAGCGCCGCTCGGTTGGAAAAATGCTTCTTATAACCGAGGAGATGCACCGCCTGCACTATAACGTTTGGAAAAATTTCCCGTGGAACGATTTCATGTATGAAGGACTTCCGCTCGGCATAGATGCGGAATGAAAAACCAAAAAACGCCCGCGATCCCGATAAAGGATAGCGGACGTTTTTAAATTGCGTTTTATTTTGTGATCTCGATCGCCTT
>JAEEGL012872839.1_pt1 | contig 16605 bp, 19 predicted proteins | sample 9134231 | NCBI WGS metagenome assembly JAEEGL01 (sample SAMN16246548, study PRJNA631951) | gut metagenome | biome: gut microbiome; feature: rumen; material: fiber-attached | host: Bos | place: Iran: Karaj | collected 2018-10 | reverse complement strand
TGTTGGTTTGGTCACTTACAATTATAACAGATTTGGAGCTTTTCTAATACAAAAAGCTTCACCAAATGGGTGAAAACAATATGCGGTTTTAATACAGTAACTATGCGGCTTTGTTAAAAAGCCGTGAATAATTCAGGATTAATATGCTGCTGTATCTTTCTTTCCGCATCATTAAATTTCTTTGTAAGAATCGCCGCTATATCCTCGTCCGTACAGTTTCCATTTTTAGACATCTCATAGATACTGTCCCATTCATCTCTGATATTTGAGCAGTCACAATCCACATTAATCAGGTCATCTTTATACAGCCCCATATATCCGAGGTCAAATGTTCCCTTTACAACAAACTTTCCATCTTCTACATATACTGTAACCATATTTCTTATCTCCTAACATTTTAGTATTCTGTTCTGGATTAATCCACACCTCAATTATACACAATCCCATCACTCTTCAATTCAGGTGATTTATCCTCTCCATAACCAGAGCATTCATCAGGCATCCAATCGTTGTCAAACAAAGCTGACGAAATCATTAGTTTATTCATATAATCACATAGCACCTTTCCTAACAATCATCTCTACTTCTAAATCCTAATCAGATTCATAACCAAAGTCGTCATAATATCCTTTTCTTTCGGATCAGACTCAGCAATCATAAGTGTTATCGCCACAAGTGCACTGTCGCTTATTATTTTTTCTCCATCTTTGAACAAAGCATTATTACGATTAAGAAACTCAAGGAACAGCGATGCAGCTATTCTCTTACATCCATCCGAAAAAGGATGATCCTTAATCATAAAGTACAGAAGATTCGCCGCTTTTTCTTCCAAAGACGGATATGCATCCCCACCGAATACACTTTGATATACAGCTGCTATGATTCCCTCAACTTTTCCAGTCTCTTTCTCTACACCGAATACATCGGATTTAAATGTATCTTCCATACTGTCAATCATCTTCCGACAATCAGCATAAGTTACCCGATATACTGGACTTTCACCATCGGGTTTTTCCAAAGATTGATGATCGTATTGATCAAGAAGAGTCAGAGCCTTAGTATACTGATTTACCGCCATAAGTACATCCTCTCCATCTATCTCCAAGATGGAAGAAAGCATCCTCGATTGAATCTCAACAGTTTTCTGCAAAGCTTCAAGTCGCTTATCATTAACGGCATAGCCCTTAATAATATAATCTTTCAACACCCTATTGGCCCAGCGTCTGAATTCAATACCACGCTTTGATTTAACGCGGTAACCGACGGATATAATAACATCTAAATTATAATATTGAGGGGGTCTCGAGGATTTATTACTTCTGTCGAAAATTTCGACAGAAGTATTCTTATCCAATTCACCTTCTTTAAAAATATTACCCACATGATATGCAATTGATGACCTTGCTGTATCAAACAGTTCACTCATTTGTTCCTGTGTCAACCAAACAGTATCTCCGTCAATCGGAACCATCAATTTTAGTTCCCTATCCTCAGTCTCAAACAGTACAATCTCATTCTCCATGTTCATCCTCCCACATCCCTTTCTCAGATAATTGTCTCTGCATCTCAACATAATAAGTCAAAAGTCTCAGCACATACGGTGGTGCATTCCTATGGCACAGCTCCCACTCAGTCATGGTCCTATAAGGAATCTCGAATTTCTCACAGAATTCCTTACGATTTAACCCTGTTGATTCCCTTAACTCTTTCATCTTACTACTAAAGACTTTATCTGGCATAACTATCCCTCCAAGCGAAAAAATACTCACTGCGTATATCATATCACATCTCTACAACACACGCAATGAGTATTTTCTATATCTTCTATATACTCTCCCTCAAGTTAATCAGCTATTTCAGTGTGTGTTAATCACTCCACGCATTGCCGCGGCCAGATAGAACCTGTTTCCTTTTTTCCACCAGTAATTTGCCATGACAAATGTTACGGCAATCGCTACGATATAACAACATACCGCGATAATCAATGCTCTCGTTACTGTTTGACCAAGTATAACTTTTGCTATCGATTCCTTGCGGAAAACAAATTGTAACATCATGTAAGCAAAATAAGCACAGGCTGACAAAACTCCCATCACGCCACCTCTACCTATGCACACGCCTGCAATTATCACAAGCAGACTACTAAGTGCAGCTACTACAAGCATATCAGAAAAGCCTTGCATCCCAAGATTTACATAAGCAATTACCTCAAGTACTATGTCGTAAAGAAAAGCTATAATCATCACAACAGACACTGGAACTATCGTAAACATCTCTTTGGCACAATTGCATGATATGTAAAACTTGTTACTCCTTATCTTCGCAATCGCAATCATCGTCGCCAGAAGCACTCCTATTTTTCCAAACTGAATACATCCAAGCATAACACCATAATCCTTACTTCCAACAGGATCTGGATCCACGATAAATGCCACCAGTAACCCTATCATCATAAGCAGACCAAAAGCTATTACAATTGGATTAGCCGCTGCTCTTAGGTATAATCTAAAAGCCCTTGTAACTTTATTCATAACTACTCTTCTCCTTTACTTATCCCATCTGTTTTTTCTGTAATTGCTTAACATCACCTTATGTGTAACAGCGATAAAAGGTATGGATACAGCCGCAACTATAATTGCAAAAGTAGCATTTGCATAGTCGTACAACACATATAACACTCCAATACACGATACGATAAAATATGTAATCACCATAGCAAACACTCTTAATTCGGGATCTTCTATAAGATTCATAAGATTTAACAAGCCGACAGAAAGCAATAAAAATGCTACGACTGCAAAGATATCGGCTACACCATGCTCGTACTTGAACACTCCAACTCTCTCGCAAATAACACCAAAAAGCATAATTAATGCCAATGAAACCATACAAACTATAAGCGATGCATCCTTCATCTTTCTGTATGTGTCAAAGCCCCCCTTCACTGTACGAAAATACTTACCACCCGGTAAATGTCTGTCACAATCAGCAAATCCGATTGGAACTACAAAGATAATACCACTAACTGCAAACACAACCGACATCATCGAACCATATCCAGTATGCAATGCAGCCGATACATTTCCCTCCCTGATCAAAGCTATGATCAGAAAAAATACAAAACCTAACAGATTAAACAGTATGCAAAAACCACTTATTTTCAGGATATGAATAAGCATACCATTTCCAGTGTAGACCTTATATGCCTGATCATGTGTAAGAGTATTACTTTTCATCTTCCTCCGCCTTTCTGAGTATACCGACACTGAGTTGCTGAAGTGTAGGTGTTTCAACAGCAGTGTCATATGCCCTCAACAAATCAGCATGCTCTGCCAATGCTATACCCTCAAATCCCGTCTTTCCACCTGAAAAAGAAATCATAAGTTTTCTTGCTTTATCGGCACACTCTGCATCACCGTGAACAAGTACATACTTTTCCTTCAGATCCTCTACAAAGCCCTGCTCGATAACCTTACCATGCGCCATGAAGATAGCATAGTCTGTAGCAAACTCCATATCAGCTATGTTATGTGTAGAAAAGAGAACCGAACGCTCTCCATCACGCTCATTCAGGTACTCTCTGAACATGTCACACAACACATCACGCGCAAGCGGATCAAGCGATGACGCAGGTTCATCAAGAACAAGCAATTCTGTATCTCTTGCTAGAACTGCTGCAAGATAAGCACGCATCTTGTTACCGTCTGAGAACTTCACAAGCTTCTTCTGTTTCTTCTGTGTAGTATCCTCAAGTTTCAATCGATTGCAAAGTTCAGCAAAAGTCTGCCTGTTGAAGTTATCAAATCCAATCTCCATAGAATCCGCGATATTCTTCAGTGTCCAATCCAAAGGAAAGAAGTTTGCCGAAGAGCAATAACCTATACGATTGCGAAGCTTATCATCGTCTATATCTGTCATATCACCGAAGTAAGTAACCTCGCCACTATCCTTTCCTGTAACACCACACAATATGTCTATCAGCGTTGTCTTTCCTGCGCCATTAGCACCGATAAGTGCAGTTGCAAATCCGCAAGGAACAGCTACTTCAATCTCCCCAAGAGTAAAACCCTTGTACTTCTTAGTAATTCCATTGATTTCTATTACGTTATCCATCTAATATTCTCCTTAATCTAAGTCTTCTTAACTATTCATCGATATTCCACAGTGCTTCTAGTGTCTGCTCGACTTCTTCGAGTCCCACGCCAGCTATCCTTGCGGAATAAATCGCATCTGACAGATGTTGTTCTAATTGTCGCATATGTTGTTCCTTCAGCATCCGCTCATCCTGAGCATTTACATAATAGCCTTTTCCTTTGGATGAAGTTACTAACCCCTCCTGCGACAATTCCTCGTAAGCCTTCATAGTAGTGATAACGCTGATCTTAAGATCCTGCGCTAATCCCCTTATAGATGGCAAAGGGTCCCCTGCTCTTAGCTTGCCGGTCAGAATCTGTTCTCTTAACTGGGTCGCTATCTGCTTGTAAATCGGTTCATTTGAATTCTGGTAGATTTTCAAATCAATCACTCCTCTCTATAACTGTTTATATGTTATATATACACTATATAACACCGCTTTGATTTTGTCAACAACAAATTTGCAAATTTTTTTCAACACAACAAAAAAAGAGTTCCACCTCATATGAGACAGAACTCTTCGATATCTTATATCATCTCTATTATATTCCATTATGCCGACATTTTCTACATCCATTGATTTTCGCAAGAAAAATGCTTATAATCACAGGTGAGGTATATAAACATGAATAATAATAAAAAACTACTGACAATATCTATACTTGCCGGGCTTATGATGTCAATCTCTGCCTGCGCTAAAACTGCAGCCACATCTAAGGAAGTCACGACTGTGACAACTAAGGAAGTCACAACTGTAACAACCAAAGAAGCCACGACTGTGACAACCAAAGAAGCTACTACTGAGGCACCAACTGAAGCAACCACAAAAAGTGAACCAGAAACAACAACTACTGCTGCTATCAAACCTACAGAAACCACCAAATCATCAGAGACTAAAGCTACAGAAAGCAACAAGACCGGACACATGTCTGCTGAAGAAGTCTTTGCCAATATGACTCTTGAAGAAAAGATTGGTCAGCTCTTCATCGTCACACCAGAACAAGCTGGTGGTTACGATGATGTCACTATCACTGTTGGAGGCATAATACAGATGGGAGGCAATGTAAAATCTCCCGAGCAGATAGTCGATTTTAACAACAAGCTGCAGAACAAAAGCAAGTACGGTCTATTCATCGCTGTAGATGAGGAAGGTGGACGTGTAGCGCGAATCGGCAACAACTACAGCTTCGATGTAGCACGCTACGATTCGATGCTTTCTATAGGTAACACCGGCAACACTGAGAATGCAAGGTCAGTCGGCAGAACTATAGGAGCCTATATTAAAAGATATGGCTTCAACGTCGACTTTGCACCTGATGCTGATGTATTCACCAATCCTAACAATACAGTCATCGGAGACAGAGCATTTTCATCAGAACCGTATGTCGCTTCTGCTATGGTCAGTGCGTGCGTCGATGGGTTCCACGAAAGTGGTATAATCACTTCAATCAAGCACTTCCCTGGACATGGTGATACCAGTGAGGACACGCATCTGGGAACTGCCACAGTAAACAAAAGCTGGGACGAGCTAAAAAGCTGTGAGCTTGTACCGTTCATCAACAATCTCGACAAGACCGATATGATCATGATATCGCACATCACTCTTCCACAGGTTACATCAGACGGTCTTCCAGCATCTCTTTCAAGAGAACTTATAACTGAAAAGCTTCGAGGTGAACTTGGGTATTCAGGAATCGTCATAACAGACGCACTCGAGATGGAAGCGATAAGCAATATGTACACCTCAGCGCAGGCAGCAGTCAAAGCCTTCACAGCAGGCGCAGATATAATTCTTATGCCCGCCAATCTGTCAGGAGCCATGAGTGGTATAAGAGAAGCTGTCAATAACGGTGAAATCAGCGAAGAAAGACTCAATGAAAGCGTTATGAAGATACTTAGACTTAAAGAAAAATACGGAATACTCTAATATACCTACTCTGGAAGCAGATTCGTCATACTCTTAAGTCCGAGTGCCACTGTTGAGCTGTTATGAAGCATAGCAGATGTAGCCGGTGGCAAGATACCGATAACACCAAGCGCTATAAGCGATGTGTTGAAGCCAACTATAGTCCTGTAGTTGAATCTTATCCTCTTCATGAGAAGAGTACTGATTCTTCTAAGCGTAACGATGCTTCTTAAGTCATCCGAGCCAATCGTTATATCGGCTATCTGCCTTGCTATCTCCGCACCATCACTTATTGCTATGCCCGCATCAGATGCAGACAGAGCCGGCGAATCATTGATTCCGTCACCAACCATGATAACTCTTCTGCCATCAGCCTTCGCCTGTTCTACATACTTAGCCTTGTCTTCAGGAAGCACCTCATAGTAAACCTCAGATATACCAGCCTCTGCAGCTATCTTAAGGGCTGTTTTCTTACTGTCACCAGTCATCATAACGATGTGCTTAAAGCCCTGCTCACGAAGTTCCTCTACAACTTCTTTAACTTCCTCGCGCATAGGGTCCTCGATCAGAATAACTGCCGCAAGGACGCCATTCTTAGCAAAGAACAGATGCGAGTAGTTATTAGGAAGCTCAGTAAACAGTTCTTTCTTATCCTCAGGAATTATAGCACCTTCATCCTCGAACACGAAGTGATAACTTCCGATAACCGCTCTTTCACCCTCTATCTTCGACGCTATACCGTGAGCCACGATATACTCTACATCCGTATGCATTTCCTCATGTATGAGATTCTTTCTAAGTGCCGCATCGACAACTGCCCTTGCAACAGAGTGTGGAAAATGTTCCTCCAGACACGCAGCCTGACGAAGGAGTTCATCTTCTGATTCATCTCCAAAGGATACCACTCTCACAACCGTAGGCTTTGCCTTCGTTAAAGTTCCAGTCTTATCGAGAACTATCGTGTCAGCGTCAGCATCAGCCTCTAAGAATCTTCCACCCTTGACAGTGATATCATAATCAGCTGCTTCTTTAATTGCTGAGAGTACCGATATCGGCATAGCCATCTTAAGAGCACACGAATAGTCAACCATAAGAACAGATACTGCCTTAGTGACATTCCGCGTAAAAGCCCATGTAAGACCAGAAGCAAGTAGCGTGTACGGAACCAGATTGTCAGCAAGACGCTCTGCTTTACTCTCAAGTGAAGACTTGAGTTTCTCAGACTCTTCTATCATCTTCACTATCTTATCGAAACGGCCACAGCCTTCTACCTGAGTCACAGTTATGACAAGCTCGCCGTCCTCTACGACTGTGCCGGCAAATACGCTCATGCCAGTGCATTTGCGCACTGCTACAGATTCTCCAGTCATGGATGCTTGATTGACCATAGCTTCACCTGAGTACACTTCACCATCAAAAGGTATCATGTTACCCATGCGCACAACAACCTTATCACCGCAGTTTATGTCAGACGAATCAAACTGCACCTCGCCATCATCTGTAAGAAGCCATACTTTGTCGATGTTAAGAGACATCCGCCTTGCAAGGTCGTCAACTGAGCGCTTGTGAGTCCACTCTTCAAGAGTATCGCCAACCTTAAGAAGGAACATAACTGACGAAGCAGTGTTGTAATCATTAGTCGCTACCGCGGCTGTTATGGCGAAAGAATCGAGAAGCTCCACCTGAAGCTTCTTGTTTTTCAGGGTTTTAAGTCCACGCCATGCATATCTGACTGTCTTTAACATAACCCAAAGCTTACGTATATCAAGCGGCAGGATAAGCCTCTTGCCATAGTGAAGGACTACTGTAGTTACCAAGCGATCATAATACTCTGCCGACTGCTCTCTTCCAGAAGTCTCATATACTCTCTCTGGAACTGCAACACTATCAAAAGAGAAGGCCTTTATGATCTCTATGATCCTATCTCTGTCACAGTTATATATAACCACAGCATCGGCTGTTCGCTCGTATACGGTAACTTCCGCTACCTCCGAAAGTGTCTTAAGATAATACTCCAGAGTATCCGCTTCACGAAAAGTCATCCTCTTCATCGGAAGGTGGAATCTTATTCTGTTTTTTATCTCATGTTTGATTGTAAATCTCATGATAATTCCTTATCCTTCTTAGCTCTATCTTCGTTAATTGCTTTAGCCTCAGCATAGATATCAGAACAATTCTCCTGCAAAGTAGTAACCTGTGTAACCACTGAATCCTTTGCTCTTAACACGCCTGCTGTACAGTGTGCGTAAGCCTTCTTAGCATCCTTAGATGAGAGAAGCTTGATTCCCTCAAGTCCAAAAAATGTGCCCAGTGCAAATAAACCAATTCCTTTTAACTTCATGATAATTCCTCCTTGATAGTAATAGTAAAATCAGAACAGACCGAAAACCTTCTTCGTATACTCATAAGTTTCAATCGAAAGAACACTATATCCGGTCTTATCTATAGCGTCCTTAAGTCCGGATGTTTCCGGCTTTTCTTTGGTTAGAAAGTTGCACTCACCCTTCTTGTGTGAGCTGCTTACCTTCCTAGCCTCAGGCAGCGATTTTCTGATCGCATCGTTGATATGCGCTTCACACATGCCGCACATCATACCGTCGATTTTTATAATAGTCTTATACATCTCAACCTCCTTTCACATTGTCATGGTTGCCAAAAGGTATCACATCTTCCAGTTCTGAGATATCAGCTGTTGCTTCGTCATCCTGCTGAACATACTGTCATAACCTAAGAGGACTTCAGGCGACCCCTGTTCAGCCACTACACCATCCTTCAGCACGACGATTCTGTCAGCCTTCGCCACAGTCCTCATGCGGTGCGCGATGATTAAAACTGTCTTGTTCTTAATCAGTCTTGACAGAGCATCCTGGATAGCCGTTTCATTTTCCGCATCAAGAGAAGCCGTGGCCTCATCAAGAAGTATAACAGGCGCGTTCTTTAAAAATGCTCTGGCAATCGATATTCTCTGGCGCTCACCACCTGAGAGCTCGCTTCCATTCTCACCGATTATAGTGTTATACCCTTCAGGAAGAAGCCTCACGAACTCATCACAGTTTGCTAGCTTAGCTGCAGCTATAACCTCTTCGTCTGTCGCACCTTTCTTACCGATACGGATATTTTCCATGACAGAGTTGTTAAATAACGTTACATCCTGGAACACTATCGAATAATTTGTGAGCAAAGTCTCGGGATCTATCTTCGAGATATCCTCACCACCAAGAGTTATCCTGCCACTGTTACAATCCCAGAATCTCGCAGCAAGTCGCGATATAGTAGTCTTGCCGCCGCCTGATGGACCGATAAGCGCTGTGACCTCACCCTGCTTAGCTGTGAAGCTTACATCCGTAAGGACATCTGTGTCATCTGCGTACTTGAAGCCAACATGGTCGAACACGATATCGTAGCCCTTATTATTCATCTGCTCTGAACCAGTCTGTATATCGTGCGAGAGAACCTCATCTAGACGCTCACACTGAACACCTGTAGCTATGATCGCCGCAAAGTTCTGAAGTGATATCTCCATAGGAGCATAGAGCCTTGCCACAAGCATGAGGAACATGAAGAAGGTAAGAAGATCGATCTTACCATCAGCAAAGAGGATACCACCTACGATCGCAGTTGTACCTATGCCTAGCTTCAGGATGATCGCAGCAGAATTCACATATACAGCCATCTTAAGCTCAGTAAAGAGAGAATATCTCTCGACATTCTTGATCTTCTCATCGAGCTCCTCCATGTATCTATCCTGAGCATCATTGGCCCTTAGGTCTCTTATGGATTCAAGACACTCCTGTATACCATCAGAAAGCGCAAGTTTAACAGCGTGATTCTTTCTGACAGCCCTCTTTTCCGCACCCGAACAAGTAGCCACGATGATGAAAGCAACAGGTATGACCCAGAAGCTTGCCAGAACCATCCTCCAGTCAAAGAAAAAAAACATGCTTATACCACACAGAGAGACTGAAGCAACAGCTCCTATGAGCTCTGGAATCCAGTGACTCGAGGCAGTCTCAATCATAGCGCAGTCACCCATGATGTTAGTTGTAAGGTCCGCTATATTCTTCTTGCCAAAGTAAGAAAGCGGAAGCTTCCTAAGCTTCTCAGCAATCGCAGTTCTTCTCACACCACTCTCACGATAAGTCGAAAGGAACGTCGAATTGTACTGAATATAAGTCGTTATGAACACAAGCGCTATGATAATAAGTGAACTTATCACGTAAAAAAGAATCCTATCACTGTTAAGAGAGTCACTAAGAATATCCTTGATAAGCATATACAGAACACCAGCAGTCATCATAAGGACCATATCAGATATGGTGACACTTATGCAGGCCTTAACCATATCCACAGCACCCTTTCTAGAAAGTGCATACTTATGTTGTAATCTCTCTATCATCTCATGCACCTACCTTCCACTCTATCGATCTCGTGTATTCGTCATACATGCGCTTATATAAGCCATCGTGAAGCATCAGTTCATCATGATTGCCCGCCTCAACACACTTACCGTCATCCATCACATAAATTCTGTCAGCACCCTTAACTGTACTGAGCCTGTGCGCAATCATGATAAGAGTCTTGCCCTTAGAAAGCTCATCAAAAGCAGCCTGCACCTTCGTCTCGTTGTCCGGATCGGCAAATGCTGTGGCTTCATCAAGTATCAGAATAGGGGCGCCCTTTAACATCGCCCTTGCTATCGTGATTCTCTGCTGCTCACCACCAGAGAGGTAAGTCCCCTTCTCTCCGATCACAGTGTGTATGCCACGAGGAAGCTTCTCTATGATATCCATACACTGTGCTTTTTTCAGAGCCTCCATAACTTCTGCTTCAGTCGCATCAGGCTTAGCCATGCGAACATTCTCAAGTATGGACTTCTTGATAAGCTTAGAATCCTGGAACACGAAAGAAACATGCTCCATAAGTGTCTTTGAAGCCATATCCTTCACATCCACGCCACCAATCTTGATCTTGCCTGAAGTCACGTCGAAGAATCTCACAATCAGCTCAGCAAGAGTAGTCTTGCCAGAACCTGATGGTCCAACAAGAGCAACGTGCTCTCCTGCACCTATTCTTATCGATACACTAGAAACAGCATCTCTTGTCGCATCCTGATATCTATAAGATACACCTTCTAATTCGATACTGTTATCAAGAGGCTTCTTTCCAGTATTCGCCTCTGTAAGAGGGGCTATAGCCATAACATTCTCAACACGCTTAAGAGCATCGATAAGGTTCATCTCAGCCTCGCCCGAATAAGCAATCTTCGTAAGCGCAATAGTAACAAGCGGCATAACGATGATGTAATACATGATATTCAGGATATCCGCATTCGTAGTGCCATCCTTCGTCACCACAAAAGCCGCGATCACTGTGAAGGCAAATATTGCATTGATGCAGGTCATGAATCCACACATAGGGAATCTGAGCATCAGAGTATAGTCAGTTGCCCACTTACCAAAGCCATCTATACAGGTCTTGAAACGCTTAAAAGAGTGAACAGTCTGCCCAAATGTCTTGACAACCGGAACTCCTCTCACATACTCAGTAGCTTCACTACTCATATTCTCAAGCGCATCCTGATACTCTTTCATCTTCTCCTGCATGCCCTTGCCCATCATAGACATCATGCACGCAAACCCGATAAATGCAGGCACCATACATATAAGACCTATCTTCCAGTTAAAAGCAAATACAAGCACCAGAAGACCAACAGGCGTAACCATCGCAACAGTCTTATCGCAAAGCGAGTGCGCTATATAAGTCTCTGTTGCAGCCGTAGAATCATTCACTATACGTCTTATCTTGCCTGTGCCATCCTCATCGAACACGCCAAGCGGAAGCGTAAGGATCCGACGCATAAGAGAACTTCTCATATTCGCCTGAACTCTAAATGCAGCGATATGCGTGCATAGAAGCGCTGCTATATACACAAGCAAAGCTCCCACTATCATACCTACTGCAATCCATGCGTGAGTGGTGATATCCTTAGGATCTTCACCCTTAACTGCAATCCTGATGATCTTCCAAAGTTCATAATAAGGAACAAGCGTCATGACAGCACTAACAGCTGCCAGAAAGCGCCCCAGCGTGATCAGATGCTTATGCCCGCCAGCATACTCTCTGATCAGCTTCATGTGATCAAACTTCTCTGTTTTTCCCAACTTTCTTTCCTCCATATCTTTATTGGATAATGTAAAAGTTATCAAAACATTTTTCGGTTAGCTATCGCTAACCCGAAAATGATAACTAACAAAATAAAAAGAGCCTTTCGGCTCTTTATTGCTTAACTCCCATAATCCTTAGCCATCCCGGCATAAAGAATTCCTGGACTGTATTCAGATACTTAACGACACTCTCATCGTCATAATCGTGTATGATAGGCTCAAAACACGCTGTCAGATAAGCTGACAAAAGCATGTGTAATTCCTCCTCGCTTATATCGATAACTGGATATCCCTTCGCCTTAAGATACTTAATCGCCTCTAAGAACTTCTTCTGATTCTCCTCAGCATAATCATGCAAAAAGTGCTCATACTTAGTCCCACTAGAACGCGACATAAGAAGTATGAATTCCTCTCTTCTTGGCAAGATAACTTCTCTGATCAGATCAAAGAAAGTCTCTCCAAAAAGATTACTTCCCTGCACATCACTATCTACAAGATCATACTTCCTAGCAGTATGCCTGTCGGTCCAAGCCTTAATACTCTCAACAAGAGGCTCAACAAGGCTGTCGAACATAGCTTCCTTATCCGCATAGTGCCTATATAATCCGGCAGACGTCATCCCCGCCCTAAGACCTATGCTTCTAACAGAAGCGCCCTCATAGCCCTTCTCAAGAAACTCCTCACGTATAGCTATCTTTACTTTCTCATGACTTACAGACTTATCTCTTGGCATGATTCCCTCTTGTGTTTACATAAAGTTATCACTGTTAGCTAATATAGATTACTATAAATTAGGAGAAATGTCAAGAGGGGGTATTGACAATTTTTTTCACTACTTACATATCACTTTCACAAGTTTTACACATCAATTTGGTAAATTTTTCGTCTGAATACTGCATATTAAACTTGCATTTTCATGTTTTATATCATATAATATCATCAAGAAAGGAGGCGTATCGATATGTTATGCCAGTTCACATTCAAGAATTTCAAGTCATACAAGAATGAAACAACTTTGGACTTTCAGGCTGCTAATCTTCCCGAGTTTGATGAGACACTCATATCTACTAAGTACGCACCAGATCTTATTCCAGTGAGCGTTGTATATGGTCCGAACGGCGGTGGCAAATCCAACTTGCTTCAGGCTTTATCTTGTGTAATCTCAACTGTCGTAAAACCTGTGCATGAACTTGGAAAGAATCGTCAGTCTATAATTCTTCAGCAATATGTAGACGCTAAACCATTCTTATTTGATGAAGTTTCATCAGATGAACCAACTGAATTCAGATTATTCATACTTATCAATAACAATATGTACTGCTACTACATAGCTATCAAGAACAAGGAAGTTATATCAGAGTCACTTACTCGCAAATCTATCACAGGAAAGAAAACAGCTGATATCTTCGATCGTGAAAAAGGTACGATTACACTCGGATACAGTATCAACAAGAAGAGTATCAACGTACACGTCAATCCCAAGATACCATATCTCTCATTCCTCGCTATCAACTACGATATTCCAGAGATCAATGAGATAATGACATGGTTTGAGAGTTGTATTATCCGTAGTTATGCAAATCCTATAATAGAACATCAAATCATACTGGAAAAATATGAAGAATACAAGAATCTGTTTATCAAAGCACTTAACGACATGGATATAGATATCAGAGACTATCGCTACGATGAAGAAAGTCATATGCTCTACATGAAGAGGAAGCTTGGAAATAATGAATATGAACTATCTTTCTCAGAAGAATCTGACGGCACCAAGAAGCTGATTACCACTCTACCGATCATACTGCTCGCTCTTCGCGAAGGAAGGCTTATCATAATCGATGAACTCGACGCCAAGCTCCATCCAAAGCTTCTTCGTTACGTGATCCTTCTCTTCAAAGACAAAGCAGTAAATCCGCACGGTGCTCAATTACTCTTCACATCTCATGATATGTCTACGATGAAGAATACTATCTTCCGTAGAGATGAAATCTGGTTTGCTGCCGCCAATGATACTCACGAAAGCGATATATACTCTCTTCACGAATTAAGAAACGAAGACGGTTCACGAATCAAGAATACTGCAAGTTATGACAAGCAATATCTCGAAGGGCGTTACGGCGGCGATCCTTATCTTAAAAATATGCTCGGAGGTGCATTCACATGAGTCTAAAACCTATTAAAAGGAGTGATCATAATAAAATGTGGATGCAGCCAAGGCGTGACCGCCACAAGCTCATCCAGCCTGAATATCACCTAATTGTCATAGAAGATAGTATATGACACCGATGACTATCCAGCTTCACATATCGATGAAACCGAACGACTCTGTAAAATCAATGTGTAGAGCTTTGGTTCCTATTACACTTCAATTTCATCCAATCAGATCTTAATCGAAGCGAATACTGGCCAAAGCTCACACAAATCCTCAAATCCTTAAAAAAAGGCGAATATCATAAAAACCGTGACGATATGTATCATATTCTTTATCCATACATGAACACAGCTATAATCAACGCCAAAAAGCTTGAAAACATTAACGAAGGGAAAAAACCTTCCAATTCAGCACCAGGCACAATGATTCATAAGCTCATCGAAAAGCTAAAACCTTATCTAACATCTAATAACTAACCTACAGCTTTCAAATCTCCTATTCCATGAATTTTTACTGTTCATTCTCCTAAACTTTCTATACCTATTATACACTTTTTCAAGGGACTTTTTACCACTTCGCCGCACTTTTTCAAGGGACTTTTTACCACTTCACCGCACTTTTTCAAGGGAATTTTTTCAATTGCTCTCAAAATCCGTATCCGCTAAGTATACTGTTAAGAAAAAAACTGAGAGTCAGTGGTAATCACTGGCTCTCTTATCAGCTTTGTCTTGCAGTTAATGTGTATACGATCTTCATACTCCGTACAATCTCCTCATTTCTTCTTCAACGCTACTAGCGGATCAACACGTCCAGCTTCAATATCATCCATACCAAGCTGCATCTCGGCATCAAACTGTTCCTTAGTTTTCGGTTCAACACGTGTAAACTCATTAGCATTTCTTGTAGATATAATGTTGGGCATTGAGGTCCTCCTGATATTTTCTCCACAAAATTAAAAGACCCAACGTGGTCCGCATCGTTGAGAGGCGTGTTGGGTTCTGTTACATGTATTATAACCTATGGTTTTAATAATTACAAGTACATAATGTAGTATTTCTCAAAAAAATCTCTTCCTAAAATGCTTATACGCCACATACGACACAACGCTATCAAATGCATTGCCACCTCCAAACATCAGCGCTATGCCTATAAGTGTTGGCGTCCATACACCAGTCAGATAAAGCACGAAGAACAGTCCATAGTAGATAGTATTCGTAACGACAGACTCAAAGAGCATATATCCAGTCTTACCACGACCATAGAACGTCGCATCAAACACATTCTGATAAGCATACATCACATAGAATCCAAGCAAAACCATCACAAGTCCAAAGAGCTTATCTACGTCACCAAAGCCAAGCACATGCTTCATAAAAGGCTTATAAAGAGGTATAAGAACAATCCATGCCATACATGTAACCGTAGTTATAAAAAGATACCCAGGCGTGTTCTCCTTAACAGCCTTCTCATCCTTCGCAGTCTCCTGTTTGATGAGCTCTGCAAGCTGATTAATCGGCAGCAATAACCACCCCCAGATGAAGTTGTTCGCTACCCAGTAAGTCCCCTGCTCGCCAACCACATTTACCATACGAGACACCATAAGCATATAAGCCAGATTGCGAACGAAGGACTCAAGTCCTGAGATGCCTCCAACCCTAAGAAAATCCCTCATCCAAGCAAATGACAACCTCTCCTTCGACCACAGCGGATAACCGCATCTCTCGATAAGTACGAACGCCACCACAAAAAGCAACAGGTTCATCACACAGTTCGATACGGCGATACCATTCACGCCAAGCTTGAACGAAATCGAAAGGTTAGAGACAAGAAGCGTATCAAGAGCAACACTAAGAACAAGCCTTGCGCCCGTCATGATGTACACGAGCTTACTCTTCCCGATAGCCACAAGCGAAACCATCAGAAAGCTGCACAGAATCCCCAGTACACTCGCCACGCACTCGATACGTATATACTCAGCCGATTCCTCAAGAATATCCGTCGACACCGCCATGAACATAAGTAGTGGCTCTATGAATATAGCCACCACAACCGAGCACACCGAATACACGCCGCATGCCACAACAAGTCCGCTTCTTACCCTTCTAGCAAATGCTTTCTTATCCGCAAGTACCTCTCCCATAAAGAAATACAACGGCAATATGATGGCTTCGTTAATAACCTCATATATGAGATTGATCCACGATAACTGTCCCGCTATCGAATACGACCACTCTCCGGGAAACTGT
>JAEEGL012436265.1_pt1 | contig 16605 bp, 12 predicted proteins | sample 9134231 | NCBI WGS metagenome assembly JAEEGL01 (sample SAMN16246548, study PRJNA631951) | gut metagenome | biome: gut microbiome; feature: rumen; material: fiber-attached | host: Bos | place: Iran: Karaj | collected 2018-10 | reverse complement strand
GGGCCTTTCTCGCCAAGAGGAGCGGGGATGAAGCCGACACCGTTGACAACAGCGTCGCAATCAATCTTGAAGGTCTCGTCAGGCGTCTGGACAATGCAGTAGCCGTCGCCCACCTCGGTGATCGTGCTGTGTAGATACACGGTAACCTTGTGGTACTCCATGGCATCCCGCAGGAAAGAGGTGTTGGCAAGGCAGGTGGCCTGCGCAGCGACAAGGTCGTTGCCGTACTCGACAATGACGGGGTGCTTGCCGGCCAGCACCAGATCATACGCGGCTTCGCAGGAGGACTGGCCGCCGCCGAGGAACACGATCTTGTCGCCCTCGACCGTCTTCTCGCGCAGCAGCTCACGGAAGGAGCGGGTCTTCTCAAAGCCCTTGATCTTGGGCATGTCTCTGGGAACAGAGCCGGTGCAGACAATAATCTCGTCGTAGCTGTTCTTGAGCTCTTCCAGGTCCTTGATCTCGGTATTGAAGTGCACTTCAATGTTGTTGCGCTTGATCTCGTCCTCGTACCAGGCCAGCAGCTGCTTGTCGTTCTCCTTAAAGGTCATGGCAGATGCGGTGAGGAACAGACCGCCCAGCTTGTCTTCCTTCTCGAAGATGACAGGGTTGTGGCCGCGCTTCTTCAGAACCAGCGCGGACTCCATACCGCCGACGCCGCCGCCGATAATGGCGATATTCTTCGGCTTCTTGGTGGGAACGATCTTGTAGCGATTGCGCTGCATGGTGGGCGGGTTCAGCGCGCAGCGGGCCAGATGCAGGGAGTCGCCAAGGGACTGCATGTTTTCCGTGCCTTCGGCCTTGGAGAAGTTGAAGCAACCGTTGTGGCAGCGGATGCAGGGACGGATCTCGTCCTCGCGGCCCTGACGAATCTTGGTGACCCAGTTCTCGTCGACCAGATTCTGGCGGGCGACCGCGACAGCATCCAGACGGCCGGCTGCAATTTCCTCTGCGGCCTTGACAGGATCCATACGGCCTGCGCAGGCGACGGGAATATCGATGAACTGACGGATATGCTCGACATCCTCCAGGTTGCAGTTGTCGGGCATGTACTGAGGCGGATGAGCCCAGTACCAGGCGTCGTAAGTACCGTTGTCGCAGTTGAGGAAGGCATAGCCGGCATCCTGCAGGATCTTGACAGCCTTCTCAGACTCAGCCATATCACGGCCGAACTCAACGAACTCCTCACCGGGCATGGCACCCTTGCGCCAACCCTTGGTGCAGGAGCGGACAGAGTAACGCAGGGAGACGGGGAAGTCGTCGCCGGCCTGCCTGTGAATCTCCTGTACGATCTCGGTGGCAAAGCGCAGACGGTTCTCCAGAGAGCCGCCGTACTGGTCGGTACGGAAGTTCATATTGGCGATAGCGAACTGGTCCAGGTTGTAGCCCTCGTGGACAGCGTGGATTTCAACGCCGTCGACACCCGCTTCACGCAGCTTCTTGGCGGTAGCGCCGAAGTGCCATACCATCTCCTGAATCTCTTCTACCGTGAAGGGACGGGAGGTGAGATTGTCAGCCCAGCGGTTGGGCGTCTCGGAAGCGGAGGCGCAGGCGTACTGTACGTCAACGATGGGGCTTGCCAGCTTGTTGAGCAGGTCATTTCTGCCCAGCGCAGCCATCCAGGGCGTTACGGCCATGGAACGGCCAAAGCCGCCGGCCAACTGAATAAACAGCTTGCTGCCGGTCTTGTGGTACTCTTCCATATAGGGCTTGAGTACACGGTACATTTGACGGTTGGAGTCAAGCCACTTTCTGCCCATGGTGTCACGGATGACCTGCATGCCGGGAAGAACAAGGCCAACGCCGTCCTTGGCACGCTGGAGCAGGAAATCGGCACCTTCACGGTCAAAGTGGGAGGGCTCCAGCCACCCGAACAGGGTGGTGCCGCCCATAGAGCATTGAACAATGCGGTTGGGAATTTCTACTTCTCCGATTTTGAACGGAGTAAATAGCGGCTCGTATTTAGCGTTCATAGATTAACCCCTTTTTGTATTAGTCTTTCCCGTACAAGCTTACGGAAGCAGTGCCCTTACGAAGTCAACGGGCCACATGATCAGGTCGCCGCAGAGGCGCACTTTGTCGAGAATGGCCAGATAGGTGTCTTCGCCAAGCACCTCAAACAGTTTCTCCTGCACTTCGCTCTTTTTGAACAGCTTACCGAGCAAATAAACTGCGCCGCCAAAGCATGCAAGGAACAAGAGTTTCTTTACTGCTTTCTTCATGTTTTTCCCTCCTGTAATGAGAAATATCCGCGCACTATTATACTTGATGTTTTGGCTGTTCGTCAAGCATTACCTTTGTCAGTTTTGTACAAGTATTACGCTGAAATGCTTTTTTTAGCTGTGTGTACTGTTCAAATTTTGAAAGGATTTCTCCTGTGTTACACACGAGGGAGAAGTGTATAGCGACAAGGGAAAAACTGTCTATACAGATGGCCGTTTATGTACAATACTGCTTTTTTACATGAGTGCCGCAGTTTTTCCCCGAAATGCCGTACTGTCTGCTGCGGCGGGAAAACCTATTGCTATTTTGACAGTTTAAGACTATAATACCATCAGATTTGCCATACTTCTCTTGAAAAGCAGAAAGAATCCCACAGTGCGCGGGATTCAACATTCGTACTAGGCGTTATACAGAAAAATCCGGGAAGAACCGGAGAATACAAGTGAGGTATAGATATGGAAATACTCAAATCTCAAAGCTTAGGTATTGCAGGGAATGGCGTGGTTTACCGCAATATGCCCGTTCCCAGACTGGTGGAAAAAGCTCTTGAGCGCGGTGAAGGCGTCCTCTCCGAGACGGGGGCGGTTGCCGTCCGTACCGGAAAGTATACCGGGCGCAGCCCGAACGACAAATTCATTGTGGACACGCCTGCCGTCCATGATGAGATCGCGTGGGGGAAGGTAAACGTCCCCATATCCAAGGAAAAGTACGACAGCATCAAGGGAAAGATGCTTGCCTATCTGCAGGGCAAGGAGCTGTTTGTCTTTGACGGCTTTGGCGGCGCCGATCCCAAGTACACCAAGCGGTTTCGGATTATCAACGAGCTTGCCAGCCAGAATCTCTTTATGCACCAGCTGCTGATCCGGCCGAAGGAAGAGGATCTTGAAGATTTTACGCCGGACTATGTTCTCTATGTCGCTCCCGGTTTTCTGTGTGTTCCCGAAATTGACGGCGTCAACAGCGAGGCCGCCATTCTGGTCAATTTTGAAGCCCACGAGGTGCTGATAGCCGGAAGCCAGTACAGCGGCGAGATCAAAAAGTCGGTTTTCACCATCATGAATTACGTCCTGCCCAAGAACGGCATCCTTCCGATGCACTGCTCGGCCAACATCGGCGCTGATGGAAACACAGCCGTGTTTTTCGGCCTCTCCGGCACGGGGAAGACGACGCTTTCCGCCGACCCTGACCGGGCGCTGATCGGGGACGACGAGCACGGCTGGACAGATGAGGGCGTGTTCAATATCGAAGGCGGCTGCTATGCCAAGTGCATCAATCTTGACCCGGCAAACGAGCCGCAGATTTATAACGCCATTCACTTCGGCTCGCTGCTGGAAAACGTCATTCTGGACGAAAACGGAAAGCCGGATTATATGGACGGCAGCCTGACGGAGAACACCCGCGCCAGTTATCCGGTTGACTACATTCCCAATGCGGCTGTTCCCGGCGTCGGCGGGCTGCCCAAGACGGTAATCTTCCTGACGGCTGACGCCTTCGGCGTACTGCCTCCGATCTCCAAGCTGGACAGGGATGCGGCGATGTACCACTTCGTCTCCGGATATACCAGCAAGCTGGCAGGGACGGAGCGCGGGATCACGGAGCCGGTCACCACGTTTTCCACTCTGTTTGGCGAGCCTTTCTTCCCGCTGAATGCGTCCGTGTATGCCTCCATGCTGGGGAAAAAGCTTGAGGAGACCGGCGCGCAGGTATTCCTGGTCAATACCGGCTGGTGCGGCGGCAAGGCCGGAACGGTTCCCCGGATCAAGTTGAGATATACGCGGGCGATGGTCACCGCGGCGATTGCAGGGGAACTGAACGATGTTGAGTACACGCGGGATCCTATCTTCAACCTGAATATCCCGAAGAGCTGCCCCAATGTCCCCAGCGAGATCCTGGATCCCCGCGGCGTATGGGAGGACCAGGCTGCCTATGAGGCGTCCGCGAAGTCCCTTGCGCAGAAGTTTGCGGAGAACTTCGCAAAGAAATATCCCGATATGCCCGAGCATATTAAGGCCGCCGGGCCCCAGGCATAAGGAAACGAGAAATACAAACATCGCGCCGGAACTGCTGCAGGTTCCGGCGCGCTGGCTTTTTTGAAGAGTATTATTTTTTGAAGCTGTCCTTCAGAGCCACGGCGCGGTTGAACACCAGATGTCCCGGGGCGGCGTCGCGGTTGTCCAGGCAGAAATAGCCCTGGCGCATAAACTGGTAACCGACCGAGGTCTTGCCTCTCTCCGGCATGGGAGCGTCGGCGAGGCTTGCCTCCACCTTGCAGCCGGAGAGAACCACCAGACTGTCGGGATTGATATAGTCCATAAAGTTCTTGTCCGGGCCGTCGGGATCGGGATCGGTGAAGAGATAGTCATACAGACGCACTTCCGCGTCGGCGCAGGTAGCGGCGTCCACCCAGTGGATCGTGGCGCCCTTCACCTTGCGGCCGTCGGCGGGATCGCCGCCGCGGCTGTCGGGATCGTATTCGCAGAGAATCTCGGTCACATTACCGTCCGCGTCCTTGACGCAGCCGGTGCAGGTCACAAGGTAGGCGCCTTTCAGACGGACCTCAAAGCCGGGGTGCATACGCTTATACTTCGGCGCGGGAACCTCCATGAAGTCCTCCGCTTCGATCCAGAGGTTCCGGGAGAAGCTGACCTGCCGCGTGCCGTCTTCCGGCTTGAGGGGATTGTTTTCAACAGGCAGCAGCTCGCTCTGCCCTTCCGGGTAATTGGTAACCGTAAGCTTTACAGGATGGAGGACAGCCATGACGCGGCGCGCATTTTCGTTGAGATTATCCCGCAGGCAGCTCTCCAGCAGTGCCCAGTCCACGGTGGAATCCACCTTGGAGACGCCGATGCGCTCGCAGAAATCCCGGATCGCCCTGGAGGTGTAGCCCCGGCGGCGCAGGCCGCAGAGCGTGGGCATGCGCGGATCGTCCCAGCCGGAGACGCGGCCTTCCTCCACAAGCTGGCGGAGCTTGCGCTTGGACATGACAGTATAGTTGATGCCCAAACGGGCAAACTCAATCTGTCTCGGCTTGATGCCTGGGATTGACACATTGGACACGACCCAGTCATACAGCGGCCGGTGATCCTCATACTCCAGAGAGCACAGGGAATGGGTGATGCCCTCCAGCGCGTCCTGGCTCTGATGGGCGTAGTGATACAGGGGGCAGGTGCTCCACTTGGTGCCCTGGGGGTGTTGCTCGATAGAGCGGATGCGGTACAGGACGGGATCGCGCATGTTGAAGTTGCCGCTGGCCAGGTCTATCTTTGCCCGCAGGGTGTAGCGGCCCTCCTCAAACTCCCCGGCGCGCATGCGCTGAAAGAGATCAAGGTTTTCCTCAATCGGCCGGTCCCGCCAGGGACTGACGGCGGGGTGGCTGGTATCGCCGCGGTATTCCCGAAACTGCTCCGGGCTCAGTTCGCACACATAGGCCAGACCCTTGCGGATCAGCTCCAGCGCGTACTCATAAGTCTTCTCGAAGTAGTCGGAGCCGTAGAAAAAGCGGTCGCCCCAATCGAAGCCGAGCCAGTGAATATCCTCCTGAATGGCGTCCACATACTCCGTGTCCTCTTTGGCCGGGTTGGTGTCGTCCATGCGCAGGTTGCAAATACCGCCGAAGCGCTCGGCCGTGCTGAAATCTATTGTAAGAGCCTTGCAGTGCCCGATATGCAGATAGCCGTTGGGCTCGGGCGGGAAACGGGTGTGAATCTGCATGCCGTAGCAGCGCTGCCCCTCGGAAAGGTCCTCCTGTACAAAGGCCTCAATAAAGTTTTTGGCTGTTTCATCCATCTCGTATACCTCTCAGTGTAAAATGCCCCCTTAGTATAAACGATTTCACGCCGGATTACAACAAAAAACTGCATGGCTTGACCCACGAGAAAACTATGGTACAATAAGCGCATAAGAGCGCTTATTATAATTCGAATGTCGTTTTTCTCGCCGCTGGCGCGGCAACCGAAAAACATGAGATATTATAACACAGTCGCTTTGCGCCTGCGTTATAATAAAAATGCCCTGTGTGTCACGCGGCAGGACACCGGGAGCAGATTCCACAGAAGTAATACAGGAGGAATCAACATGTCGGATACCTTTGATGTTTTGATTGTCGGCGGGGGCGCTGCGGCATGCTCCGCGGCACTGACCTGCTTGAATCGCGGCAAAACGGTTGGGGTTGTGGCCAATAAGCCGGAGACCAGCAGCCTGTTCAAGGCGGAGAAAGTCACGAACTATCCCGGCCTGCCCGCTATGAGCGGCGCGGAGCTGACGGCGCTGTTTCGCAGGCAGCTGGAGGAGAGCGGCGCGGAGATCATCACCGGACGGGCTCTGTCCGTCATGCCGATGGAAGACAGTTTCGGCGTGGCTGTCGGCAGCGACTACTATATGAGCAAGGCTGTGATCCTTGCCGCCGGCATTACCCGGGAGAGACTGTACCCAGGGGAAGCGGAGTTTCTGGGCCGCGGCGTCAGCTATTGCGCAACATGTGACGGCATGCTTTACCGCGGAAAGACCGTAGCGGTAGTGGGGGCCGGCGAGGAGGCCGCAGCGGATGTGGATTTTCTGAAGGGGATCGGCTGCACGGTGCTGCGCTTCCCGGAAAACGGGCGGTATGAGATCCGCGGAGAAAAAAAGGCGGACACGATCGTTTTCGCCGGCGAAGAGCACAAGGTGGACTGTGTGTTTATCATAAAGGACACCGTCTCTGTCACAAAGCTTGTGCCGGGGCTGGAGTACGCCCAGGGCGGGATCGCCGTTGACCGGCAAATGGCCACCAATGTCCCCGGGGTTTTTGCCGCCGGCGACTGCACGGGCAAGCCCTATCAGCTGGCCAAGGCGGCCGGGGAGGGAAATGTAGCTGCCCTCTCCGCCTGCGACTATATCGCAGGCTTGAAGGGCTGAATCCGGCAGCAACGCAGCAGAGATAGATACTATGTGATTTTTCACAAATATGACTTGACGAATTTGGCAGACTTGTATATAATCCATTTCATAGAACATGTGCTGTGACGGGCAGGAGTATACGGTTTGCGGATGACAGAGAGAAAGCGGCTGGTGTGAGCTTTCGTGAAGCGCCGTAGAAGGTCGGCCCCGAGCGCCCGGAGTGAAGGGGAACCCTGCGTAGCCCCGGCGTACAGCCTGCGTTAAAGGCTCAAGAGTGCCGCAGCAATGCGGAATTCAGGTGGTACCGCGGTAGATTTTATCGCCCTGAGACGGAAACGTCTCAGGGCGTTTCCTATTCTGATCAGGAGGGAAGAACGATGAAAGAGCTTCCGAAAGTGTATGAACCGCAGAAGGTGGAAAAGAAAATCTATAACATGTGGATGGAGGGCGGATTCTTCAAGGGGAAAGTCGATCCGGACAAAGAGCCCTTCTCCATCGTGATGCCGCCTCCGAATGTTACGGGGCAGCTCCACATGGGGCACGCGCTGGACGCGACGCTGCAGGATATCCTGACCCGCTATAAGCGGATGCAGGGCTGTGCCGCGCTGTGGCTTCCGGGGCAGGACCATGCGGGTATCTCCACGCAGGTCCGCGTGGAAGAAGAGCTGCGGAAAAAAGAGGGACTGACCCGCTATGATCTGGGGCGTGAGAAGTTCCTGGATAGGGTCTGGGACTGGAAAAACCAGTACGGCAACCGGATTATCGAACAGCAGATGAGCATGGGCGTCTCCTGCGATTGGGAGCGCAATCGCTTCACTCTGGACGATACCTGCGCCAAGGCTGTGCGCGAGACCTTTTGTGAGCTGTACGACAAGGGCCTGATCTACAAGGGCAGCCGCATTATCAACTGGTGCCCGCACTGCAGCACCGCGCTGTCTGACGCGGAAGTGGAGTACAAGGACATGCCCGGGCATTTCTGGCATATCCGCTATCCCATCGAGGACTCCGACGAGGAGTTTATCATTGCGACCACCCGGCCCGAGACCATGCTGGGTGATACCGGCGTTGCCGTGCACCCGGACGACGAGCGCTATGCCCATCTGGTAGGCAAAAACGCCATTTTGCCGCTGGTCGGCCGGAAGCTCCCCATCGTGGCGGACGACTACGTGGAGCTGGGCTTCGGCACAGGCGCCGTGAAAATGACGCCCTGCCACGACCCCAACGACTATGAGGTCGGCATACGCCATAATCTGGAGCAGGTGCAGTGCATTGATGAGGATGCGAAGATCATCAACAGCGGCAAGTACAACGGCATGGATCGGTATGAGGCCCGGGAGGCTGTCGTGGCCGACCTGGAGGAGCAGGGCTACCTGGTGAAGGTGGAGCCGTACAGCCACAATGTGGGCTGCTGCTACCGCTGCGGCACCGTGGTGGAGCCGCTGATCAGCCCCCAGTGGTTCGTGAAGATGAAGCCTTTGGCCAAGGCCGCCATTGATGTGGTCAAGGACGGCCGCATTAAATTCGTGCCCGAGCGCTTTACCAAGACCTATCTCAACTGGATGGAGAACGTGCACGACTGGTGCATCTCGCGTCAGCTCTGGTGGGGCCACCAGATTCCCGCCTGGTACTGCGCCGACTGCGGTCACATTACCGTGTCCCGTGAGGACGCCTGCGAGTGCGAGGCCTGCCACAGCAAGAACATTACCAGAGAAGAGGATGTGCTGGACACCTGGTTCTCTTCTGCACTGTGGCCGTTCTCCACGATGGGATGGCCGGAGGATACGGAGGAGCTGCGCTACTGGTATCCCACGACCGTTATGGTCACGGGCTACGACATCATCTTTTTCTGGGTCGCCCGCATGATCTTCTCCGGCATGGAGCAGATGCACAAGGAACCCTTCAAGACCGTGTTCATCCATGGGATTGTCCGCGACAGTCAGGGCCGAAAGATGTCCAAGTCCCTTGGCAACGGCATTGACCCGCTGGAGATCGTGGAGAAATACGGCGCCGACGCTCTGCGCTTCAATCTCATCACCGGCAATTCCCCCGGCAACGATATGCGCTTCTATATCGAGAAGTGCGAGGCTATGCGCAACTTCTGCAACAAGCTGTGGAATGCCTCCCGCTTCGTGATGATGAATTTGAGCATCGATAAGAACGAGCTGCCCGAGACCCTGGAGATTGAAGACAGGTGGATTCTGTCCAAGCTCAACGACGTTGTGAAAGAAGTCTGTGAGAATATGGACAGCTTCGAGCTTGGCGTTGCCGCAGGCAAGATCTATGATTTCATCTGGGACAGCTTCTGCGACTGGTATATCGAATTGACGAAACCCCGCCTGACCGGCGGAGATGAGCAGTCCAGCCTCGCCGCTCAGAAGGTGCTGCTGTATGTGCTGACGGAAATCCTGAAGCTGGTCCACCCCTTCATGCCGTTCATAACGGAAGAGATCTGGCAGGCGCTGCCCCATGAGGGGGAGGCGCTGATGATTCAGCGGTATCCCGTCTATGATGAAGCGCTCAGCTTCCCCGAGGAAGAGCAGAGCTTTGAAATGGTGATGGCCGCGATCAAGGCCGTTCGCGCCCGCCGCAGCGAGATGAATGTTCCGCCCTCCCGGAAGGCGCATCTGATTATCACGACGGACAGGAAAGAAGCCTTTGAGGCCGGACAAAGCTATATCCAGAAGCTTGCCTATGCCAGCCAGGTGGACGTGACGGATGCCCCGCCTGCCGGCAGCGAGAGTATGGTCTCCGTCGTCACGGACAATGCCCGCATGTTCATGCCCATGGCGGATCTTGTGGATCTGGAAAAAGAACGGGCGAGGATCGAAAAAGAGCTGGCCAACGCGCAGAAGCAGCTGGCCGCGCAGAATGCGAAGCTGGCCAATGAGAACTTTGTCACGCGTGCGCCGGAGAGCGTGGTGAATCTGGAGCGCGAAAAGAAGGCAAAGCTGGAAGCGCTGCTCGTCAATCTGGAGTCCAGCCTGAAGAATTTGCTGAAATAGCCGAAGCGGAAGAGCGGGTTCGACAGCATTCACAGCGTAAGTAGAATAAAATGGCGCTGCATACTTCAAGTATGCAGCGCCATTTGCTGTTTTGAGGAGGAGCAAAATGAACATCAGTACCGCGTTTTCCGCCGGCCGGCTCACGCTCTACCTGTCCGGGGAACTGGATCATCATGAGGCGAGGGCGGCAGCGCGCAGTGTTGACGATCTGCTGGACGAGTATCTGCCGCGGGACTGCGCATTGGATCTGTCCGGCCTGAGCTTTATGGATTCTTCCGGCATTGCGGTAATTCTGCGGGTCAGCCGCCGCGTGAAGGATCTGGGGGGACGTGTCTGGATCGAGAATCCGTCAGGACAGCCGCGCCGTGTGATTGACGCATCGGGAATTGACAGGCTTGTGCCTGTGGCGACCAGATAACAGGAGGAGAACGATGAACGCACAAAACTACATAAAAACTGAATTTCCAAGTCAGAGCTGCAATGAGGCTTTTGCCAGGACGGTGGCGGCTGCCTTTGCCGCTCAGCTGGATCCGACGCTGGAAGAGCTGGGCGACATCAAAACCGCCGTTTCCGAGGCGGTGACAAACTGCATTGTGCATGCCTATCCGGATGAGATCGGGAGGATCAGTATGCGCCTTCGCATTCTGCGTGACGGCCAGTTGGAGATCTCGGTGCGCGACTGGGGCTGCGGTATTGAAAATGTGGAGCGGGCGATGAAGCCCCTGTTTACCACCGGAGGTGAGGAGCGGAGCGGCATGGGCTTCACCATTATGGAGAGCTTCATGGATAAACTGCGCGTCCGGTCTTCGCCGGGAAGGGGAACCACGGTTGTTATGCAGCGTACCGTGCGAACGCGCAGAAAACTGTAATGGGCCAGGAGATTTATGAGTCAATCCGCGCGGCGCAGGCGGGCGATCGCGAGGCGGCCGGCAGGCTTGTGGAAGAAAATGCGGGTCTGATCTGGAGCGTGGCCAGACGCTATTTCGGCCGCGGAGCCGATCCTGAGGATCTTTATCAACTGGGCTGCGTGGGTTTTCTCAAGGCCATTGAGGGCTACGATGAGCGCTACGGCACGAAGTTTTCCACCTATGCGGTTCCGAAGATCTCCGGGGAGATCCGGCGTTTTCTGCGGGATGACGGTGCGATAAAAGTCAGCAGGAGCATCAAAGAGCAGGCGGGACAGATCCGCACGGCGCGCACGAATCTTGAGCAGCGAATCGGGCGGGAGCCTACGATAACGGAACTTGCACGGGAAACCGGCTTCAGTCCGGAGGACATCGCCTTCGCCGAGACGGCTACCGGACCGGCCGAGAGCCTGCAGCAGGAGAGCGGGGAGGATGGCTTCACCCTTGAGCGCGTTTTGGGTGACGGCGGCAGCGAGGAACGTATGGTGGAGCATGTCGCACTGCGCGCCATGATAGAACAACTGCCGGAGCGGGAGCGGCAGGTGGTGGCGCTGCGCTATTATCATGGGATGACACAGCAGAACTGCGCCAGAGTGATGCGGGTGTCTCAAGTGCAGATTTCCCGGCTGGAGCGGCGCGCTGTCACGCTTCTGCGGGAGTGGCTGCAGGACAATTCCTGTGCGGAATGATTAGATTTCCCTTGCGGGAAAGGGAAAGTTTGTCAGTTTTTCTGCTTGACAAGGGAGGACGGAACGATTATATTTGTTGCATAAACAAGCATGTCCGATAAGGGGAACCAGATGAAGGTCAGCTGCTATTCTGCATATTATTATTACTTTACTGCTGGGAGACAGTAAGGGTAATTTGTGGTGCAATGAGTGGCTGCATACAATGCGTTCAATGCTGCACAGGTTACGCCTGCGCAGCTTTTTCTTTTGCACGGACTATTGTAAACTGAGCCGATTTGATTGGGAGGAAAGACAGATGATCGTCGTACTGAAGCACGGTGTCACGCAGGAAAAGAAAACACAGCTGGTTTCCTGGCTGCAGAATCAGGGACTCCGCATCCACATTTCAGACGGGGATTTTCAGACGGTTTTGGGGCTGATCGGAGATACAAGCCATGTTGACATGGATCTGGTGGCCAGTCTGGAAATTGTAGATTCCGTCAAGCGTGTGACGGAGCCCTTCAAGTGCTGCAACCGCAAATTCCACCCGGATGATCTGGTCGTTGAAGTCGGAGACGTGAAGATCGGCGGCGGGAACTTTGCTATGATTGCAGGGCCGTGCTCGGTGGAAAGCGAGGAGCAGATCGTGACGGTGGCCAGAGCGGTTCAGGCCGCCGGCGCCAACTTGCTGCGCGGCGGGGCGTTCAAGCCGCGCACGTCCCCCTACGACTTTGCGGGGCTCAAGGCGCAAGGTCTGGAGCTTCTGAAGATCGCACGGGCGGAGACAGGGCTTCCGGTTGTGACAGAGCTTATGAACATCATGGATCTCGACTTGTTTGCGGATGTGGATGTGATTCAGGTGGGCGCGCGCAATATGCAGAATTTTGATCTTTTGCGCGAGCTGGGAAAGGTTGACAAGCCCATCCTGCTGAAACGAGGCCTTGCCAACACCTTGAAGGAACTGCTCATGAGTGCGGAATACATTATGGCCAGCGGAAATGAGCGGGTCGTCCTCTGTGAGCGCGGCATCCGCACCTTCAACGATTATACGCGCAATACCCTGGATCTGGCGGCGGTTCCCATGCTGCGGGAGCTGACCCATCTGCCCATTATCGTCGATCCCAGTCATGCCACGGGTATTGCCCGGCTTGTTCCGCCGATGGCGCTGGCTGCCGCAGCGTCGGGAGCAGACGGCCTGATGATTGAGGTACACAACGATCCCATGCACGCACTCTGCGACGGCGCACAGTCTCTGCGGCCGGCTGAATATGCCTCGCTGGCTGAAAAGGTGTTCAAAATCCGGGAGGTCATTTCAACATGAAGGTGGGAATCGTCGGCCTCGGTCTGATCGGGGGATCCATGGCCAAGGCGTATCGGGAAGCGGGGCATGAGGTGCTTGCCGCCAACCGAAGCAGATCCACATTGGATTTTGCCATTCTGAACGGGACGGTAAGCGGCGAACTGAACCGGGAAAATGTCGCGGACTGCGATCTGATTCTGGTAGCGGTATATCCGCAGGCGGCGATTCACTGGATGCAGGAAATGGGGCCGTATATCGGCCCAAAGCCTTTGGTTATCGACTGCTGCGGAACCAAACGCGTCGTATGTGCCGCATGCTTTCCGCTGGCGGAGCGCTATGGCTTTACCTATCTTGGCGGGCACCCGATGGCGGGCAACAAGTACTCAGGCTTCAAATATGCCAAGGCCAATCTCTATCATGGAGCGCCCATGGTGATTGTGCCGCCGCGTTTTGATGATATTGAACTGTTAAGCCGCGTCAAGCAGCTGCTGGCGCCGGCCGGCTTCGCATCCATCTCTGTGACGACGGCAGAAAAGCACGACGAGATGATCGCCTTTACGTCCCAGATGGCACATGTGGTGTCCAACGCCTACATCAAAAGCCCGACGGCAGTTATGCACAAGGGTTTTTCTGCCGGCAGCTACAAGGACATGACCCGTGTTGCCTGGCTGAATCCGCAGATGTGGGCGGAGCTGTTTCTGGAGAACAGAGACTATCTGCTGAGGGAGCTTGATGTGCTGATAGACAGTCTGAATGAATATAAGGCAGCCCTGAATGCGGATGATCGGGAAACGCTGGTGCGCCTGCTGGATGAGGGGAAGCGGCGAAAAGAGGAGGTGGATGGCCGATGACTGTAGTTCCGGTTAAAGCGTCCCGCAGCTATGATGTGTGCATCGGTTCGGGACTTTTGGACGAGCTTGGCAGCTTCGTGCGTAACGCGAGCCGTGCCGGTACGGCGGCTATCGTTTCCGATGACAATGTGTATCCCATCTACGGGCAGCGCGCGGCGGCATCGCTGGAGGAGGCCGGATTTCGCGTGATCTCCCATGTCGTTCGGCACGGTGAGGGCGCCAAAAGCCTTCCGGTTTACGGCGAGCTGCAGCGTTTTTTATCTGTAAACCGCATGACCCGGAGCGACGTTGTGATTGCGCTGGGCGGCGGTGTGGTAGGGGATCTTGCCGGTTTTGCCGCTGCGACCTATCAGCGGGGGATCGGCTTCGTCCAGGTGCCGACCACGCTGCTTGCCGCGGTTGATTCCTCCGTAGGCGGCAAGACGGCCATCAATCTGGACACAGGCAAAAACCAGGTCGGCTGTTTTTATCAGCCGCTGTTGGTGCTCTGCGATCCCGATACGCTGCTGACCTTGCCCGATGAGGAATACCGCTGCGGCAGCGCAGAGGTGATCAAGTACGGCGTGTTGGGAAATGCCGCGTTCTTTGAAGAGCTGCGGGAAAAGCCGATTTCGGAACAGATTGACCATGTGATTCAAACCTGTGTGGAGATGAAGCGGGATCTTGTGGCGGAGGATGAATTTGACCGCGGACGGCGGCAGCTGCTGAATCTGGGTCACAGCTTTGGACACGCGGTTGAAGCATGCAGCGGCTTTTCCGTTTTGCACGGCCAGGCCGTTTCTATCGGCATGGCGGCGATTACCAGGGCAGCCGCTGCAAAAGGGCTGTGCGCACAGGAGACCATGTGCCGCCTGTTGGCGATTCTGGAGCAGTATGGCTTGCCGACAGAGACCTCATTGCCCCTGGAAGATATGGCCAGGGCTGTCCTGACAGATAAAAAGCTGAGCGGAAGCCGGATGCATCTGGTGGTGCCGGTGGAGATCGGGCACTGCCGGATCATGGATGTTCCTGTCGAAGAGATCCGTGAGTGGATGTCGCTGGGGGGAATCCGATGAACATGAATCTCGCGCCCGGGCATCGCAGCGGCAGTGTCCGTGTCCCGGCCTCCAAGTCCCAGGCGCATCGGCTTCTGATTTGTGCCGCGCTGGGAACCGGAGAAACACGTATTCTGTGCGATGAGATTTCCCGGGACATCGCAGCGACGATCGCTTGCCTCCGCGCGCTGGGTGCTGAATTTGATGCGGATACGAAAGGTGTCCTTGCGGTTAAGCCGATCGCGCAGATTCCGGATGGCCTTTGTCGGCTGCACTGCGGGGAGAGCGGCTCAACGCTCCGGTTTCTGCTGCCCCTCGTTGGCGCGCTGGGTGCGGAAGCGGTGTTTCAAATGGAAGGGCGCCTGCCGAATCGCCCTCTGGCGCCGCTGGATGCTGAGCTTCGCGCCGGCGGTATGACAATTGTGCGGGAAGGCAGTCTGCTGCACTGCAGCGGTCAGTTAAGCGCGGGAGCGTATACGCTGCCCGGTGACGTGTCTTCCCAATACATATCCGGCCTGCTGATGGCGCTTCCGCTGCTGCCGGGGAGCAGCAGTCTTGCGGTAACCGGGAATTTGGAATCAGCCGCCTATGTTACCATGACGGAGGACGTGCTTTCCCTTTCCGGCGTCCGCTTCAGTAAAACAGGCTCCTGTTATGAAATCCCCGGCGGGCAGCGTCCAGAGCTGCCGAAGGAGCTTTCCGTGGAAGCCGATTACTCAAACGCGGCGTTCTTCTTGAGCATGGGCGCGCTGTCTCCCGTGGGGATAAAGGTGATGGGACTTTCCGCGCTTTCGTCTCAGGGGGACAAGGCAGTTTTGGATCTCCTTACCGCCTTCGGCGCAGAGTGCTTTCGGGAGGGGGACGCGGTGCTGGTTCGCCGGAGGGGCCTGAACGGCCTTAAGATTGACGCCTCTCCCATTCCGGATCTGATTCCGGTATTGAGCGTTGTAGCGTCTGTGGCCGAAGGAAGCACGCAGATCATCCGCGCCGCAAGGCTTCGGCTGAAGGAATCCGACCGGCTGCACAGCACGACAGAAATGCTCCGCGCGCTGGGTGCGGACATTACCGAGCTGGAGGACGGCCTCGTGATCCGCGGCTGCAGACAGCTGAGGGGAGGGACGGTTGATGCCTGTGGGGATCACAGAATTGCCATGGCGGCGGCCGTCGCCGCCTGCGCGAGCAGCGGCCCGGTCACGGTTCTGGGCGCTGACTGCGTACAGAAATCCTACCCACGTTTTTGGGAGGACTTTGAACAGCTGACAGGGGGAGAGCAATGAGCAGCAGCTATGGTGACAATTTCCGAATGACCATTTTCGGGCAATCGCATTCGTCGGCCATCGGCGTGACAATGGAGGGCATCCCCGCCGGTGAAACGCTGGATATGGATGAACTGCAGCGCTTTTTAAGCCGTCGGGCTCCGGGGCAAAACAAATGGTCTACAGCGCGCAGCGAGGCGGATTTGCCGGAGTTTGTCTCCGGCCTGAAGGGCGATACCACATGCGGCGCGCCGCTGACCGCGCTGATCCGCAATACCGACGCCCGCTCCCGCGACTATGATGTATTTTCGCAGATACCGCGGCCGGGCCACGCGGATTATACGGCCGCGGTCAAGTTCTTCGGCGCACAGGACGCGGCCGGCGGCGGGCATTTTTCCGGCCGTCTCACTGCGCCGCTGTGTATTGCGGGCGGCATATGCCTGCAGCTGCTGCAGCGTGAGGGCATTACGGTGATTTCCCGCATCGCGGCC
>JAEEGL011348058.1_pt1 | contig 16606 bp, 6 predicted proteins | sample 9134231 | NCBI WGS metagenome assembly JAEEGL01 (sample SAMN16246548, study PRJNA631951) | gut metagenome | biome: gut microbiome; feature: rumen; material: fiber-attached | host: Bos | place: Iran: Karaj | collected 2018-10 | reverse complement strand
GAACTTTATTTTTTGGCGATTATAAAGTTACTCATTTTCTGTGAGTTATGCAAACTTCGAAGCCTTTTTTATTCCAATTTTATGTTAAATTATGCAGGTGCGCCATCACTTGCGAAACTTTAGTCATTAATTATTATTGGCAAGGTAATTGGTTTGCTTATATTTCTGCTGCGAAGCAATTAATGACAATTAATGGGATAATTAATGATAATTACATGTTTAAACACACCAATGATTGATTTTTTCATGAACATTAATTGCCATATAATTGGAACGTTAATTTATCATTAATTATTATTGGCAAGGTAATTGGTGTGCTTATATTTTTGCTGCGAAGCAATTAATGACAATTAATGGGTTAATTAACGGGAATTATATGTTTAAATCGACACGCGATATTTTTAGTGAGAGATAAGTAATGGGGGGCTTCGAAGACTTACCTCTGATAAAACATTCCGCAGAGAAGCGAGGACGTTTTTCAGAGGGGAAAGTCGAGAATAGAGACCGAGAGGACCTGGGAATCCTGGCCTTTGTAGAGGATATCGAGCTGGAAGGTGGCAGATTCGGTGTAGATATACAGGGGGAGGTGCTCACCGTAGGCGGGGGCATAGGGGAAGTGGAGATGGATGGTGGTGCCAGAGAGGTAGTTTTCTGTGGGTGTGATGGCATCGTCGGTGTCCAGAGGGTGGAGAGAGAAGACAGGATCGGTCATGGCGAGGACACGGGGGAGCTCCAGCTTCAGGTCGTTATCGGGACTAGAGAACCAAGAGAGGAATGTATCCCACCAGGAGAGATCTGCGGTGGGGTCCTCTTCGGGAGGCAGGATGGTGATACCCTCCTTGAGGGTGCGCTGCAACTTCTGAGGCTCCAGGGAGTAGTTGCGGAGGTATTCCTGGCGCGCCTGAGCCTGAAGGGCACTGGCATCACGCTGACCACCACGCAGGAAGCTCAGGGCATGCGACTGCTTATAGTTGACATCGTCCACCCAGCAGATACGGTCATCGGTCATGGCAATGGCACGGATACGCGTGATATCCTTGTAGGTCTTTCCCGGATAACGGAGAGTGACAGTATCAAGATCAGCCGTAGAGTGCTTAGCGATGATATTCGCCGTATGCGGCACCTTGATGACATCGTACTCGTCCTTATACATATCCGTGTAGTGGATGCAGAGGAAGACACGCACATTCTCCAAGTCGAGGTCAGACCGGTTGTTAAGCTTCACCCGCATCACGTCATCACTATCCCAGAAGAGCCACTCAGACTCCGGTTCTATGCTCACATCGAGATATGACGACTCCAGAAGCAGGCCCTTGAAAGCCCCGTAGAGGTTCTCCTCACAGAACTGCATATCAGAGAGCAGTTCATCATAGATGCCCTGATTGCCACGACGGAAGAAATGGTTATAGATCTCCTCACGACTCCGGTCCATCTTTCCCTGATCAGCATAATACTTCGCCTTCAGGAGGTTAGGCGAGAAGAGGCCATAGCCCTCCATGGTAGAGGCATAGAGGCGCCGCAGGTACTGTCCCTCTGGCGTCCGGGTGAGGTAGTTACGCCTGTTATAGCTATCGAGCATATCAGTGAGTTGTGCCGCCTGACGGGGATACTCCACGCTGGCCTGATGGAAGCGGCTCATCGCCGCCTGTTCATTACCCAGTTGCTGATACAAGAGGCCTTCGAGGACCAAGGCAGGAGCAGTGCGGGAGGGATAGAGGGAGGAGTAGCGGGAGAGGAGGGCTTGCGCGATTCCCGCTGGAGAAGCAGCGGGAGTGGTGGAGGAGGGACCCTCGGGAGAAGCCGAGGGCACTGTGAGGGGAACCTCGGGAGAAGCCGAGGGAGTGGTGAGGGAATCCGACATCACGGGACCCGGAACCACGGAATCACGGACCTTAAAACTTGAACCTTGAAACTTGAAACCTTTTGACTGAATAATGAGGGACATGGCATGGAGGAGCATGGCCTCGGGATTGTCGGGATATTTCTGGAGGATGTTTTGGGTGTGGGAGAGGGCCTCGTCGGTGCGACCGGCATAGAGGTCGAGGTAGGCCTTATCCTTCTCGATGCAGAGGGCATCGTACTCCTGCATGTATTTCTTGTAGATAGGGGTATAGTCCTCCAAGTACTGACGGTAAGAGGCACGCAGCTTCTGGAGGTCCTCACGGAGCTGGGACTTCAGTTTCTTATCCTTCTCGTACTGTGCGAAAGCCTCGTTGGTAGAACGCTCCGCATCCTCGCCATTGACGATGCCCAAGACAGCGAACATATCGCCCAGGGCAGCCCGGAGGAGCGTGCTGGCAGAGGTGTTACGGACGAGCGTCTCCCCTCCCCTAGCAGCACCACGCATCAGCAGCCAGGCATCCGACAGCTGTTCGTCCTGCTCACGCAACTTGTACGTATATTCCAAGACAGGGAACAGTTTCCGCTTGGCCTCCAGCACATCAGGCGCCACACCAGTATAGTCCTGACGCGCCATATAGTCGAGGAACTCATCGAAACTCTCTGAGCGTACCTGTGCCAACTCCAGGGCATTGAGGATGCGCACCGTCTTCTCCAAGTCATAGTCCCTACCCGACTGCAAATCGGGCTGACTGCTGATAGCCTCATAGGCATCTACAAACTCATCGACGGGTTTGTAGTCATCGATTGAAAGGGAGAGCAGGTCCACCTGAGGGGTGGAGGTGCAGGAGAGAAGGAGGGAAGAGGCAAGAAGGAAGAAGGAAGAGAGTTTCATTGGGAGATGAGAGATGAGAGGTGAAAGGTGAGAGATGAAAGATGAAAGATGAAAGGTGAAAAAAAGGGAAGGAGTAGAGGATGAGACGCGTAGATGAACTACGGTCTCGCTCCTTTACTCCTTCGGTCTTAGATATAGTTAGTTCTTAAAGATACCCAGTTTGCCGTTCCACTTAAGGAACCAGCTATTCTCGTCGGTGAGAGGTACAGACGTGGTGTTCTTAGAACCGCGACGTGCCTCAAGGATCTTGCGCATAGCAGCGGCGGGGTCAGCCTGACGCTTAGCGAAGCGCATCATGTCATAATAGCGAGTACCCTCGAAAGCAAACTCCAGAGCAGACTCTGTGAGCAGGAGGGTATCGACAGCAGCCTGCTGCTCCTTAATGAGCTGAGCACGCTTGGTAGCATCGGTCTCAATAGTATCATGACGCAGCACATAGGTGGTGTCCATAGGAGTGAAACCAGAACCACGCATGTGGATACCAATCTGATTGTGACCAGAAGCAGATGTCTTAGCCATATCCAAGTTGTCGCAAACACCATAGAGGTTATTGTCGAAGTTGAACTCAGCCAGGAAGAGCGAGTCCTTCTCAGAAATCAGGATGGTATCGTTGGCAGCATCGTAATTATAGTAGCGAGACATCACATTCTCCTCGATAGCCTTGTTGCTCAGACCCTCAGACAGAATCTGGAACGCCATGCGGGGATAGCCAGCACCATTGAGAGCCTCTGCCAGACGCAGATAAACCATGGTACGACGATAGATGTGTACGTTACGAGAATTGTACTTAGAGATGCGCTGTGTCTCGATACGCTTGTTGGTGACACGGTCGATAGTATAAGACTCAGACCAGACATTAGACAGACGCAGGTCGCCTGACTCATGATCATCAAGACCCTTAGGAGCGTAGTAGACACTCAGACCATTAGCAGCCAGCACACAGTTGGCCTGAGACTCAGAGATCTCGAACAGGCGGTCAGAAGGTGTTACACTTACCTTATAGTCATTATCCTCACTTGAAGAGAAGATGTTACGCAGTTCACTGTAGTGACCCTCAGCACGGATAGAGTCGCCAGCAATCAGCGTGATGAGCTCAGCATTGGGGCTTACAGACTCAGTGAAAGAAGTCACGTCAGAGTACATTGTATAGCTGCGCCAGTTAGTCTGACCAGGTGACCAGCAGACGCGCGACTCCGTTGTAGGATAAGCAGAGAAGGCACCATTACGCTCGCTGATATACTTATAGTAGTTACGAGCAGCATTCTTATAATCCTCCACATTACCAGTCATCGTAGCACGCCACAGATAGAGATCACCACGAACGATGCTCAAGGGGAAGTAGAGCAGTTTAGACTCCAATCCACGGATCTGACGATAGCCAGGCAGTTCGGTGTTATAACGCTCAGGCAGTGATGCCAAGTCCTTGATGAAATAGTCGCACACATCCACGATGCCATACTTAGGCGAACGCTCTGCATTCTCAGCCTGCTCCTTGCTGAGCAGAGGTTTGTCGAAGAAAGGCACCTCGCCATAGTTGAGCGCCAGCTGCAGGTAAGTCCATGCACGGATAGCCTTGATAGCACAATACTCCTTCATGAAGATGATCTCACCACGGTTATCGTGCAAAGCCGTATCCACATGCTCAATAAAGTAGTTACAGTTGTTGATGACAGCATAATAGTCGCTAGGCTGATTATACTTGTTATCGTCGCTGACATTGAACTCATAAATCTCACGCAGGTCACTGCTTGCCACTGTTGTCAGATCCACCAGGTCACCACGCAACTCACCCAGCAAGATGGTACGGTCGGCCAGTGACTGCAACTTCGTGAGGATACCTGTGACAGAATAGATAGAGTCCTCAGCAATATTCAGGTGCTCCTGGTCAGCATAGAGAACATCATCGCTCTCCTGAGTGAAGAAATCCTCACAAGAAGTAAGCACAGGAAGAGCCATCATGGCTGCGGCAATGCCGCAGACCACTGATCCAGCCCCTTTACGATATATATTTTTAATATTCATAGTCTTCTTTTCTTAATTCTTAATTCAAATTCTTAATTAGAATTATAGGTTGATCTTCACACCTGCCACGATGCTACGGCTCTGGCCCAGACGACCAAGGTCGAAGCCCTGACCAATAACACTTGAGGTAGCTGTCGTCTCAGGATCGCTGCCCAGATACTTGGTGAAGGTGAGCAGGTTATTGCCCTGGATCCAGAACTGGAAGCCCTGCAGATACTCAGACTTCACAGGCAGGTCGTAAGAGAGAGTTACACTCTTCAGACGCAGGTAAGAACCATCCTCGATCCAACGGTCGCTGAAGCGCGCATTACCCATAGGATCCTGGAAGGTGATACGAGGCACATCCGTCTGCTGACCCTCCACCTGCCAACGACGCAGCAATGCTGTGGTCTGGTTCATGAAGCGAGAGCCACCCTCGAGCTGTGAGCGCATGTAGTTATAGATGTCGTTACCCAGAGAGTAGTTGAAGTTAACATCCAGCTTAAAGCGCTTGAAAGCCACAGAGGTGAAGATGTTTCCGTAGATATCAGGATTAGGATCACCGATGATGGTGCGGTCAGCATCCGTAATCATACCATCATTATTCAGGTCAGCGAAATGCATGTCGCCAGCCTCGAAGTAAACATGGTCAACACCATTCTCGTCAACGAAGTAGAGACCGTTGGGATCCGTTGTGCCGGCAGCCTGAGCCTCAGCAGTAGTGCTGAACACGCCCAGTGTCTTGTAGCCATAGAAAGCATTAGCCACACCACCAATCTGCGTACGAACAGTAGCACCATAGATATCGTTGTCAACGAACTGCTTACCATCAGGCAGTTCGGTGATCTCGTTCTTATAGTGACCAGCGCTGGCACCAATCTGCCACTGCCAATTCTTCAGGTTGAGAATCTTAGCCGTGAAGTTCACGTCGAAGCCCTCGTTCTTCAGTTTACCACCATTAGACCAGTTCTCCTTCAGACCACTGAGGTAACCCAGTTCCTGGAGTGTGAGCAGGTTATCCGTGTTAGAACGGAAGTAGTTGAAGCCCAAGCTCAAGCGGTTGTCGATGAAGCTACCCTCCAGACCCAGGTTCAGGCGACGTGTGGTCTCCCACTGAATCTTGGTATTACCGATACCCTCGAAAGCCAGACCAGAGATAGCGTGAAGGAACTGTGAAGCACGGAAGTAACTGCGTGCAGCATAGTAGTTGATATCATCATTACCACTGATATCGTAGCCAGCAGAAAGACGCAAGTAGTTGACACCATTGACATCAGCCATCCAAGGTTCGTTGGTGATAACCCATCCAGCCTGGATGCTGGGGAACACGCCCCATGCAGCCTTGAAGAGGCGGAAGTCGCCACCGTCCTGACCGAAGCGAGAAGAACCGTCGATAGTCAGGTTAGCCTGTGCGAAATAACGTCCCTTGTAGTTATACTCAGCCTGAGCATACCAAGAGAGAGAGTTCCAGTTCTCGCTGACACCAACAACATCCTTATCCTGCAGTGATCCGCTCAAGAAAGGCGTCTTATCACTACCGGTGTTGTAACCCACCTGAGAAGTAGAAGTAAAGCTCTCCCAGTTGATACGTGCGCCACCGAATACATGAACGAAATGAGCATCATAACGGTTTTTCCAGTCGATACGCGTATCACTCATCACGGAGTTCTGCTTAGAAGCCAGAGAGCGTGCCTCGTTCTGACGATAGCCACCCAGACTAGACACATAATAACTTGGTGTACCATTGATGGGGATATAGAACATCTCGTTGGTATTAACCAGATTATAGCTGAAGTGCTCGCTCACTGAGAGGTTACGTGTGAGCTCCAGTTTTGGTGTCACGGTGAGGTTCAGCATAGAAGTCTCGAAGCGGTTCTTAGTATCAGCCTCAGCATACTCATTGATAGCAGCAGGGTTACCCAACTGCCAGTTGTAGTTGTTGTAGTTGGCCAAAGCCTCGCTCAGATAAGACTCCGTATCGATATCGAAGTGCTCCGTAGAGAAGCGACCAGCACCTGTCTCATCGTGACCATAGCTATAAGCACTCATGAAGGGGCTCTTCACATAAGCCAGGAAAGAAGGAGCAATAGGTGTGCCCTCGTCATAGCCCTCAGGTGCACCATCGTTACGGATGTCACGTGTCTGGTTAGCAAACGAAGCATCGAAGCGTACAGACAGTTTGTTGCTCAGCGAGATATCCGTGTTAAAGCGTACGTTCAGACGATCCATGTCGTTGCACTTCAAAGTGCTCTGAGCGCTGGTATAGCCTACAGAGAGGTTATAGTTAGCCACATCGTCACCACCCTCGACATTGATACCATAGTTCTGGGTCATTGCTGTGTGGTACACATAATCCTTCCAGTCCGTATTCTGATGGTACTGATCATAATAATAGTACTTATTACCCTTAGCATCATACTCAGACTTCAGGAACTTAAAGTCGCGCAAGGTGGTGTTAGTAGATTTCAGCATCTCAGAAGCATAGCTGCGATACTGATCAGCATTCATCACCGAGATATAATTAGGTTCGAGCACCACACCGGCAGAGATATTGGCTGTGATTCGAGTTGCCATAGACTTGTTACGGCGTGTCTGAATCAAGATAACACCATTAGCACCCTTAGAACCATAGAGAGCAGTACCATTACGGATGACGGTCACCTTCTCGATGTCGGCAGGATTGATATTGTTCAGCACATCATTGTAGAAACCATCGTGGAGCAAGGTGCGACTATACTGCTGGTCGATGATCACATTATCAATCACGATCAGCGGCTGTGCGTTCACATTCAGAGAGTTAAGACCCTGCATGAACATCACGCTACCGATACCAGGTGTACCACTACGACTGATGGTATAGACCTGACCACCGAGCTGCTTCTGCACCTCATCCTTGATATTGATGGCATTGGTGTATTTGAAGTTGGTAGCCTCATGGTCGCCACGTACATTCGTCTGCAGTGCATACTCTGAAGTAAATGTAGAGAGATAGAGGTTCACACTCTTCTGCTTCTCACCCTTAGACAAACCGATCTTCACGGGGTTATGATCAGGAGAAGAGATATAAAGTGACGTAGAGAAGAGAGGCAACTTCAGAGAGTAGCTACCGTCATCGTCAGTCAGTACACTATAGCCATCGATATCTCCAGCACGGACGATGGCACCTGAAACAGGCTTTTGAGAAGCAGCATCGAACACGTAGCCCTTAACGGTACGAGTCTCGTAATGCTTCTGAACTCTTACAACACGCTTTACCTCAACAACCTCCTCTTCCTCATCTGTATCTTCGTCTTGCGCAACAGCACAGAGTGGGAAAGCCATCAGCAGCGTTATTCCAAATAAGATATATCGTTTCATATCGTTCTTTCTTTTTTTAAGTCATGTGAACATTAGCGTAGCATGTACCAAGCCTTGTAGTCCCTGTCGTCATATTGTCCGTGAGGATACAACAGCACACCAGGCTGACCCTGAGCAGAGGCAGGAATCTTAGTCATCTTGCTACCTGTACCTACAGTGGCAGGCAGCTGATCAACCAACTCGAGGCTTCCGTGAGGAACCACCAGGATGCAGTTGATACGCATGGTACGCGTATGACTCTTCTTTCTCAGTTCGTTGTTTGATACACTTGAATCAATTCTCAGATACGTCTTCATACTCTCGTCGCCCACGCCAACAGTAGCTTTAGGGAACTTGAAGTCGTTAGCCAGTTTCACATAGCAGATGCTATCAGGGGCAGGCTCATAAGCAGAACCCTTTGTCTGGAAGTAAGGATCCTCCTTGTTCTCCAACACCTCACCATCAGAAGGCAGTCCCGGAGAGATCAGTCTTGCCTTAAACTTCGTTGGCAGACGCTGTTCACCAGTTGCTGTGGTATCAGCAGCCAAAGCAGGCACGTAAACCAAATAGATGTCATAACCAATATTAGAAAGAACACCGGGGATGGTGTAGGTCATCCAGTGGTTAGATGTAGCCACCTTTGACTCGAACGTCAAGAACGAGTTGTTCCATACCTTATTATAGAACGCCTTGTTATCGGCAGTGACATAATCCACGACATGGCTAACAGCATCCATAGAGTCCTTCGAGCTGTTGTCGTAATCCTTCTTCACTTCCTTCAAGTCGTAATTCTCAGCAATACGGTAGGTATGGAAAGACATGCGTTTGTCGATATTCCACTCAGTAGCCTTGCGTACCTCACCGTTACTGCACTTCATAATCTCCGTCTGGTTCAGAGCACCCTTGGCAGCCTTTGGCATGTAGTACTGGTAGTACTCGAAAGGTACGCCACCCCATGCAGACAGACGTAAGGTATAACTACGAACACAGTTAGTTGACATGGCAGAATCCTGAAGTGCAGCATCCGTGTTGAAGGTGCGGCTGAAGGTTGTTCCCTGCACGATAGCCAGGCGAGCCTGTGTATAAGCCATAGAGTCACGATCCGTCAGTTTCTCAGGATAGTCGAAATACGTCTGATACTCATCAATGAGCTGCTTCCAAACCGCATTGGTAGGAGCCACCATGATATAGTCACTATCCTCTGAGTTAATCAAGCCCACATAACTATAAAGCTCGTTACGCTGTGTAAACACAGAGTCGAGATACTGCGTCTTACCGTTGACAATACTACCTGCAACACTCTGGCTGGGCTGGAACACCTTATAATAATAGTGACTGTTGTACAAGAAGCTGTAGATACTATCGTAATCTTGGTCCTTACGGAAAGCCTCAAACACATTCGGTTCGAATGCCAGTTTCTTGTTCATCGTGAATAGCACACCATTGCTGTAGAGCTGATTGACATCAGTCATCTTCACACCATTGATAGTCGTATCAGGATTTACCACAGCATACTTACCGTTCATCAGCACCAGCGTATCTATGTGCATATTGGTGAACGAGTGGTTATAAAGTGCCATGTGGTTCTGAATGAACTCTTTGATAACCGTATTGTTTTCTGGCAACACCGTTTCTGCCTGAGCCTTATACTCAGCAATCAATGCCTCTGCCTCAGCAGAAGTAAAGTCATTGTCTGTAGGAGCAAAAACGGTGAACACCTGGCTACCATTCAGTCTGTCGACATAGTCGCATCCCTCAATGACACGTGCGAAGTTGGTCATGTTAGGATTGCTTTTGATAGCCGACCAGATAGTACCCTCATGGACGCCATTCTCGCCGCCACCAAGACTCTCATAGTGGTCGTCCCAAGTATCGGTACAAGAGACGAAGGTGAGGGTGGCTACAGCCAACCCTATCACCTTATTATATAATAGATTCTTTGTAATCATAATTTTGAATTCTGAATTATGAATTGTGAATTATTTACAGATCGTCCTCCATAGCACCTTCACCATCGACAGCATATACCGACTTTGGTACCATTTCGAAGAAGTCGAACATAAACTCGTTGTTATTACCCTTACCATCGCTGGCCACACGGAAGCGGATGTAGTGATCCTTTGTGGCGTCAACATCGGTTTGGCAGAGGATACGACGATACATACCGGCAGCATTACCCAGCGGGTGGTCCTTCTGACCAATGAACTGGCTACGACCATCATCGTAGGCACCCAGGTTCTTTAATACCTTCTGGTATTCAGCCTTCTCCTCGTCGGTCATCTTCATATAATCATCATAGCTCTTGTAACGGTCGCCCACGTACATATCAGTGTTCAGGTCCTTGGTCATGTCAAGAGGAATACCCTGAGGCTTACCGTCGAAGTACACCTGCATGACACCACGCGTAGGAATAGAGCAGAATCCGAGGCGGAACTGCCACTCACCGCTGAATGGTACAGGAGGAATACGGAAGGTCATGTCATAGTCACCGAAGAGGTTCCACTCGTCACCCTGCCAAGACCAGAAATAGAGGTGGGGGCGACGCATCACTAAGTGGCCATCGTTGTTCACCGTTACACCATCCAGATAGCCATCAGGGAAGTAACGGTTCTTACCATTCTTAGGCTCATTACTATCATCCGGCTTATTGTTAGCGTCATCAACCCTATAGTTACCCTCCTGACGCATATCGTTGGTCATCACCTCGGGGAATACCGTAGAGAAGTCCATGCGGATACGCATGTTCTGCACCTTGTCACGTACATCGGTAGTGAAAGCAATCAGGTCGTCAACATAGAAGAAGTGACCATTGAGCGCGTCGTTCTCGTACTCAGCCTCCACATCCTTCAAGATATAAGCACCACGAATCTGGTAGTCAGAAGTTTCACCATAACGACGGTTGATGAAGAAGCCCTTCACCTTGTCACGGTCGTTACCACGACAGTCGCGTCCCTGCTCATCCTTGTTCATGGTGAGCATAGACACCTTCAGCATGGTGTGAGGCAGCAAGGTGTAGTACCACTCTGTGGGGTTCACCACTGTCGCATCAAAACCGAACGGATAATTTCCATGTTCAGAAATTTCCATAGACGCGAGTTTGTTGGTACCAGGCACATAGCGATTCATGATATGATAGCGAATAAAACGCTTCAAGGGGTTAATACTATCAGTGAGGTTTTCAAACTTCCAGCCTTCCTTCAAGTCATCACGATGCAAATCATCGCCAGAACCATATACAGGGTCATAGAGCTTACAAGCCAAATCATAGAGTGCGTAAAGGTCACCCTTAGAAGTATCAACGCCAAATTCTACGAACTTTGCACGATAGATAGAGTCAGGTTCTACGAAAGCCGTGAAGCCATACTTCTTCTTATCGGGAACCCAAGCAACCTCTTCCCACGTGTGTGACTTGTATCTATACTTAGGCTGGTTCTTAGAGTAAGTCACATCCTCAATCAGTTCAATCTCCTTACGTACTTCTGTAGCAACAAGTGCCTCATAGAAGAGTGAGATCTTATCATTGTCGCGCAGGATATCAGCGATATAGCAGTTAGACTTCTCGATCACCTTATTCACAGGCTGCACGATACCATTCTCCACAGAGTCGTTCTGGTGGATAATCTGTCCGTCGGCCAGTGTATCGCTGAAGATGATATGTGCATTACCCTCAATCTGGATAACAGCATTACCATTCTCGTCAACGATAGGTTTGGTAGCCAGATAACGTCCCTGCAGGTTATAAGTTGGCAGGAAGTCGAGCACCATCTCAAATGTAGAGTACATATTCTGCACCAAGTGCGTGCGAGCAATGGTATCACAGTCGGCCACACTCAGATCCTCAACACTAGGAATACCCTTCGACTGCAGATACTCATCTATAGCCTTGTTGTCAGGCAGGAAGCAAGTATATCTTCCGTAGGTTGACAACAGGTCCATCAAATCAGCTTTCTCAACGATGTACTTAAACTCGCTATACTGTTCACGGTTGCTGATATAATCGCTCAGCATTTCACCCGTGAAGGAATAGAAGTACTGACTGTCGGGTTCATCAGAGCAACTGGTCATAGAGCCCGTTGCCATGAAGGCAGCCAGTGCCATCAATGCTACTTTTATATTCTTATTGATATTCATAATCTTATCGTTTAAGTGTTATGCATTATTTTGCTTTCTCGTAGCTGGAGTTCTCACCACTGCCGAAAGCAGGATTAGCCACCAGGTTACGGTTCACCTTCATTTCCTCAGTATTGTAAGGCCAGTAGATAGCATCCATCTTCTTGAAGAAGTTCTGAGAGTATTCCTTGTTCACGTCTTCACGATTCATGACGGCAGAAATCACAGGATCTGTGTTGCCTGCACGCATGGCGTAGCGTACCAAGTCGTACCAGCGCTTACCCTCGAACATCAGTTCACGCTGACGCTCACGCTTCACCAGTTCAGCCATAGCCGTCTTCGTGGCGTAGTTGGAACTCTTCAGCGTATCAGAAGCCGTCAGTTCCTTTTTGCAGAGCGCACGCTTATTGATAACGTTAACCAGTGTGAATGCCTTCTCCATCAGTGGTTTATTAGTAGCGCTAACTACTGAGTCCTCGCCATCGATGGGATCCATCATTTTCTCACAAAGTGCCTCAGCCTCCAACAACATGATATCCGGCAGGCGATAGATAATCCACATACTGCTGTTGTTATTCTGTGGATAGAGAGAATAGTCATCCAGTTTTGGTGTGGTCTTACCATCAATATCGATTCTGCGTGAAGCCAGTTTCAGGATAGGAGAATTATCCCTTGTTCCGTCGCAGTTGATATAGAGGCGAGCATCCAGCTTATTCTTCTGTTCAGGCTCGAAAATCTCGCGCTTCGAATAGTCAGCCTCAATATCCTCCTTCAGGTACTTTGAACCTACGAGCAGACCTGTGCCATTAGAATGACCATAAAGAGAAGAAATAGCAGAGTTAGCCAACATACCATTTCCAGCCATATCCTCATCATAGACCAGCTCCAAGATGGTCTCCTTGCTGGCACCTTCCACGAAGATGTCCCTATAAGCCTGACCAAAGGTCGTACCCGTCAGGTTATCATTAACCAAGGGATAACCATTCAGGCGAACCTCCAAGGCAGCCTTTGTATCAGCAGTCAGTCTTGACTTCTTCTCGTTCTCCTCGTTAATCTCCTGCTTAGACTTGATAACCTCTTCTGCATAATAGACGCAAGAGTCATAGCCAATGGGATCAACAGCACCCTTCCAGAGGTACATCTCGCACAACATAGCACGGATAGCATCCTGAGTGATACGACCAGTCTGATAGAATGGCTGAGTCTCGGGATAGCGTTTTACGGCCTTATCCTCGACCTGACGCAGGTCACCAATCAGGTTATTCAGCACCTCATAGAAAGGTGTTGCAGCCAAGTCCATCTCCTGATCGTCGTCGGTGAAGGCCTCACGAGAGAAAGGCACGTCGCGGAACGTACGAATCAGGTAGAAATAAGAGAGTGAGCGCAGTGCAGTCACCTCAGCGATAGTAGCATCGAGGTCACCCTGAGTAAAGGCAGGGTCCTTAGCAGCCACAGCAGGCGCATATTTCAGCACTGTGTTACAGCGGTTAATCACGTCATAGAAACCATCCCATGTGGTATAGGTATTCATGGCGGTGATATTTTCCTTCAATATATTAGAGAGGTTGATATCATTATTGATACCCTGTCCGGCCATCACGTTCTCTGTTCTGGCCTCACCCCAAATCATCATACGCTTTCTGACGCCGTCATTCTGAAGTGCAGAGTAGCATCCAGCCACGACATTGTCAACGTCGGCTTTTTCATTCCAGAAATCCTCGAATATAATCTCGTTTTGCGGTTTGATGTCCAGGAAGTCTGAACATGATGTCAGGCCGCAGATGACGCAGATTGCGCAGATTATCTTATTATAATTCTTTTTCATAATCTTCAAGTTTCTTTTAAAATCAATCTACGTTTAGAAATCAACAGTAACACCCAGTGTATAAGAACGTGAACGTGGAGTCTGCATCCAGTCGATAGCAGGATCCTCGCCACCGAATGCGATATCGGGGTCAACACCAGAGTACTTTGTGAGTACGAATGGGTTGTTCACACTAGCATAGAATGAGAGGCGGTTCAAGCCAATCCATGTCAGATGTTTCTTATTAATAGAATAGTTCAGCTGAGCATAACTCATACGCAGGTAGCTACCATCCTCAACGAAGCGGTCGCTGATCAGCGTGTTATAGTTACTGGTAGAACCGTACATAGCACGTGGGATAGGTGTAACATCACCCTCCTGACGCCAACGATAGTTCACAGCCTGACTCTGGTTGTCATTGCCAGTCATGGCCTCAGCATTCAGACGAGCCTTGTTGATAATCTTGTTACCCACACGATAGGTAAACTGTGTAGAAAGACGCCACTGACCGTAGTTGAAAGAGAAGCCGAAACCACCAGTCAACTTAGGCAGTGAAGAACCCAGATAGGTAATATCCAGAGCATTGATCTGACCATCGTGGTTCAGGTCCTCATAGATAGCATCACCACCGTTGAATCCGGGGAATGAACCATCGTGACCAGTATTATCTGAACGATAGTCGTACATCATACGCTTAGGCACGTTGTTACCTTCCAGAATGATGTTGCCGTCAGCACTAACAGCCACAGGAGCTGTCTTACCAGTTGCTGACCATTCTCTCCACCAAGCCTGGATATCGTCCTTGGTAGCACCAGCTTCAACCATTTCCTGTACCGTATTCTTGATAGTGAGGTAGTTGTACTGGTACACACCCTTGTACTTGAAGCCATAGATAGCACCGAACGGGTTGTGCAGCTGCACACGACGCAGGGTCTCACCGTTAGCATAGCCATACTTAGAGTTCTTGTTCTCCAGGATGTACTCATCCATCTCCAGGATTTCGTTACGGTTGTTACCGAAGTTGGCGTTCATATCCATTGAGAACTTACCAGCCTTGATCATGCGGTTTGTATTGATATGGAACTCCCAACCGGTGTTACGCATCTTACCATTGTTATGATAAGGCACTGTAGCGAAACCAGTATTTGAAGGAATACGGAAGCTACCCATCAGCATGTCAGATGTTGTTGACTGATAACCCTCGATGGTCAGGTTCAGACGACCATCCATGAAGCCCAGGTCGATACCGAAGTTGTAGCTTGATACCAGCTGCCACTTCAGGTCTGTCAGACGGATGTTCAGAGGTTTCATGGCAGACATATCGATATATCTGTCGGTAGTACCGTATTTTGAAGTAAACAGATAGTTCTGACCAGGCTGGTTACCTACACGACCCCAGCTGGGACGGATAGCCAGCATAGAGAGTGTTGGCTTCAGCTTCTGCATCCAAGGCTCGTCACTGACAATCCACTTCAGAGATACAGAGGGGAAGTAACCCCAACGGTTACCAGGACCGAACTTGGTGGTACCGTCGGCACGTACAGTGAAGTCAGCTACATAACGTCCCTTGTAAGCATAGTGAGCAGAGAAGGTGTAGTACATAGAGCGCCACTGGCTATAACCAGAGCTCATGCCATTGATGATACCACCTGCTGACGGACTCACGATGACACCGTTGGTAGAAGGCAGTCCATAGCCATCGGTTGACTGTGAGCTGCTGGAACCAGAAGTCAGTTCGAAACGTCCCATCATCATCACAGAGTGATCCTTGTTAGCAAATGCAGGAATCAAGGTCAGCGTCTGCTTGGTATTGAACGATACACTCTTTGAAGAGCTTGAGGCAGAGGTATTCACCTTGTCCTCCCATCTCTTGGTCACCAGTTCCTGGGGATAGAACGAATCGTTATAGTGGTTAGAGATATTCATATAGACTGAGCTACGCCAGTTCAACTGCCAGTGCTCGTCATCAAGACCCAACAACTGATAATTCAGAATCAGCTCAGGGTTCATATCGTAAACACGGCGCTGCTTCTTAGCCAGATAAGCAGAAGCCACGGGGTTGACATAAGTACGCTGGTCGTTCTTGAACACCTCAGAACCGATATAGGTACCGCTCTGTGGCATGTTATAGTACTTGTCAGTCTCCAGACCAGTCTCAGGATCGATCTGATAGATGCTCATGTTAGGCATCTTCTTCAGTGCGATAGCCAGCAGGTCGTCAGAGTTATCGTCGTACTTAGAGTAAGTCAGAGAGAAGTTGGTGCTTACACGGATACGCTGGCTGACATTATAGTCCAGGTTCACACGTGTAGAGAAACGGTTCATCTTCTGCTGGATGATAGTACCTGTCTCATGGTCGTAACCGGCACCAATACGGAAAGAAGCCTTCTCACCACCACCGGTGATGGTAGCGTAGTGGTTCTGACGCAGACCCCACTGTGTGACAGCGTCACGCCAGTCGGTATTAGCACGATACTGACGCCAGTCTGCCAGGATTGAAGGATCGTCCACATAGTTGATCTCAGGGATAGCATACTTGTTAGATGCGTTATCATTCTGACGGGGGTTGAAGTAAGCCTCCTTCAGCATCATGGTGTAGTCGTCACCACTCAGCAGGTCGT
>JAEEGL010645690.1_pt1 | contig 16606 bp, 12 predicted proteins | sample 9134231 | NCBI WGS metagenome assembly JAEEGL01 (sample SAMN16246548, study PRJNA631951) | gut metagenome | biome: gut microbiome; feature: rumen; material: fiber-attached | host: Bos | place: Iran: Karaj | collected 2018-10 | reverse complement strand
CCGATAAAAGCGATAAAGATGAATATATGGGTGTTATGTTGCCAAATATTAATATTTGTGCCGCTGTTTTGTTTGCTTTGATTTCCCGCGTAAGAGTGCCGGCTATGATAAACTTTAGTTCCGGTATAAAAAATATTTTAGATTCCTGTAAAGCAGCAAGAATAAAAAGTGTGGTAACTTCCCGTGCCTTTGTTGTCAAAGCGCAACTTGAAAAAATTATTGAAGCCCTTGAAGATAAAAATATTCGCATAATTTATCTGGAAGATTTAAAAATTTCCGCTCTTGATAAAATTATTGCTGTGGTGCAAAGTTTCTTTCCTTACAGGGCTTACAAGGCAATTGACCCGGTGCAAGATCCAAATAAACCGGCGATTGTTTTGTTTACAAGCGGATCGGAAGGTTCACCAAAAGGTGTTGTTTTGTCGCATAGAAACATAAATGCAAACAGGTATCAGCTTTCAACTCTTTTAAACTTTGATATGCAAGATAAATTCTTTAATGCTTTGCCACTTTTTCACTCGTTTGGTATGGTATGTGGATTTTTCTTGCCTATACTTGGCAGTTTATCTATCTTTCTTTATCCTTCACCTTTGCATTTTAAAATTATTCCAGAACTTGTTTATGATAGAAATGCAACGGTGTTTTTTGCCACAGATACCTTTTTGGCAGCTTATGCCAAAATGGCCCACAGATATGACTTCCACAATATTAAATATATCGGTATTGGTGGGGAAAAACTTAAAGATGAAACTTTTAAAATTTGGTCCGAAAAGTTTGGTATCCGCGTAATTGAGGCCTATGGCACAACGGAGGCCTCCCCGGTTGTAACAATGAACAGCCCGATGTATTATAAACGCGGAACAGTAGGCAGACCAGTGCCCGGCCTTGAATATAAACTTGAAAAAGTGGAAGGTATTGAAGACGGCGGAAAACTTTTAATTAAAGGGGATAATGTTATGCTTGGTTATCTTAGAGCAACGGCACCGGGCAAAATTGAAGCCCCTAAAGGCGGTTGGTATGATACCGGTGATATTCTTGCCTTTGATGAAGAAAACTTTGCCACTATTAAAGGCAGAGCAAAACGCTTTGCTAAAATTGCCGGAGAAATGGTTTCTATGACGGCTGTAGAAGTTGCTTTAAAGAAACTCTGGCCTGATAATTTAACAGCTCTTGTTCGTTTGCCAGATGAAAAACGTGGCGAGCAGTTAATTGCTTATACAGATAAGCAAGATGCCACTTTAAAGCAAATTCAGGAATATTTTAAGAAGCAAGGGTTTAGTGAGCTTTGGGTGCCTAAAAAAGTTGAAATTTTGGAAAAAATGCTTTTGATGGGAACAGGTAAAATTGATTATCCTGCTTTAGAAAAACTCGCAAAAGAAAAAGAGGAGAAAAAATAAATGAAAAAAATAACTTGTCCTAATAAATTTAAGGCTTATTTTATTTTTGTAGGTGTTGCTTTTTTACTAATGGCCTTAATGCGTATTATATTTTATTTTGTTAATAATCTTGGCTATCAGGAAGGCGTAATTACAGCAATTTTGACAGGTCTTAGATTTGATATAAGAATTGCTTTTTTATTTTCTTTGCCTTTTGGAATTTTTTTGTTATTGCCGGCAAGGAAAATATTTAAACAAATTATTTGTGCTTTTTATGCTTTGGCCTTTAGTGCTTTGATTTTAATTTATTTTGTAGATTTTGGTTATTATGCTTATTTGACCCAAAGATTAAATGCTTATGTTTTTGAACTCGCCCAAAATACTGTAACCTCTATTGAAATGGTATGGCAAACTTACCCCGTAATAAAAGGAGGGATAGCTTTAATTGTTTTAGCGTTTATCAGTTATTTAATAACACGTAAAATTGCTAATTATGCGTATGATAAACAAGGGGGAAAAAAAGGGTGGGTGTTTGTTATAATTGCTCTTTTGATTACGGCAGCATTTGTGCATGGTAGATTTTCACAATATCCTTTAAGATGGAGCAATGCTTATTTTACTACGGATAATTTTTTAACTTCTCTTGCCATAAATCCTTTGCATAATTTGTATGATACTTATAAGTTTGCCTCTCAAGGTAGTGGTTTTGATACAGAAAAAACAAAAAAATATTATGAGGTCACAGCAGATTTTTTGGGTGTAAAAAATAAAGATAAAGAAAATCTTAATTTTAAGCGTGAAATTGAGGTCAAAAATCCTAAAAAATATAATGTTATTATTTTACTTGTGGAATCTTTTTCTTGGGATAAAACCTCTTTTAACGCACCTGAAATTGATGCAACACCAAAGGCCGCTCTTCTTGCAAAAGAGGGAACTTTATTTACAAGATTTTTTACTCCTACTACCGGCACGGCAAGGGGGGTGTTTAATTCTATAACAGGGGTTGCGGATACTTCTGCAGTAAAAACCTCTTCAAGAAATCCTATGATTGTTACCCAACATTCCCTTATTAATGATTTGCCGGATTATCAAAAATTTTATTTCATAGGGGGCAGCACAAATTGGGGTAATATCAGAGGTCTTTTGCAATATAATATTGAAAACCTTAAAATTTTTGAAGAAGGAACTTATGAAGATCAAAATAGAACGGATGTTTGGGGCTTATCTGATTTGGATATGTTTAGATATGCAGCCAAAGAACTTGCCAAAACTAAAAATCCTTTCTTTGCTTTTATTCAAACTTCCGGCTATCACAGGCCTTATACAATTCCGGATGACCATGGCACTTTTGAGTTAAAAAATTTAGATGAAAATATGCTTAAAGAATATGGCTTTAAGGGAAATGAAGAGTATAACTCTATGCGTTTTCAAGATTATGCAATCGGAGAGTTTTTTGATTTAATTAAAAAAGAACCTTTTTATAAAGATACTATTTTTCTTATTTACGGCGATCACGGGCTTACAAGTTGGCAATCAAAAGATTTACCGCAGAGTTTTATTGATTTAGAATTAACGGCAAATAATGTTCCTTTAATTGTGCTTGGCCCGGGTATTAAAAAAGAAGTAAATAACCGCGTTGCAAGCCAAGTTGATGTGACAGCAACAATGGCAGGTTTGCTTGGTATAAAACACACTCAAACCGGCCTTGGCAGAAATATTTTTGATAAGACTTTAGAAGAAGGTGCCTTGATTATTAATAATCCTGCTACTCCACTTAAAATAGGTTTTGTGCAAGGGGATTATTATTATCTTGCCTGGCCTGGCAAAGAAGGACTTTTTAAATATAATGAAGATTCTTCCAAAGATTATTGTGCTAGCGAAAAACAAAAATGCGAAAAGATGAAAGACCTTACCCAAGGCCTTTATGAAACGGCAAGGTATATTACCTTTCATCATAAATTGGAGAAATAATGCTTTTAGCAACACCTGAATATATTATTTTACTTGGTGCAGTTTTGCTTTTTATAAGTATAGTTTCCGGCAAGACGGGGTATCGTTTTGGGGTGCCTTCTCTTTTGCTGTTTTTACTTGTCGGTATTTTATTTGGAAGCGAAGGTTTTGGCATACAATTTAATAGTTTTAAACAAGCTCAATTTATTGGTATGCTTGCTTTAAGTATTATTTTATTTTCAGGCGGTATGGATACAAAAATAAAGGATATTAAGCCCATTTTCGTGCAGGGTCTTTTATTATCTACTTTAGGGGTTGTTTTAACGGCGCTTTTTACCGGCTTATTTGCTTTTGCGATAACAAAATATTATCCAGGTTATTTACATTTATCTTTGATGGGCTGTTTTCTTCTAGCTTCGGTAATGTCTTCAACAGATTCGGCTTCTGTCTTTTCAATTTTAAGAACAAAGAATTTGAATCTTACTCAAAATGTCCGCCCTATGCTTGAACTTGAAAGCGGTAGTAATGACCCTATGGCATATATGCTGACTATAATGTTTATACAACTTATAACTAGCAGTTCTTTAGGAGTTAATTTAATTGTTTTTAATTTCTTTTTTCAACTTTTTTTGGGTGCTTTATTTGGGGCCTTAATAGGTTACGTTGCCGTATTTATAATGAATAAAATTAATCTTGATTATTCTGCTTTATATGCTGTTTTATTATTATCTTTGGTTTTATTTGTTTTTTCTTTTACGACACTGATAAAAGGTAATGGCTATTTGGCCGTTTATGTGGCAGGGCTTGTTGTCGGTAATGAAAAAATGGCTTATAAAAAAAGTGTTGTTACTTTTTTTGATAGTTTAACGTGGCTCTTTCAAATTGTAATGTTTTTGACCCTTGGTTTGCTTGTAAATCCTTCTGAACTTTTAAGTATAATGTGGGTTTCTTTCGCGATAGTTTTGTTTATGATAATTTTTGCAAGACCTTTAAGTGTGTTTTTGTGTCTTGCTCCGTTTAAAAAAGTTTCAAGAGAAGCAAAAATTTTTGTTTCCTGGGTGGGACTTCGCGGAGCTGTGCCGATAATCTTTGCTACTTATCCTTTTGTTGCAGGGGTTCCGCATGCAAAAGAAATTTTTAATATTGTATTTTTTATTACGATTATTTCTTTAGTTGTGCAGGGAACAAGTGTGCCTTATGTTGCAAAACTTTTAGGGCTTACTTCTGTGGAAGAAGATAAAAAAACTTTTGCTTTAGATTTGCCGGAAGATATTGGTATTACGGCAGAATTTAAAGTGGGGGAAGATTTTATTAAAAAATATCCAAAAGCAAAAAATCTTGTTTTTAAAGAAGCTATCAGCGTAGTAATGATAAAACGCGGAAATAGTTTTATTGTTCCTTTACCATCAACAGATTTTGAACTTGGAGATAAGGTTTTGCTGCTTTCTTCAAAAGAAACTTATTTGCAGGAAGCTTTTAATACTCTTGGTATTGAAAAATACCGCATAAATAAAGATTGATATTTTTTCATTTTTTTTGTTTAATATTTCTATAAAATAAATTAGTAGTAAAGGAGAAAGTGAAATGGTATTAACAGTTGTCTTAGTAGCATTAATAGTAATAGCCGTGCTTTATTTGATTTTTGCATATAATGGCCTTGTTTCTTTAAGAAACCGCGTAAAAGAAGCTTGGAGTGATGTAGAAGTTCAAATGAAACGCAGATATGACCTTATTCCTAATTTGGTTGAAACAGTTAAAGGTTATGCGGGCCATGAAAGTGGAACCCTTGAAAAAGTTATTCAAGCAAGAAATATTGCTATGGCAAACCACGGAACCCCGGCAGAACAAGCAAAAAGCGAAAATATTTTATCCGGCACACTTAAAAGTTTGTTTGCCTTGAGCGAAAATTATCCTGATTTAAAAGCAAACCAAAACTTCCTTAAATTACAGGATGAATTAACTGATACCGAAAATAAAATTAAAGCTTCCCGCAGATATTATAACGGCAATGTGCTTGCTTTAAATAATAAAGTTGAAATGTTCCCGACAAACGTTATTGCTTCAATGTTTAGCTTTAAAAAAGCAGACTTCTTTGAACTTGAAGATAGCGAAAAAGAAGCTGCAAAAAAACCGGTTCAAGTTAAGTTTTAATTATGTTAATTTACGACCATGTATCTAAAAATAAAACCAAAATCTTTTTGATTACGGCGTTATTTCCTATAGTATTATCGGTCTTAATTTATTTGACTATATACTTAGTCCATCTATTTGAAGGTAATTATGTAGATGGACTAAGTGCTTTTCAACGCACTAATTCTTTAGCGGCAACGGTGATACCGATTATTTTTGTTATAGCTTTTGTTTGGATGATATTTTCTTATTTAAACGAAGGCAGAATGCTTGTAAATATGACAGGTGCTAAAAAAATAACAAAGGAATCGCACTTTGCCATTTATTCTATTGTAGAAGATGTTGCCATGACAGCCGGTTTGCCTATGCCGGAAGTTTACTTAATACCGGAAGAAGGCTGCAATGCTTTTGCTGCCGGTGTTAAACCTGAAACCGCAGTAGTAGCAATGACAGAAGGTATTGTTAAAAAATTAACAAAACCGCAACTTGAAGGTGTTATTGCTCACGAAATGGCGCATATTGGCAACCGCGATGTCGCTTTGATGATTATGATTGTCAGCGGTATAGGTGTTTTAACTTTAATCGGTAATATTTTAATTAGGGTGCGTGGCCGTGGTAAAGGCAAAGGGGCGGCTATTATTCCTTTGCTTGGTCTTGTATTTTTGCTTTATGGGCTTTTAATTGCACCGATAATAAGAATGATGCTTTCCCGCCGTCAGGAATATCAGGCAGATGCAACGGCCGCTTTAATTACCCGCGATCCTGAAGCTCTTGCTGAAGCTCTTGAGGTAATTTCCGGCAGAAGCGAAATACGTGCTTTTAAAGGGCAAAATTTGGCTTCAAGTATGTGTTTTATGCCGGCATCTTTATCAGGGTTATTTGACACTCATCCACCGATAGAAAAAAGAATTGCCGCCCTTCGCGGTATGCTTAGATAGTTTGTTTGTTTAACAAATTTAAAAACTTCCTGTTTAAATTATAAAAACAGGGAGTTTTTTTATTTAATTATATTTATTTAATATAAAGAAACCCCTTGACGAAAACGAAAATAAGGACTATACTTTAAGTAAGTTAAATAATGTGTTTTTATTATGAAGTTTTTTAAATTTTTATAAATGGCGTATTGCGCCGGTATTATTGCATGTGTATTACTAATTTAACAAAAAAATAGACCTTATTTTTATTTTTCAAGGGGAGATAAACAAGGTCTTTATAAGGAGAATAGATTATGGCTAATATTAAGAAAAAAACCAAAAAGGGTTTTACCCTTGTAGAAATGCTGATAGTCGTAATGATGATTGGTATTCTTGCGGCAGTTGCCGTGCCGACTTATATGAAAACGGTGGAAAAGTCCCGTGCGACACAGGCAATTTCAACACTTAATGAAATAGCTAGAGCACAAAATGCTTATAATGTCAAAACAGGACATTTTTCTAAAGTTTTTATGCCTTTACCTTTAGAGATAAAAGATAAAGATGGCAATGATGCGACTGAAAGAGAATTTGAGGATAGATATTTTTCTTATATGCTTAATGCTCCAGCTAGATTCAATGCTAGAGCAATGCGTGAATATAAGGACGAGCCATATTATCTTTACATTGATTATATAACCGGGGAAATTTCTTGTGAACCGCAGAGACATGAAATATGTAAAAATCTTGAATTAAAAGGTAAAGAACCAATAAAATGTTTTTTAGGAGACTCATCAAGTGGTGGTATATTGGATTATGACAGGATGTGTTTTTCCAATTATGGTTATGAGGGAATCTTTTGTACAAAAGATGGAAAGTATTGCGCGACATTTGAGGATGGTGTAATAGGTGAACATCAGTGGAATTTTTCTAATAAAACTTGTCAGGCCCCGGCACAATCGCCTATGATTGTAAATCATAATGGCAAAAATTGGGTATGTAAAAATGGAAAAATATGCGAAAGAGACGAGAATAACTATTGGCAGTGCAAACCGGGAACGGAACCTCAAACAGATCCTGAAAATGAAACAACTATTGAATGTAAAATTATAAAAGACAAGGTTCAATGCTCAATTATAAAAGATGGCAAAGAACTTGGTGTTTGTGATGCTGCTGAACCACAATGTTTTGAAAAATTAGGGGCGAGCGGTCTTGTATGTCCCCCAAAAGAGGGCAAATGTTATACTTACCAAAACGGTAAAGTGGTAGATAGTTGTAAGGCAAATAAAGAGGGCACTGCTTGTGTTGAAATAAGTGTTAAATGTGATGCAGGTAAATGTTCCATTTTAGAAGATGGCAAAGAAGTTGGCGAATGTTCTGTAGATGACCCACAATGCTTTGAGAAATTAGGGGCAAGCGGTCTTGTTTGTGACCCTAAAAAAGGTGTTTGCTATAACTATCAAAACGGCAAATTACTTGGTGAATGTAAAGCAAATAAAGAAGGCACCGCCTGTGATGAAACACCCCAGGAAGCTGTTATAACTTATAAATGTGATAAAAATATGTGCGTCATTTATAAAGACGGAGAAGAAGTTGCAGAGTGCGGAACATGGGATAGTAGCTGTCTTGGCGGATATAAAATTAACGGGCTTATTTGTGATACAAAAGACCATATCTGCTATACCTTTAAAGATGGTCAAATTGTAGATGTTTGTGATAAAGCAGTCCCCGGTTGCCAAGAGGGAACTCTTAATAGAGAACATCCTTCAGATGGTATAGCTTGCTATGAAGATGATGAATATTGTTATAATTACGAAAAAGGTCAATTACTTAATTGGTGTCGCAAAAACTTATTGGGTAATGCTTGCTTAGGGGCAAATGAAGAACTTGTTTGCTATAAAGATAAAGGTGTTTGTGTAGATTATGACGGCGGTAAAATGATTGGCGAGTGTAAAATAAATAATACCGGCACAGGTTGTGCAAAAGCAGATGATGGTATGAAGGATGGCGTCTTATGTGAAAAAGGCACTTGCTATGTTTATAAAAATGGTGAAGTTGTTGACCAATGTAAAGCTAATCTTGAAGGTAATGATTGCGCAAAACCGCATGGTAAGAGAACGGTTGAGTGCGTTGGTTCAAGATGCACAATTTTTGAAGACGGCAAGAAAATCGGTTCATGTATTTATTATCAAGAAGATTGTCTTGCCGATTATGAAGTAAACGGACAAGTGTGTGATGCTAAATCTACAATGTGTCATACCTATGAAAATGGCAAAATAAAGTTTAATTGTCAAAAAATAAGTGGAATTTGCCAAGATGTAGAAACAGGCCTCTTCTGCTATAGTAATGCCAACTATAGTCAATGTGCTGATGGAGAAGCAGAAATGAAGGAAATATATGCTGTCAAGTGTAGTGCAGATGGCGAATGTAAATATTATGAAGGTATAGATGGGATTATTGTGGCCTCTTGTAAAATAGGGGATCAAGAGTGCTATGAAAAATATAATGTAAGCATGTTCTATTGTGACAAAGAACTATGTTATACCTATAAAGACGGAAAACTGATGGATAAATGTAAAGTCAATGCTACCGGTAATGGGTGTAATATTGAGCCAATATGTAAACCTGATGATTGGGATTGCATCTGTAAAGGGGCTAAACCGCAGTGTTTTGAAGATAACGGCGCAAGTGGGTTCTTCTGTTTCCCTGAGGAAGGTGCTTGTTATACCTTTGAAAAAGGCAAAAGGGTTAGCGAATGTAAAATTAATGATGCAGGCACCGGTTGTTTAGAAGAAAAACCCAAAGACGGTTGGGTTTGCGATGGTGGGTGGACTTGCGCAGAATACGAAAAAGATAAACCTACTGGCAAAACTTGCTATTACAATGGTAAAGATGGCTGTATAACAGGCAAAGGTAAAGAGCGGGTTTGTATAGAAATTGATTATAAACAACAATGCCGAACTTATGTTGATGGGGTTTATACAAGCGGGAAAATTTGATTATATCCCTTTATTAAACCAACAGCCCTGAAGTAAAAATCAGGGCTGTTTTTTTGTGTTATTTTTAATAAAAAGAAAAATTATTTTTTCTTTAAATGTTTTTTGATTGCCTCAAAACTTTCTTCGGAAATTATATGTTCTATTTTGCAGGCATCTTCTAAAGCGACTTGTTGGCTTACCCCTATAGAAACAAGCCAGGCGGAAAGTATTTCGTGTTTTTCATAAACACCCAAGGCAAAAGCGCGCCCTTTAGGCGTTAAGGTGATAGAGGAATCTTCCCCGACATTGATATATTTTGCCGCTTTTAAATTTTTTAAAGCCACACTTACACTTGCACGGGAAAAGTTTAAATTTTTGGCAATATCTATAGCTTTTACCTTATCGGATTTTTGGCTTAAGATATAAATTATTTCCAAATAATTTTCTTTTGATTCTGAAATACTCATAATTTCATTATAGCAAAGTAATCATAAAATTAGACAAAGAAATTTAAAGAATATATAATTTATGGCTCTATTAGTTAGTTATATTTAACATATTTGAAAGTGATATAAAAATATATTCTAATATTTACCTTGTCAAAAAATCTTGACAAGGTTTTTTATTTTTATTATAATGTTAGTATAAACTAACAAAAAGGAGAAAATTAAAATGATAAAGAAAAGTTTAATAATAATTGCTTTACTACTATGCTTTGCACAGGTATATGCAAAAAATAATAATTTTAAAGAGTTTGATAAAACTAACTTTAAAACCCGGTTAAATCAGGCAAAACAGGCGGTAGAAAGAGAATATCTTAATAACACCAAAAGTATTGATGCTAAAATTATTGCGCTCTTAAATTCTTTTGATGCAAAACTTTATAAAAGTATTAAAAGTGATATTGAAGTTACGCCGATAACTCAGACGAAATATTCCGCTGTGCGCAGTGCCCGTAAAAAACATGAATATATTAAGCATTATACCAGCCAAATGCGCGCTGATGGTAATGTCGCAGCAAAACAGATTTATTTTCGCAAAACGGCCGCTATTTTAAATTATTTGAAAGGGTATGATAGAAGTATTTCCTATCAAACAAAAACCGCTCTTTTAAGCCGCACAAATCAAGTGGTGCAAAAAGCCAAAACCAATGATTTTAAAGGGGCCTATAAATTAGCAGAAGGCCTTTCTAAAGATTATTACAGATATGTTAAATTGTCTTAGATAAGATTTTATCGCGTAATTGTTTCTAGCTCTCCTTCGGTTTTTCCGGGGGAGAGTTTTTTATAGAAGTAGGGGGAAAAATAATAAGAGAAAATATGGTTTGTATTGTTTTTAGTAGGGGGAAATTTCACTTAAAATTTCCGCTTTAGATATGTTTAAAAGGGGGGGAGAACCTTTAAAATAACGGAGATATTCTGCAAAGAAAGGGGAAAATGGGGGAAGTTCTTCCCCTTTTTTTATTTGTGTTTTTCCCCTATTTTTTTGAAATAAATTTCCCCTAAAAAATATTTTTTTCTTTTTTTATATCACAAAAATTATTAATCTTTTTAGATTATTATTTTTTGTTAATTTTTTTAATGAATTTGCGATAGTTTTTTCATTATTGTTTTATCTTATTATTATTCTTTTACATATATTTCGTTTTTAATTTTAAACAACAGGTTTGGCTTTTGCTTGTTTTAAGAATTGGGTATATCTTAGGACCCCAAAACAGCCAAAAAGGCCATTTGAGTAAATTTGCGATTTATAAAAAGGGGATACTAAGATACCCCCAAAACGCTTAAAACGCAAGTTTTAAAAAATCCGGTTTTTGCTTGGGGTATGCCAAAGGCCAAACTTTTGGCAAAGTTTTTAGGTTTTTTATAAAAGTAAAATCTTATATTTCTATTTATTGTAGCATAAAATATATTCCAATAATAAGTATAATATTGATATTTTAGAAATAAAAATAAAGCATTATTTTTGTTTTTTAATATCAAAATAAATAAGCATTTTTTCAAATAGTGCTGCTGCTATTTAAAATTACCTATAAACATTATTAACTTTTATTTAAAAATATTGGAAAAAACAATATATTTATGATTTTATTAATTTTAATTATAGTATTATTAAACTTAGCGTTTACCCTTAAATAAGTTAACATAATAAAAATTATCACAAGTTATTAAAAACGAAAATACGCTGTCTTAAAAAATATGGGGGCAAGATTTTTTTATTATTTTTTATGTGGATAATTATTTTTATTAATAATTGTGCTTTTTTATATTATTGTGGTATAAAAAATATGCTATAACTTTTAATATTTATCTATTTTTTTAAAAAATAAAAGTCTAAAAAGTTTCAATTTTTGGCAGATTTTTTAAAAGATTTTTTGGGGCTTTTGTTAATTTTGGGGATGTGTTTATATATTTTGGGGAGCTTTTGGCTTTAAAATAAACTTTTATCCCCCTTTTTTAAATTTGCTTAGAAAACCTTTTTTAGCTGACTAAAAGAAACTTTAAAGCTAGCAAAATTAATAAAACAAGCCTTACAAAGGGATTTAGCCAGATAGTAAATATTAAATTGTAAAACTTATTATTAGGCAATAAAAACCCCCTCTCTTGAAAAAGAAAGGGGGTTTTAAATTAAACTTAAAACAGATTAACCTCTGTTTTGTTCAACTAATTTTTTGTTTGCGACGATTTTTAATTCAACGCGTCTATTTTTAGCTCTGCCTTCTGCGGTGCCGTTATCTGCGATAGGCATATCCGGACCATAGCCGACATAGGAAAGGCCGCTTGTTTTTAAGCCGTTTGCTAAGATGAAATCATAGACGGCTTTTGCTCTTGCGACGGAAAGTTGTTGATTGTAGGAGGCTGAACCGGTAGAATCGGTGTGGCCTTGGACTTCAATAATATTTTCCGGGTATTTTTTAAGAACGCGGTTTAAATCAATTAAAGTTTTTTGTGCTGCAGCAGATAAATCAGATTTACCTGTTTCAAACAAAATTTCGTTCTTAAGGGTTACGACGATGCCGTTTTCAGTCTTTTTGACATCGGCAATAGCAGCAAGTTCTTTGGCTTGTTTATCGTAGTAGTTACCAATTAAACCGCCGGTTGTACCACCTGCTAAAGCACCGACTAAAGCACCGGTTTCGGCCTTGCCACCGGTATTATGGGCAATAACTGCACCAAGAATTGCGCCGCCAGCTGCACCGGCACCTGCACCGATGGCTGTTCTTTTGCCCGGTGTTGTGCAAGCAGATAAAACAACTGCTGCTGATACTGCAAGTAATAATGTTTTTTTCATTATTGATACCTCGTGTAATGTATTTTAATACTCTTATATTCTATAAAATTTTTTTAGATTTTTATTAAAAATCTTGCAAAAGTTTTTCTGCCCAAGTATAGGCTTTAGCCTGCCCAATAGCATTTAGACGATAGTGGCGGTTTCTTTTGCTACCTTCATAGGATAAATGCCCTTCTTTTATTTCCCCCTCTAATAAGCGGTCAAGGCGTTGGCCTTCTTTTAAATAGCCGGAAAGTTTTAGGGATTTTGCAAGTTCTAGTGCACTTAAGGTATCTTGCGAGTTGAGGGTTTTGTTTGCTCCAAGAATAATTAAAGCTGCTATTTGCGGTTTTATAAGCTTGCTTTTACGGCGGATAATGATGCTTTCTCCATCGGAGTAAGCAATTTTATCCCAAACCTCGCTTGAAGGCGTAGGTATAGAATTTTTTGTTGCTAAATTCATATTCCTAAGATAAGGCGGACGGGTGGTAAGAAGTTTTGCTGTTTGCGGGGTTGTTTGCTCTGATTTAGAGTTGTAAAAATTGCCGGTTAAGGTTTTGGGGCCTTTGAGTAAATTTAAAAAGGCCTCTTTTTGTGTGGAAATAAAATCCAAATCCCCTTGGGCTTCAAATTCTTCGCCGGTTTTTAATTTAAAACGTAATTTTAAAATTTCATTTTCTTGTGGCATTAGTAAAACTCCTTTAAAACAAATTTTTAAAAAATTTTGTGGCTTATGCACCTGTTTTGACATATAATAGCAATAATTTTTTCTTATGTCAATATATGTCAAATATATGTCTTTTTATGGCAAGACGTGTGGATATATGGCTTTTTCAGACGATAAAATCTTTTAAAAAGCACTTGTAAAGACATTAAATATTTAAAAAATATTAAAAATTAATACTTTTTTTGCGTAAAATAAAAGTAAAATTTAAAGCTGATTTTTCAACAATGTTAAAAGCAATTTTTTTACTAAAAATTCCCCCCTTTTTATTTTTTTGCATTTTAAAATATTGTGGTTTAAAAAATATTCCAAAATGTTTTTAAAAATTTTAAACATTAAAAAATATAAAAAAATAGAAAAAATGAAAAAATTCAAAATTTATCCCCCCAATCACAAAGTATCACATAAAAACTAAAATTGGTATAATTTTTAAAAAGGAGGTTTTTTATGAAAAATATAAAAAATTCAAAAAAGCATACATATATATATAAGGTAGTGACATTTTTATTTTGTTTTATTATTTTGGGGTCATCTTTTGTTTTTGCACAAGAAACAAAAACCATTACTTTAAAAGCGCCACAACTTAATAAAGGTTCTAATTTGATGCAGGCCTTGAAAGAAAGAAAAAGTGTTAGAGAATTTTCTGATAAGGAAATTGATTTACAAACACTTTCCAACTTGCTCTGGGCTGCAAATGGTATTAACAGAGAAGATGGCAAAAAAACTGCCGCCAGTGCTATGAATAGACAGGAAATTGAAATTTACGTCTGTCAAAAAGACGGCGCTTTTTATTATGATGCAACGGAAAATGTTTTAAAGCAAGTTTCAAAAGGTAATTGTCGTCTTAGAAATGCCCCTATTACTTTAGTTTTGGTTAGCAATAATACTATTCCCCCTAATATTCCGGGTGTAAAAGATTGGGGTTTGATTGACGCAGGTATAGTATCACAAAACATCTCTTTATTTGCAAGTGCCATGGGGCTTGCTACCGTTCCGCAAAGTTCTATGCCAAGGGAAGATTTTAAGAAAATTTTAAAACTTGAAAAAGATTTTGAACTTGTTTTAAATCATCCTATCGGTTATCCTAAAGCAGCAGGGAAACCGGCAAAAAAATAATCCTATATATATAAGGTATGGAAAAGACGCTTATTTTATCTTGTTGTGGGCCTTGCAGTGCTGGGGTGGTGGAATTTTTTGCAAAAACAAAAAGACCTGCTGCTGTTATGTTTTATAATCCCAATATTGATACTAAAGAAGAACATGATTTAAGGGCAAGTGAAAATAAACGTCTTTGTGATTTTTTCAATATACCTTATATATATATACCTTATGAGCCACAAGTTTGGCTAGAGCAAACAAAAGATTTTTTTGCGGAACCTGAGCGTGGCAAAAGATGTTCTTTATGCTTTAGTTTACGTCTTAAAAAAGCGGCGCAGTATGCAAAAGAAAATGGTTTTGACTCTTTTACTTCTGTTTTAGGGGTTTCCCGTTATAAAAATTTAGAGCAGGTTAATATTTGTGCCGAGGAAGTTTCAAAAAGCGTCGGCATACCTTATGATTTTACCAATTGGCGTAAAGGCGGGCTTGAACTCAGACGGGTGCAACTGATAAAAGAGTTAAATTTATATAGTCAAAAGTATTGCGGGTGTGCGTTTTCAAAAAGGTAAGATTTACTATCAAAAAATAGTAGTAAAAAAATTGAAATTTCCCTCTTGAAAATTTTAGAAAAGTGATATATACTATTGTTATACTAGGATAAGTAGGGTTATTTTATAGAAGTGCGTTTTTATGCTGGAAAAGTATTAAAAAATATTTTTTCAGTCGTAAAATTAGTAGTAAAAAATTTGTTGTATTAATTTCGTGAAGTAATTTTTATTAAAGGAGAATATATTATGGCCGGAAAATATAAAAATAAAAAGGCCTTTACACTAGTTGAACTTTTAACAGTGGTGTTGATTATCAGTATTTTAGCAGCGATAGCAACCCCCCTGTATAAAAGGAATATTTTAAAGGCGCGTGCGGCAGAAGCAATAAACTTGCTTGCTTCAGTTCGCACGAAACAGGCCCAAAACTATGCAAGAAAGCATGCTTTCTTTAATACTTTTGGTGATATGAGCGGTAATTTAACAACTGATGGAGAAGAAAGAGATGCAAGTAATTCTTCTTTACTTAGAGTCGGTGATTACAAAATTGAACTTAGAGGTGATAATGATTGCGCTATTGCCTATTATCAGCCAAATGAAAATGAACCGCCCTTTACCTTTTCTATTTCTTACTTAAAGAACGGGCTTGGTTGCGACGGAGAAATTTGTAGAAAATTTGGGGATGTCGTAGGTAGTGTTGAGGAAGTTTGTGCCGAGATTGTTCAAGGGGACACAACTTGCGGAAATGGTTTTGATCCAAGCAGTTGTTCTTATCCAAAAGTTCTTGGTTTGGATGGTTGCAGTTGTGAATGTTCAAGTGTGGCAAAAACTAATTGTTTAGCAAAACAAGGTGCAACTTGGGATGATAATTCTTGCGAATGCGATACAGGTTCTGTTTGCGAGCAAACCCCCAGCCCGGATCCTTCCAATAATAACTGGTATTGGGACGGCGGTGAAGATTGCGAGTGGAAATGTAATTTAGTTCCTAATAATTGTAATGAAAGAGAAACCTATAATGCCTCAACCTGTAAATGCGATTGTGCTTATGGGGTTGGTGCAAACGGTCAATGCGCTTGTGAAGGCGGCAAAATTTGGGATGGTGTAAGTTGTTCAAGTTGTGCTTATCAACATTATACTTCAGGGGATGTGGAAATTTGCTGTAATGAGGAAGCCCCTATCGTAGTTGATGGTGCTTGTTCCCCCTGCACAGATCCTAAAGCAAAATGGAACTCTGCAACGCAAATTTGCGAATGCGAACAAGTTGACGAAGCAGGCCACTGCGTATGCCCTGATAATAAGCCAATGTGGAACGGCACGGCGTGCGTAGAATGTGCCTATCAAACTTATCAAATAGCTGGCGATATTCAAGGTTGTTGTACAGCATCAACACCTGTGGTAAATAATAATACTTGTGTTGCATGTCCTAATTATTCTACTTTTGATTCTGCTACAAAACAATGTGTTTGTAATGAAGGTCATATACCTGCTTATGACGGAAATGGCGTTTTATCTTCTTGTGGTTGTGCAACTGGCACAAGTGTGGGATATAATGGTCCCGTTGTGTTCGGGGCATGTAAATGTCCGATAAATACATCACCGGATTATGAAGGCGGTTTTGCAAGTG
>JAEEGL015829472.1_pt1 | contig 16607 bp, 13 predicted proteins | sample 9134231 | NCBI WGS metagenome assembly JAEEGL01 (sample SAMN16246548, study PRJNA631951) | gut metagenome | biome: gut microbiome; feature: rumen; material: fiber-attached | host: Bos | place: Iran: Karaj | collected 2018-10 | reverse complement strand
TGAAGGAATTGAGGAAGCGATTCTGGACTTCTATGGCCATGAATTCAATCAGGCCATTGCCGCGACCCAGCCTTCTCCTCTGGCCAGGGAGATCATTGATCTCGGCCATCAGAAAGGCTGGCGCCTGATTCTGGCTACCAGTCCGCTGTTTCCCCGCATCGCGGTAATAAACCGGATAAAATGGGCTGGGTTAAGGGAAAGCGATTTTGAATACATCACCAGCTATGAAAACTGCCACTGGTGCAAGCCTTCGCTGGGTTATTATCAGGAACTCTGTGAAGGACTGAATATCAATCCGGCGGAAGCGATGATGATTGGCAATGACCCCAGTGAAGACATGGTAGCCGGGCAGTTAGGCTTTACCACCTATCTGGTTACCGACACTTTGGAAAACCGGTCGGGGAAATGGTTTGAGCCTGATCATCAGGGCAGCCTGGCTGAACTGTATCAGTTCATCAGCCAGATTGAAAACTGAAGACATCAGAAAATGACCGCACGCAAAATCGTGCGGTTTGGTTTTTTGGTCTTCATGATAATGCCCACTACGCTTAGCGGGCAATCTGGGCAATTACTTCCTCCAGCTGGTTCAGATCATCAATGAGATAATCAGCCTGAGACTGGTCCAGCCCCAGAACCAGGTCCCGGCGCGCCGCTACCGGCATGCCGGCGTTCTTGCCGGCCAGAATGCCATTAGCTGAGTCTTCGACAACCAGGCACTCTTCACTGGTCAGACCGAAGCGATCCCGGGCATAAAGATAGACGTCAGGGAAGGGCTTGCAACGCTGAAACTGGTAGCCGGAGACTGCCAGATCAAGGTACGGACCGATACCGCACTGAGAGACAGCCGCGTCAACATAGCTCTGCTCGGAAGAGGAACAGACAGCCAACTGATAGCCTTCACGCTTAAGTCTGGCCAAGGCTTCCGGTACTTCGGGATACATGATCTCGCCAAAGGAGTAATTTCCCCTTTTCCTCTCTACCATTTTTACCCAGCAGTCAACCAGGTAATCCTGGTCATCTTCCGGGTCCAGATGGCTTTTCAGAACAGCTCTCCAGTCCACTCCGGCGCCCAGACCGATGATGGAGGTAAAGGCAGAGACATCAGACTTGAAGCCATGCTCTTTCAAAAAGGCGACATTGAGTCGCTGCTCGTAGGCTTCGCTGTCTACCAGCACCCCATCAAGATCAAACAGAATTGCCTTTATCATCATTCATCCTCCCCGTTTCAATTCAGACGTATCTTAATGATAAACGCCCTTCGGTCTTTTCGCAATTCAAATCCCCCAAAGAAAAAGAGCCTGCGCTCTTTTATTCTGTTAAGCTATCTAACTCGCTAATTGCCATATTGATTACCGATGCTTTTCCAGTTCCCCATTTCACAATGTTTTGAATTGATGGTTCACTGAATCGTCATTTCACCAATCTTGTGTACTCCATAAAATCATAAGCAAAAAATCCCTTGAGTCCAAATGGATTTCGTACGATCTCCCGCTCTATCTTCAAATCACCGTCATCGTATGGTATCTTCTCCCTCCCCAAAGGATGTTCATCCAATTCGCGGATCCTGTCAGACAGATCGCTTTCGTCGTTGCCGAGAAATGTAAATCTTATCAGATAATATCCTTGGTATTCTTCGAAGTTTTCCTCATTCAGATCTAATGTAAACCCAAAGATATTCTCTTCCCAGGAATGTGAGACTTCCAAGGACAAACAATCGGGTTCTTCACGATAAGTGCAGAACTCGTTTTCGGGAAACACACCTGGATACTTGCCGGAAGAGAGGATCAGCGCATCATCTTCCTGAAAAACCTTGATGTTTTTACGAAATTCATGAAAGAAGCGGACACTGTTGATCCAGCCTTCCCTCAGGATGGACGTAAAGAACCTTGCGATCAGTTCAAGGCTGTCCGTGCGGTCGTCTCCGCCATGCGCATCCAGGAGCAGATGTGTCATGAGACCTTCGCATTCATGAACAAAATGATATTCCAGCAGGTCCGGAGTCTTGATATATTTCCAGCTATATGGCTGCTGAAACAAAACATGCCATGTTCTCAGGGGGTCTGTCTTCTTCCCTTCCGTTTCCGGTGCGATCTCATAAACATCCCCACAGTACCGGCAAACATAAAGGTCCTGACCTTCAAACCGAAACGGCAGCAGATCCTCGCTTTTACGTTCGTGTGACCGGCAGTAAAAAAACCGGGGATCGACACAATCAGGAACATGATAAACAGCCCCTTCCAGCTGCCACTTCCACGTTTTGATTACCTTGTCCGGAAAAAATTTCTTACATTCTATCATACAATTATCCTCTGCTCCGTATTGTTGATGTCTAATCCATAAAGACGCTGCTTATCAGAACAGTATCATTATAGAAAAACGAAACAGGAAATTAAAGGCGTCGGAAACACTGAATTTCCAGGGATTTCGCATCCCTCTTGGTCTCGATTAATGCTTTGAGAACTGTCTTCTCAAAACAAACTGTCTAGCCGGGATGAACAGGCAAATTTCCTGGTTCTGTTTAACTCTCTACTTTCTCCAGGGGTTGTTGGGATCGGGATCAGTCGGGTCCCAGCCCCGGTTGGGTGAATTGACATCGATCTGTTCCAGCCACTGAACCGGAATCGTATCCGTCGGGTCATCCTTGATGATGACTGTGGTGCCAATCGGGCAGTTGTCATAGATCCACTTGACGTCAATTACCCTTAGGCGCACGCAACCCATTGAGGCTGCCGTGCCCAGCTTGTTGTATTCCAGATATTCCAGCGAATCCGGCTTGTTGTTTTCAAAATAGGGGACTGAGTGGAACAGGCAGGTGCTGATTATTCTGGTCGCATACTGCCCGTATACATCGCCAAACAGCCACTTCCAGCGGTAGTTTACCGGCGTCTTCCAGGTTCCGATGCGCTTGGGCGTGGAATCACCGGTCGAGCAGGTGAAGATTTTCAGCAAATCGTTATAGTCATGGCCGTCCCAGCGGTAGATCCGGACAGTCTGGTTATGGATGTTGACGATCAGCTTGTAGTCATAACCATCGGGATTATGCGGATAAACCGAAGTGAGGTCGCTTTCCTTTTCTACTACGGTCAGGGTAAAGTCAGCCTCGGAGCGGTTGCCGGAAGCGTCTTCTGCCACGAACTTGACCGGATAGGTTCCCGGAGTATTCCAGTCAAAGGTCCCTTCCAGTTTCTTGACGATGTGGTCGTCCAGATTATCCTCCACAATGGCGTAGGGAAGCAGGTCAATGGTCTGCCCCTTGACGATCTGTTCCGAATCATGCAGGACGGTGATCACCGGTGCGGTGATGTCCTGAACGCTGACCGTTACCTCCCGGCTCATTTCTTCACCGGTATAGATCTGCCGGAAGCGGACGGTGACCGTCTGCTGCCCCAGTTCAGCGGTATCGATGGCCTCATCACCATTGAGCAATTCGATGTTCTCACTGGAGGTTACCAGATCGCTGATCTTTGACTCTTCGCCATAGGAAAGCCTATCATTAAGGACAACGGCATATCTCTGGCGTACCTTATAGTGCTGCCAGGTATAAAATGACAGTCCGGCCAGCATCAGGGTCAGGATGATGATCAGCGCGATTTTCTTCTTCATGGCTTCCTCCCGCTTTCTTTCCCCTCCAATTTACTAGAGAAAAGAGGCTTTGTAAAGTCCGCTGACCTTTCCTTTGCCTCTTAGAATTCTAATGGATCGGCATTCTTTCAACGAACCACTTTCCCTCCTCCAGAAAGAGGTAGCGCTGCTGAGAGCCGATGCGGCAGGTGTAGCGCAGGCCCATCCCCCCGCTTCTCAGCGAAGCCGCCGGGACGATCTGGGTAATGCGGTCAATGGCATAGCGGCTGCCGTCTTCCCAAAGGATGTACAGCGGCTTGATCTGACCGCTGCGCTGATACAGGCAGATGACATCAACAAACTGTTTCATGAACTAAAACTCCTCCCTAAAAATACGATTCCGGAAAGATGACGTGTTCACCTTTGGGGTCAAAGCTGCTCAGCGGCTGATCCAGCAGGGTGGACAGCCGGCGGATGCTGTAGAAGCCATAGCGGCTGCGGATGTCATCGATCACCCTTTCCAGCCGGCCTTCCTTCTGCCGGATCTGCTCATCGACAAACAGCGACAGCTGCCGGCCGCTCTCTTCGCCGATCAGCTTTCCGGCTCTGACGCCAACACTTCTTAACGGTTTTTCCCAATGATAATTGTTCCTGTATAATTCCCTGACCGCCTTCATGATCTCGCTGGCCAGGTTGGTCGGCTCAACGGTCATCTGCCGGCTGAAGCACAGCAGATCGTTGGTCCTTAAGGAAATGCTGACCAACCGGCAGAGAAAGCCGTGATCCCTTAACCGGGAAGCCACGCTTTCCGCCAGAACGTACATCACAATGTCCAGATCCTGCTCGGTGGCCAGGTCGCGGTAACAGGTCACGCTGTTGCCGATCGACTTGACGATCTCTGAGCTGTCGTAGCGGGCAACCGGCGAATTCTCGTAGCCGTTGGCAAACGACCACAGCATCTCGCCCCATTTACCCAGTAGCTTTCTGAGCAGTGCCGGTGAAGCCTGAGCCAGCTGGCCGATGGTCTCAATGCCGTTTTCCGCCAGCTTGCGCTGAGAACTGCGGCCGACATACAGCAGCTCGCCGCAGGACAGTGGCCAGACCAGTTGGCGATAATTGTCCCGGCTGATGATGGTGGTATAGTCCGGCTTGCGCAGATCGCTGCCCAGTTTGGCAAAGATCTTGTTGAAGCTTACCCCTACCGAAGCTGTCACTCCCAGTTCACTGCGGATGCGCTGCCTCAGGATGTCGGCGATCTGCTCACCGGTGCCGTAAATGCCGCTGCCGGTGACATCCAGCCAGGCCTCGTCCAGGCCGAAGGGTTCAATCAGGTCAGTATAGTCATGGAAGATGCCCCTTACCCTTTGCGAAAACAGCATGTAGCGCGGATAGTTGGGCTTGTAGATGATCAGGTCAGGGCACTTGAGCTTAGCCTGCCAGAGCGCCTCACCGGTCTGAATGCCGGTCTTCTTGGCCGGCTGGTTCTTGGCCAGGATGATGCCGTGGCGGGCGTCGACATCGCCGCCTACCGCAATCGGCTTGCCACGGCTTTCCGGGTGATAAAGTTCCTCTACCGAAGCATAGAAGCTGTTCAGGTCGCAATGCAGTATTACTCTCTCCATATCTGCATTCTAGCATCTACTTGAATTTCATTCAATGGGCAAACTTGATTTATTTTCAATTTTCCGTTATAGTAAAAATGGATAAGAAGGAGGCAACACTTATGGAATTTGCCAGAAACCTGCGCTACCTGCGCCATCTTAACCACATCAGCCAGAACGAACTGGCTGACCATCTGGGCTATAAGTCTTTCACGACCGTTCAGAAGTGGGAGGACGGCTCGGCCGTACCGCCCTACAAGACCATTCTGCGCTTGGCGGAATACTTCCAGGTGGAAGTCGAGGACTTCATGCACAGTGATCTGAGCACGGCAATGAAAAGCGAGATCCCTATTTTGGGTATTGTCCGAGGCGGCGAGCCGCTGGAAGCCCAGCAGCAGTACATCGGCTTTGAACACGTCTATCCCGACGATGCCCGCCATTCCGACTGTTTCTACCTGCAGGTCGTGGGTGATTCCATGAAGGATGCCCGCATCCTGCCCGGCGATCTTCTCTATGTTCACCGCCAAGACTACCTGGACAACGGAGACATCGGCGTAGTCTTGCTGGACAATCAGGACGCTACTGTCAAACAGGTCTTCTACCGCGATGGCTGCATGATCCTGCAGCCGGCCAATGAAGCCTACAGTCCCATCGTGCTTAACAAGGAAGACATGCAGAGCCGCAATGTCCGGATCATCGGCAAGGTTCTGCACAACCGCATCAAGTTTGCATGAAATACCTGCTTATCTATCTGCTGATCATAAATGTCCTGGCTTTTCTGGCCATGATGGCTGACAAGCGCAAAGCCCGAAGGGATAAGTGGCGCATCAGTGAAAAGACGCTCTTTCTGTTGGCTCTTGCCGGCGGCAGCGCTGGCAGCTTGTTGGGGATGAAGCTGTTTCGCCACAAGACCCGCCACCGCCTGTTTACCATCGGCATGCCGGCAATCCTATTGGTTCAGCTGGTACTCTGCTTTTTATTCTTAATGAAAGGAAGGTAGACAAAATGAAAAAGATCAGAATTATTCTCATCACCTTAATTGCCCTTGCTCTGTTTGTTCTGCCGGTTTCAGCCAATTCCGCGCTGATGTTCTGGAGCGGCAGCGAAGGCAGCGATGTCTATATGATGAGTGAAAACTGTCCGGTGGAAGTGAGCCACGAAAAACTGGTTTTCAATGTCAATCAGCTTCCCGACAGGGGCTATGCGACACCGGAAGCCTTTGATGCCCTGGACAGCAGTGTCACGGCGATCTACGATTTCCATAACCCGGCTGACTATGACATCAGCGCCCGGCTGTACTTCCCCATTGGCCGGATTCCCGATTACGCTCCCGGCATTGAGCATCTGAGTTTTGAAAGGCACCAGATCAGAACCGATGGCCGGGAAGTAAACTATCAGTTGCGCTACTATTATCCTAATGGCGATTTCAAGATCGCTGAAGCACTGGAGAAACTGAAGGACGAAAAGATCCAGGATGAACTCCTTAATGAAGATGCCCTGGTCATCAGATATGACTATCAGGTTGAAACCAATGAGGGGATGTGGTGTGAGTTTTCTCTGGAAAGGGGACGCTTCGTACTGGCCAGCCGCTATAACGGCACCAAGATCGACGCCGACCACTACAACTTCGGTCTGTTCTACCAAACCAGAGATGAGGAAATGAATTTCAGCGTCTACCTGTTTGGTGAGGAAAACTATTTGGGTGAACCGCATTTCTATGAAAACGCTGCCGCGGAAAAGGAAGTTGAAAACCGGCTGATCCTGACCGGCCAGCAGACCATGACGCTTAAGGAAGCGCTTAATGATTACTGCCGAGTCGAGGGAATCAGTGAGATTGACCGTCACAACTGTCTGATCAGCCGACTGAAGGAGATCAGCAGCTACCTGCCGGCCGTCAGCCTGGATGAACTCGACTATGAAATGGCCCACCTGCTGATGTGCGGCTACGAATATCAGCTGACGATTCCAGCCGGGCAGACCGTCGTAAACGAGGTGACCGCTCCGCTTTACCCAAGCATTGACGGCTACTACGATCCGCCATATCATCAGTTCACCTATCTGTCTTCCCCGGCCAAGACCTGGTCGTCATTCAACGATCTGGACATTGAGATCAGAACGCCTTATCATGCTTCCGCTTTCTCAGCGGGAGAGTTGCAAAAGACCGATTACGGTTACAGTGCTCATCTGGATGGCTTACCGCAGGACGAGATCTCCTTCCGGCTGTGTGCTTCGGCCAGTCCCGATCACATTAAGAACGGTTCCTACAACATCATCTTATGGATCTTTCTCATTCTGCTGATTCTAGCCGTCATCGCCATTGTTACCGTTACGGTTCTGATAGTCAAAGCCGTCAGGCGGCACAGAAATAAATCCTGATGAAGAGATATCAAAAAGCCGGTTCAGTATAACGTAAACTGAATCGGCTTTTTTCATTTCAGGGAAGCAATGACCGGCACCTATTCTACTTTCCGGAAAGTACCGTCTTTCAGGGAATAGAGGTAGCAGTAGACAGTCTTGTTGGTAATTGACTGCAGATACTGGCGGTAGCCGGATAACTGCATGGTATAAGCCTCGTCATCAATGTGCTTGAGCTTATAGTCAATGATGTCAAAATGATCATCATATTCCATCAGCAGGTCAATGAAGCCGTGTCTGATCTGACCATCCTCTTCAAAGACAAACTCATACTCCTTATATGCCTTGCCTCTGGCTATGTTTTTCATCAGTTCGCTGTTCAGAAAGCGTCTGATGTCCTTTTGGCACTTATGCTCAATTGCACCATAATCCGGATCAGCCAGATCGATGATCTCAAGGTAATAGTGCAGCAGGGAGCCGTATGCCATGCTGCTCTTCTGTTCAGGAGTAATCAGCCCGGAGCCTTTGGAGAACTTGCCGGAAGTGCGAGTCTCTGCCTTTACAGGTGAATGGGGAATGATGGCAAGCGGCTTAATGTTCATCTCAAGTTGATCCAACAGGTTGTCCTTGCGGGCATTATAGTCCTTGCTGAGGCCAAGCGAGCCATCATTAAGATCAATATCCCTCATGTATGGCCTGAGGGTATCATACTGTAAGTTAAGCATGTCGATCATCCTTCTGATCTCGTAGCGGTTAAATGCTGGTATGACTTCACCATCCGTGCTCTTATCCTCAAAGGGGCCGACCAGAACGATTTTCTCCATGGTCCTGGTCAGAGCCACATACAGCAGTCTGATCTTTTCCGAGATGTCTTCCCGGTCATATTTGTCCTTGAACAGTTCCTTTACAAAGGTACTCTTAATGCCTCGGCCAGCAATGTAATCAGGCACGATGATCCCATACCTGTTATCGTAGACAACCTCCTTCCTTTTGTCCAAATCATTGAACTGATGGTAAAGCCCCGGGAAGTAACAGATATGGTATTCCAGGCCCTTGGACTTATGAATGGTTTGGATTCTGACCGCGTTGATGTCCGGTTTGTTCATGCTGAAGACAATTTTGTTGTTATCGTCAAAGATATGATCCAGATATTCGACGAAACTGACATAATCGTAATCAAGCTTGTTGAGCTGATGACAAAGCGCCTGAAGGTATTCCAGACGGACCTGATTATCATATACCTCCCCAATCCGGTTGATCTTGGAATCAATCTCAAATTCCCGGATGATCTCCTCCAACAGTTCGCCGATGCTTTTGCACTCCAGATTTTCACTTATCTTTCTGATGGTCTCGATCAGCGGAGTATTCAGGTACTTCTCTTCTTTGATCAGTTGGTGGATCTCACTGTCTGTCATCTCGACGACAAAGGAACGGGCAACCGAGACAAAGTTGTAACAAATGCCATCTTTGTCTTCTTCACTTACCGCCTTTATCAGCCGGAAGATGTTCTTGATAACCGTCAGCACGTCTGAGCTCTTCAGTTCTTCATCCTGCTCAATGCGTACCGGTATGTTCAGATAGGTAAGGATCTTCTTGAAAAGGTCAAACTGCTTGGATACATCGATCAGAATGCAGAAATCGCGATATTCTGCATTACGAGCGATTTCCTTATCAGGAATGAAAATCTGCATTCCTGATTCGATCTTGTGTTTAATGTCCTGACCGATGATGAAGGCCTCAATCTCAGCGCGGCTAAAGCTGGGCTGGCCGTTAAATGGCGGCATCTGCTTGTCATATGCATAATTGAGGATCTCCATCTTGTAGTCATTGCCGTCTTCCGGATATTTGCGCTGGGCAAAGACCATCTGATGATCCTTGCGGTAATCAGCTCCGCCAATCCGGCTGTCCATCAGACGGTTGAAGATCAGATTGATGGCATCAACAACGCTGCGGCGACTGCGGAAATTGCTCAGAAGATCGATGACCTCTCCCTTTTTGCGGTTATTCTTGAGGTCTTCATAGCGGCCCTGGAAGATGTCGGGATTGGCATTGCGGAAGCGGTAGATCGACTGCTTGATGTCTCCTACCATGTAGACATTGTCATGGGCGATGCGGCTGATGAAATCCTCCTGGATGTCATTAGTGTCCTGATACTCATCGATCATGATTTCAAAGAAATGCGAACTGATCTCCTGACGGACATCCTCATGTTCTTCAATGATCTGGAGGGCCATGGCAAAAATGTCGCTGTATTCGTACTGATCGCTTTCCTTCTTATATTCATCTAGACGGCTTTTGAGTTGCTGGGTAAGGTCAATGAGTTCGGCCAGATAGTCCCGACAGTGGTCATACTGTCCCAGCAGATCTTCCTTTTCCAGACAGGTCAAACTATGCAGCTTGCTGATCTTCGCGGCTATTTTCTTCTTATATTCACTTGCTTCCGGAGGACTGCCCTTTTTCAGGTTTCCCAGTTTCTCATCGCAATATTCATGGAACTGCTCATAGCTATGCGCGTTTCGCAACCCGGAAATCGGTTCGATAACCTTATCAAAGTTCTCTACTCCCATGGTGGAAAGCTCATCGAGCATTTTCTCGATTTCGTCCTGACGTTCTCTAAGCAGCTGCTCATATTCACCAAACAGTTCATCACGCTGTTTCTGCCAGATTGCCGGATCAAGGATTTCCTGAAGATAACGGTCGCGTCCTGGCTTCGTTGACAGGCTTTTATTGAGTTCCCTTACCCATTTGCGGATCTTTTCATCATCGCGATTACAGAAATCGCTGATCAGCTTTTCAAACCGCAGATCGTGACTGGCATACTTTTCTGCCATGATCTCATCAAGGATCTGCTGGCTTTTCAGAGAGATGATATTAGCATCGATGATGCCAATCTCCCGGCTGACGTTCAGCAAATAGTGATATTTCTTGACTACTGACAGTGCATAGGCGTCAAAGGTCATGATATAGCTGGAGTCGATCTTGTTGAGCTGAGTTGCTCTCTGCTCACTGCTCAGTTCTTCTCCCTTATGTTCCCTGAGTTTCTTTCTGATCTTTTCTTTCATCTGATCAGCCGCGGCTCGGGTAAATGTCAGAATCAGCATGCGGTCAACGTCTTTTCCCCCAAGAACATACTGAAGCACTCTTTCGGTAAGGACGGCCGTCTTACCGGAGCCGGCACCGGCTGAAACCAGAATGTCATGGCCATTATGGTAAATCGCATTTTCCTGTTCTTTTGTCCAGTCGATACTCATGCGTCTTCCTCCTGGTTTTCACCTTCGTCTTCGTCGTCGTCATTTTCAATTCTTCCATCCAGATAGACATTGTCCTCGTAGCGGTGATAACAGATGTCCGCATACGGACACTTATTGCAGGCTTGATTCTCACCCTGGTAGAACTTGGGATTGATGTCAAACCGGCCTTCGGAAATGGCCTGTCTGGCCTTGATGATCTCTCTTTCGGTAGCCGCAATGCAGTCGCGGATGTCCTGTTCGGACATTACCTTGCTGCTGCTGTAAAAATCACCATCTTTCTTTATGGCCAGACTCCTGATGTTGCTGCTGCGGGATGAAGTTTCAATGCTGTCATCCAGCATTGTCAATAAGCCAACATCATTGATCGAATAGCCATCCCAGCGCAAGTATTCCCGACGCTGATCTTCTTCGGTTTTCTTTTCATCATAGGTAAACTTCTTGGGAAGAATGTGCTGCAGATAGATGCCGCCGTAGATGATCTTGCTTTTTTCGCCCAGCTTTCGATCATCCATATTGTCCAGCAAAAACAGGTAGCAGGGCAGCTGCATCGATAGTCCATGGGCATTGAGTTCCGGGATGAAACTGATTGAGCCGCCGGTCTTGTAATCGATGATGGCGGTCAGGGTCTGATCCTTTCCCCGGTAGTACATGACCTTGTCAATGAAACCGCAGAAGGCATCCTCACCATTCTGCTTCCATACGACCCATTTTTCATAGAGGCCTTGCTTCAGCATGGTATGCTGATTCTGTTCCTTGATGATTTCAATGGCATTTTGAAGATCAGGTTTGAGTTTTGCCAGAAAGAACTCCTCCGTCTGATTCTGGGCAGTCTTTTCCTTACCCGAGGTACTCAGCTCAGCATAGATTCTGTCAAAGTCAAAACTCTCATCAGTAAAGCAGTGCTCCAAAACCCCATGGAAAAGCGTTCCCAACCTTGTGTAAAAAGTTGACTCGTTTCGATTTAGCAGCACCTTATCGAGATAATAGCGGAAGGAACACTTGTTGTAGTTTTCCATAGCAGTATAGGAAAGCCGCGGCTTCTCAAGCAACGCTTTCTGCTGGTCAGTAAGTTCCTTGAACTTATTGTCATATTCCAGATAGCCGCTGCGGTTGTAATTACCATAAAGCCGCGGCAGAATATCCGGCTTCTCACGGTATTTGAGGTAATCCTCCAGCTGATAATACATTCTAGCCTTGTTATAGCCTTCAGAGTGTTTCCAGGAGGGCTGCGGGCGTTCATTGACCAGATCCTCTCTCAGGGTTGAGGGATTGTGGCGGTTAAATGAACTGTTTTTGCAGTAGGAAAGATGCAGGTTTTTGACTGTTGACAGATATCCCAGCGTATTCCGCTTGGCAAGCAGGTTGATCTGCTCACTGTTATCCAGGCCAACCAGCGGCTTGATGTTGTCGCTTATGTAATCGGTATCGGTCTTCATGGGCGTGAAATCATCATTGAAGCTGAGCACAAACAGATGATCGTCCTCACTCAGTTCACTGAACAGAGCAATGTTTTTTACCACATTGACGCGTCTGGGGGGCGTTATCTTTGTATTCATCAGGTCATCGTGAATCAGTTCCCGGACTTCTTTCAGATCTTTGTGTTCAATGTACTTGTTGAGAATGTGGACCAACTGGCTGTAAATCGGGCTATCGCTGTATTGTTGCAGCTGATCATAGATCTGCTGATGGTCGCAGTAATCGAGCCAGCTCATAAACCGACGTACCAGCGCGGTTCCGACAATGGAATCATTCTTTCCATAATCGACCGTGATTCCATAATACCTTTCAAAACGTCTCAGTACGGCTTCATATTCCTCCGTCAAGTTACAGACGAAGATCCTGTTAATGTTAACGCCGCTATTTAGCAGTTCAACAAAGCTGTTGAACAGCCATTCAACCTCTTCTTCCAGATTATCAAACTCATTGACGGTGAACTTACACTGACTGTCGTCGGGAAACTCAATGACCTCACCGCTTATCATCTTCCGTGAGAAGCTGTCCAGCTCGCCGTAACCGTATACCACGGTTTTGACCCTTTTGAGCCAGCTATGAAACAGGGGATTAAAAGTCAGCAGACCTTCTACCTTCAGTTCTCTTTTCAATTCCACCAGCCGGTTCAGTTTTTCATTGCCATAATCTCTCTCATCTTCCACATAGCAGAGATTATCGAGATACATCCTGGCTACCGAAACCTTACACTGCTCTCTTTGGCAGACATACAGCACTGCCGCCTCGTCATAATCAAAGAAATAATTCCGACGGTATTCTCCCAGAGACATGAACTTCACCGAGCGTAGCAGCTTATTTTCATTTAGCCAGCCCAGCGCCGCAAGGCGCACTTCCCGGGGACAGATTATCAGGGTATTGTCATTAAGGTATTCAGTTATCTTCATATTCCTACTGTCCTTTTTTCCTGCTTACATTATATCATAGCAGCCAGATTCCTTACGGTCCGAAAAAAGACCCCCTAAAACGCAAAACGGCAGTCGATGACTGCCGCCCTGTTAATTGAGATATTAAATTCAACGTTTAGAGAAGGCACTGATTCTTTCCGCAACTGCAGCAGCGGAAAGACCGAATTTATCCAACAGCTGCTCATATCTGCCGCTTTCACCATAGACGTCGTCAGTACCGATGAATAACTGTCTGGTGGGGCAGTTGGCCGCCGTAACTTCGGCAATGGCACTGCCTAAGCCGCCGATGATACTATGCTCTTCCAGAGAAACGATGAAGTCAGACTTCCTAGCATATTCCAGGACAAGCTGCTCATCCAGCGGCTTTATGGTATGGATGTTGATCAATGTCGGGTCAATTTCCTTTTCCTTCAATAATTCAAGTGCCTCTAAGCTCTGCTGGACCATGGCGCCGGTAGCGAACATGGTGATTGGACTGCTTCCCTGATGCATGATAACGCCCTTGCCAAGTTGGAACTGATAGTCAGCATCGTTGACATCTTCCACCGCGTTGCGTCCTAACCTGAGGTAAACCGGTCCATCGTATTCGCTGATGGCCTTAACCGCCTGTTGGGTCTCAATGTCATCGCATGGCTGAATTACCGTCATCCCCGGGATAGCCCGCATCAGGGCCATGTCTTCCAGAGCCTGATGCGTCGCCCCGTTTTCCACGGCTGACAGGCCGGAATGTGAGGCGCAGATCTTGACATTGAGATGAGGATAGCCGACCATGTTGCGAACCTGATCAAAGGCTCTCCCGGAGGCAAACATCGCAAAACTGGTGGCGTAAGGAATCTTCCCGTTTGCCGCCATGCCGGCCGCGGCGCCAATCATATTGGCTTCGGCAATGCCGAAGTTGAAGTGGCGTTCAGGGGCAACTTTCTTCATGGCCGAGCTCTTGACCGAATTGGCCAGATCAGCGCTCAGCGCCACGACATTTTCATTTTCCAAAGCTAACTGGGCTAATGCCAGGCCGAAGGCTGCTCTGGTTGCTCTCTTACTCATTACTGCTCACCTCCCAGTTCCGCCAAGGCCTGAGCCAGTTGGGCATCGTCGGGTGCCTTACCGTGCCAGTCAGGCTGGTCTTCCATAAAACTGACGCCCTTACCCTTGATGGTTTCGGCTATGACAACAGTTGGCATGCCTTTGCAGCTGGCGGCATACTTAGCGACCGCAACTAATGCGTCAACATCATGGCCGTCGCATGACAGTACGTTCCAGTTGAAAGCCGCAAACTTGGCACCGATCGATTCAATCTCCATGACTTCACTGTTGAACCCGTCGGACTGCAGCCGGTTATGGTCGACAAATAATAACAGATTATCCAGATGGTAATGGCCGGCGGACATCGCCGCTTCCCAGATCTGGCCTTCCTGGATCTCGCCGTCACCGCAGATGACATAGGTGCGGAAGCCATTGCCGTCCAGCTTATTGGCCAGACACATGCCCACGGCCGCGGACAAACCCTGACCAAGCGATCCGGTCGACATGTCAACACCTGGCAGTTCGTTCATGTTGGGATGACCCTGCAGGCGGGAACCGAGCTGGGAGTAAGTCAGCAGTTCCTCTTCGCTGATTAAGCCCTTTTCTGCCAGGGTAGCATACAACCCAGCGCTGGCATGCCCCTTGGAGAGGACCAGCTTATCGCGCTGGACGTCATTGATGTTTTCCTTATTGATGTTCATGACGCTGAAATACAGAGCGGTAAGAATATCCGTACAGCTTAAGGAGCCGCCGGGATGACCGCTTTGGGCGTGATGAATCATCTTCAGAATGTTCTTGCGGATGTTATTGGCGTGTTCTGATAATTCACTCATGCTGTTCACCGCTTTCTAGTCTTTCAGCTGACCATAGAGGTCGTACATCTCAGCCTTGGTTATTTCCACTTTCACAAACTCGCCCGCCCGCAGCGGCCGGTCAGAGGTGAAGAAGACATGTCCGTCAATGTCATCAGGGGCGTGCATCCAGCCCCGGCCTTGATAATAAGGTGAGTTGATGCTCTTCTTTCTTTCCACCAGCACCTCAATCGTCCTGCCCAGGTAGCGTTGGTTATTTTCCAGTGAGATCTCCGCCTGCCGGCGCATCAGCTCATCCAGGCGCTTCTGAGCGGCTTCAGCGTCCACCTGGTCTGGTAAACGCCAGGCTGGGGTTCCTTCTTCCCGGGAGTAGGCAAAGGCTCCCAGACGGTCCCATCTGATCTGTTCAGTCAGCTCCATCAGTTCTCTGAAGTCCTCTTCACTCTCTGATGGAAAACCGACGATCACAGTCGTTCGCAATATCGGATCAGCGAATTTCTCCCTGATCTGCCTGACCGTAGTCAGAATCTGCTGCTTACGGCCCCGGCGGTTCATCAGTTTCAGGATGCGGTCACTGCCGTGCTGGGAAGGAATGTCGAAATAAGGTATTACCTTTTCCAGTGAGGCCATGGTATCCAATAAACCGTCATAGATCTCATCGGGATACATGTACAGCACCCTGATCCAATGGAAATCCATCTTATTCAGTTCAATCAGCAGTTCATGCAGCCTCAAGCGGCCATAGAGGTCCTTGCCGTACATGGTGGAATCCTGGGCAATGATGTTCAGTTCCTTTACCCCGATGGCTTCCAGCTGCCGGGCATTCTCCAGCACCTCTTCAAAGGGTACAGAATAGTACTTTCCTCTAATCAACGGTATGGCACAGAAGGTACAGTGGTTGGAACAGCCATCCGCAATCCGCAGATAGGCGGTATAAGGCTCCGTGGCCAGCATAATCTCCTTCTGGCAGATTGTTTCCGAATGCAGGGTCTCATTAAGTATCTGTTCCATGTTGCGGTATTCATCGATGGAAATGAAGCGATCCACTTCCGGCAGTTCTTCTTCCAGTTCCTTGCGGTAGCGTTGGACCAGACAACCCATGGCAATCAGGCACTTGCAGCGGCCGGCCTTGTAGTCCGCCATCTCCAGAATGGTATTTATTGATTCCTGCTTGGCTGATTCAATGAACCCGCAGGTGTTGACGATGATGGCGTCAGCCTGCCGGGGATCAGATACGAAGACATGACCGGAAGCCTTCAGAAAGGAGAGGGCGTTCTGCGTATCGATCAGATTCTTGGAGCAGCCTAAGGAAACAAGTCCGATTTTCATATTTATCACCCATCTACATTTTAATTGAAAACCATGATAAAATCATCTGGTAAGGGAAGAGGAACTGACCTGAAATTTTGCCAAAAACAATTGGGAAAAGATATTGAACAGAAAAAAAGAAGATGCTATAATGTTCAAGCATGGCCCTTAGGGTGGCTATCGGGATGTCGCACAGCTTGGTAGTGCACCTGGTTTGGGACCAGGGGGTCGCAGGTTCAAATCCTGTCATCCCGACCATGTGGCGGGATAGCTTAGTTGGTT
>JAEEGL014062871.1_pt1 | contig 16607 bp, 18 predicted proteins | sample 9134231 | NCBI WGS metagenome assembly JAEEGL01 (sample SAMN16246548, study PRJNA631951) | gut metagenome | biome: gut microbiome; feature: rumen; material: fiber-attached | host: Bos | place: Iran: Karaj | collected 2018-10 | reverse complement strand
CTCCTTTGCGTTTGTCATGGCCTGATGATAGCCTGACCGCCCCGGGATTTAAACGACACGGATTGTCTCAAAAGCCCGTGGTTGACGCATGGGACATGATGTGTCACGTCGAAAACAGGGTGAATTTCAACTTAGTCATTCATCTTTTTTCTTGTATAATTCAGTCATAATGAATAAAACGAATTTTACATTTGCAGGTCTTCTATGAATAACGAACAATACATTAAAAGATGCTACGAATTAGCCATCAATGCCGGTAAGAAAGGTCACGATACTTTCGGTGCGTTGCTGGTGCATAACGGTGAGGTATTGGAGGAGGCGGAGAATACTGCCGACTTCGAGAAGGGGATCTTCGGTCATGCGGAATTCAATGTCGTACATAAGTGTGCGAATAAATATTCCGACAATGTTCTGGCCGAGTCGGTTCTTTATACGAGCTGCGCTCCGTGCGAGAGATGCCTTGGCGCGATAGCTTCGCTGGGGATCAGGCAGGTTGTCTGCGGAGTGTCTTATAAGGAGTTCAGCAAGCTCACGCCCTGCGATTATGTTGAGGTGGACCGCGAGGGTCTGCTTAATCAGCTGGGCATTAACATGACGATCACGGAGTCGGTGCTGGAAGATGAGGGAATGCATGTTTTCGAGTATTGGGGCGGTGAGTACCATACGCTCGAGGAATTGATCGCCGAGATGGATGAAGTTAAGCGCAGTCAGGCGCAGGGAGCATCATCATGAAAGAGATACCTGTTACAGACATAGGTCCGGTAAGGATCGGACAGGTCGAAAACAAAGACGCGGGAACGGGCTGCACTGTCTTCGTGTGTGAAGACGGAATGCGCGCGGGGCTTGACGTAAGAGGCGGAGGGCCCGCTTCGAGAGAGAGCCAGCTCCTTAGTCCTCTGGCAGCTGCTCAGGTGATCCACGGGATCGTTCTGGCTGGCGGAAGCGCGTTTGGGCTTGATGCTGCAGGCGGTGTCATGAAATGCCTCGAAGAACGCAATATCGGATTGGACGTCGGAGTTACCAGGGTGCCGCTCGTTGCGCAGTCGGATCTCTTCGACCTGATGGTCGGCGATCCCAATGTGAGACCTGATTTTAAGATGGGTTACGAAGCCGCAAGAATCGCACTGGACAGGCCTAACTACCGGGATGGCAACTACGGTGCCGGATGCGGATGCACGGTAGGGAAGATCGCAGGAATGGAGAACTGCATGAAGACCGGTATCGGCAGCTATGCCGTGGAACTTGATGAACTTAAGATCGGTGCGGTCGTGGCACTGAATGCGTTCGGAGATGTTTTCGACTGGAAGGACGGCAACCAGGTCGCGGGACTCCTGTCGAGAGATCACAAGGCATTCAGGAGCTCTCCCGAGGCCATTAAGGAGAGCATAATCAAGGTCAAGAACCGCTTCACGAACAATACCACGCTGGCCGTCATCATCACCAACGCGTATTTCGACAAAGCGTCGCTCTGCAAGATCGCGGGCATGGGGCAGGACGGCTACGCCAGATCCATAAGGCCTGTGCACACATCTTTTGACGGAGACAGTATCTATGCGGTTTCCGTCGGTGATGTCGAAGCGGACCAGGAACTGGTCGGGTCGCTCGCTGCAGAAGTAATTAGCGAAGCGATCATAAGAGCGGTCACGAGTGCGGAGAGTGCGTACGGATTCCCTGCATTAAGAGACCTGGATTTCTAAGCTGAAGTAGCATGCGGAATTCCATTGACTGAAAATAGTAGTTTTCGAGGGTGAAATAGTCGCGTCTGGAGTCGATTTCGCGAAAATCGACTAAAAATAGTAGTTTTTAGCACCGGAATAGTCGATTTTTAGTCACTGGCGAAAACGGGACACCAAGCTGGTTCCGGCAATTACCGGGACCTTTTGTTTTGTTATAATACATTCGGGTATATACCAAGGATGTAAGGAATAACGAGAAATGAAAAACGTAATTGAAAACAAACTTAAAAAAGCAGCCGCAGTGGTATTGAGCCTGATCATGGTCGCAGGTTTTGCGGGCTGCGATATGTTTGGTGTCCGTAAGGCCCAGAGTGCAATGAATTATACGCTCACTAACTTCAACAAGGCACTGAATGAACTGGATTACGAGACGGTCAGAAGTCTCTCGGACTGGACCGAAGATGACAGCGATTATAAGGCCGTAGAGGAGCTTTTCGATACATCTTACTATGGTGATGAAGAAGGTGAAGGATTCGTAGCCTGTACGGAGTATATTGCTTCCACGATCACTATTAATTTCAACTTGACATCCGTGGCTCCCAAAGGCAGTCAGGCATCTGTCAATGTGAAATATGAGATGGTGGACTGGCAGCAGGTATATGAGAAGACTCACGGCAGTTACGATGAAGTTCTGGAAGATCTTAAGAACTGTCAGGATAAGACAACTATTGATGCGGTAGTTGTTCTCGAGAATGTGGACGGAGAGAATGACTGGAGGCTCTGCCAGATCAATGATCTTGCCACAGTAATGAGTTTTGTTCATACGCTTCCTGAAATAGATGTCCTGGAGTAACTTCTGGAGGAGCTTGCTATGGAAAATATTGGTATGGGCGGACGTCCCGCGTACACTGTCGAAGAGACAAGACTCGCAATGGAGTGGAGAGAAAAATCACTGGCGCTCGGCGAAAAGTACAAGGACGAATTGACCGCGGCCGGCGATGATTGGGATAAAAAGAAACCCATAGTAAAACTCATTTACGATGAAGTGGGGCCGGTTCCGCTGCCGATCAAGATAACCATGTCGGCGGGGCTCCCTATTGTAATCTTACTCCTGAAATACGAGAAAGAACTTGAGGAGGCAGAGAGGAATCCGGTCTTTAATCCGGATGATGCATGGACCTGCAGTTGCTGCCAAAGCATTAATTCCGGCAAATACTGCAAGGAATGCGGCGCTCTGAGACCGAAAGAATAATTACAGATAATGATTAGAGTTGAACCCCGAAACGAGTATTCAGCATGGGCTGAAAAAGCATGTAATCGTGTTTATCCGCTTTCAATTGCGGAGAGCAGGCAGTACGGAGACATATTCGTTGATGACGATACCGATCCGCATACTGTATTGTTCTGGCATTACTGCGGATTTGCATATCTGACAGGAGAAGTGTCTGACCGTATCCTGGAAGAGATAACCGAAGATATAGCCGTTAAGCATGACAGAAGGATGATCCTTATCACGGACGATGATTCTGTTGTCAGCTATATGGAGAAAAAGGGCTGCAGCATCTTTAATAGGATCGAATACGAACATGCCGGAATGCCCGGTTGTGATAAACAATACAGTTTCGATATTAAAAAGATAGACGCGGACAACATTCATTCCATTACGGGCCGGATCGTTCCTTCCTTTTCATGGGAAGAAGAGCAGTTCTTAAGAGACGGCTTCGGATATATTGCGGAAATGAATGGACGTTATTGCGGAGTGGCTTTCGCTGCTGCGGTAAGTTCAGAGGAAGTCGATATAGGTGTGGAAGTTGACCAGAGCTGCAGAGGACAGGGAATGGCATCTGCTCTGGCACTGAAGATGTGTGAGGAGATAATAAACTCCGGAAAGAAACCAGTCTGGGCTCACGCGGAATCCAACACGGGCTCCATGCGCACTGCATTAAAATGCGGTTTCGTTCAAAAGAAGGTAAATTGGAGCTGTTGTATCAAGTAAAAACGGAATCGGATACACTCTGATTTGACGGGAAATTCCCTCTAAACAACACCGCGCTGAACAAGTGTCGTTTATGCATCACATACGGCCAACATTAGTGATTGCAAAAAATGCAGTCATCAAGGGCCCCATCATTGCGCCGATAGCTTAAATCTCTGCCAAATTCTTAAGAACGTAATTTTAAATTCCCCCGGGCCTCTGAGATATCAGAGGCCTGTTTATGTTTTCTTTGTACCACCCCTGTGTTAAAATTCTTTTATAGTTTCGGGAACTTTTCGGAACTCACAGAGAAGGCTGTTTTGTTGACCTCGGGGAGGTATTTTATGAAAAAGTTTATTGCTTTGATAATTGTTGGCGCGATGTCTTTGGCGCTCTTCGGATGCGGTAAGAAAGACGATAACCAAGGTGGCGGTGCGGCATCAACTACTGCTTCCAAGGCTGTAACTGTAGATGACCTTGCAACCGTCGAAGAACGTGGTGTCGAGTTCGCGCGAAAGGGTGATCAGACCGTGTTCAAGGTTGATTCCAGTGTTGAACTGATGCAGGATGCATGGCTCGGTTTCTGTCCCGGGACAAAGGGATTTACAAAAGAAGTGGATGCCGATGAGGTAGATGTCCTCTATGCCTATATCGCTAACGGCGACAAGAGAGAAAGCGAGGATTATCTCTTTGAATTCGATAATGATCAGTTCGAAGGTCTTGAAGACGGCGACTACGTCATGGTCCTCTGCGACAGTGATGACGAGAATGTCGGCAAGGTCCTTCTGTATATTCCTGCAAAGATCAGCGGAGATAAGGTTACACTCGAATACGATAAGGTCGTATTCAACAAGTAAAGGTTTTCGCGAATTTCGAGAAATTGATCTGAAATCTTGGGTGCAAAATACGAACAGGAAGAGGCTGTTTCAAAAGTGGTTGATCACTATTTGAGACAGCCTTTTTGATATGCTTGTGATGTAATCCTTTTTCGCGGATTTGAAGATAAGGATTACGCCGCATCGAAAACGTTTAACTGACTAACCATGATATAATATTACTGTTGGGGTTTAAGTCATATTAGGAATTCGTTTTGGGGATAGGTATGAGAAAAGCAACTAACATAATCAGCATAGTATTGATTGTGCTGTATATCGCTTTTTTAGTGATCGGGTGGAAGAGCTTCCCGGCTGAAGTTCCCACGCATTTTAATGCGGCAGGTGTCGCTGATAAATTCGGGGCGAAGAGTTCTCTATGGATAGATCCGGCGGCGATGATCGGATTATTCCTGCTCCTGGCCATCGTGGAACGCTTCCCAAAGATATGGAATATTCCCGCAGAGGTAATAGAGGATGACACAGAAGGCGTGCTGAATACATGTTTTCTAATGTTCGGAATATTAAAGATAGCGATAATACTGGTCTGCGCATGTGCCGGGTTCATGTGTATATTTCAAGGATTCCCGTCATGGCCTATGAATGTGGCGATCGGAGTTGTTCTGATAACGATAGCGGTAGCCGCAATTAAGATCTATGGAACGCATTTAAGGAGAAACGCTTAACAAAATGGACAGTCAGATATTTGAGATAAAGGAAATGGATAAGACCTGTTTCGAATTATATGATCAGGTCCCGCAGAATGTTGATGTCAGGTCTGAATACCGTGTCACCAGGATCGATAACGGACTCGGAGGCCTTGTTTTCGAAGAGGTGCCGGTTACACCGTATGTGAAGGATCTGTCTGTATACGAACAGGCGACCAAATACGAGGAGATGTTCGATGTTTCCAACTGGCGTTTCTTTATGGCTTTCGACGGGGAAACTCCTGTCGGTGCCATGACGGTGGCAGGTACAACGGAAGGCATGTATATGCTCGGCGGGAGAACTGATGCCTGCGTACTGTGGGATATACGTGTTGCTGATGCATACAAGCATAAGGGGATCGGGCAGAAGATGCTTGATATGGGTATCGCGGCAGCGAGAGCGGAAGGATACAGACTGATGATAATTGAGTGTCAGAACAACAATGTGACTGCATGTAAGTTCTACAGGAAGCAGGGTGCGCAGTTGTCGAAGGTCGACATGAATGCTTACGATTCAGAACCTGAGGTAGCTGATGAGGTTCAGTTCGTCTGGCATCTGGAACTGTAATGCAACATCCTTACTTATTTAACTGTATTTAGGGTAGTTGATTGCAATTGAGGGGTTGTGTCAGTTATGGAGGGGAATATGGCTGAAGGAAAGAAGAAACGCCCAAAGGTGATAGTTATCATACTGATCGCAGTGGCGGTGGTATTTCATGTCATCGGATTGATCAAGATCATCCCGGAGATCAGTAAAGATATCAAGGAGCGTAAAGAGATTGAAGCATCGGTAAGTCTTGCACGCGCAAACAGCGAGAATGATGATCATGAATCGTCTGCTTCGCAGACGGCACCAATTACACCGGCGGTTGCAACTGCGCCTGCCGTTTCTTCAATGCCTGATGACACAAGGAAGGACGTCCTTACCGAGGTTCCTGAGCATATCGCGAACAGAGGGATAATCTTAAGAGGCGATGAGTACAGGGAGAGCGGACAGTCTTTCCGCGGAACCACACACAGTGATACGCGTTGGTACTACGACTATGTAACAGACTGCAATCTTATGATCGAAGGAACTGACCAGGATTTTGAGGCTTTCGTAAGAAGGTTCGGTGACGAGGTCAGCTTCCCCGAATCGGAACCGGGCTACCCTGCGTACTACTGTGGTGAGATCGTCTTTGAACATTTACCCCGTGTAGACCAAAGTATCTTTATCTACAGAACAGAATATATCACCTGGGACTGCTCTGACGGTAAGCGTGAGATGCCCGAATACCCGGACCGCACGACTCCGGTATTTTACGATCCTTCCGGAAGATATGTTTTCGATATGACGTATGGATCAGAGTGTGAGGATCTTCTCATCAAATTCCTTGAGCCCGTCATGACCAGAATTGAAGTGACACGTCCCGGTGAGACGGTTCCTGATTTTGCTACAAATACAGTTAACCCGGACGTGATCGGACTCTATATTGATGCAATGCATGAACTCTATGCGAACGAGAAAAATATGGATGCATCGGAGGTGCTCGCATCCGGCGAAGTTACGAAGATTTCTTTTACGACAGAGACCGGTGTTGTTCATGACTATTATTTCGTTGACGGAAACTATCTCGTTTATAACGGTCAGGTCTATTATGTGAGAAATTGTCAGAGTCTCCAGACTCTTCTGGCTGATGAGACTCTCTTTTATATCGATGGGGTATAATTGTAGAGCAAAGGGGATATTTATGGTCATCAGAGAATATAACATTTACAAAGATGAGGAGATATTGGCTCTGTACACGGATGCCGGCTGGGCAGCCTATACTGCAGATCCTGATACGCTTCGAAAGGGTTATGAGAACTCACTCCTGGTGCTTGCGGCATACGAAGGTGAAGAGCTCATGGGCATTATCCGTGTTGTAGGCGACGGTCATACCATCATATTTGTTCAGGACATTCTGGTCTATAAAAAGTATCAGCGTCAGGGCATCGGAACCGCACTTCTTAAGGCTGTGCTGGAACGATATTCAAATGTCCGTCAGATCGAACTGGTCACTGACGACACCCCGAAAACCATCGCATTCTACAGATCCGTCGGCTTCAGGCCTCTGGGCGAATTCGGCTGCTGCGGATTCATGAGAGGATAACTTTATCAATGCATAACGAAGATATAATCGAAACAAATAGAGACTATTGGGATAAGCATGCGGATCTCTGGTTCGGAACAACTGCGCTGCCCAAGTACGGCGTGCGTTTTCCCACCGAAGATGACCTGCATCTTTTTGGTGATGTGAAGGATGCAAAAATGCTGGAGATGTGCTGTGGTAGCGGCCACTCTCTCCTTTATAATGCCAGAAGAGGCGCCGGTGAACTGTGGGGTATGGACCTGTCTCAGAGCCAGCTGGATAATGCTGCAAAGCTATTGAGCGATAACGGTTACAGCGCAAAATTGATGTGCGCAAAAATGGAAGACTACATAGATGTTCCCAAGTCGTATTTTGATTATGTTTATTCCATTTACGGCATAGGCTGGACCACAGATCTTCAGGGCACTTTTGATAAGATCGCATCTTATCTGAAGAAGGACGGCATATTTATCTTCAGCTGGCATCACACGCTTAATTACTGCATTGCCTGGTCCTGTGATGAGAGACAGGATCTGTTGGTGGATGATAAGTTCGTGATGACCAAAAGTTATTTTGATGAATCGTATTTCAAGATGCCGGTTCATGACAGCGAGATCGTTTTGTGCAACAGGAAGATATCCACATACATAAATGCGCTGGCCAAGGCAGGCTTCGTAATAGAACAGTTCGTTGAAGACAGCGATACTGATTCAGAGGAGGCAGCAGATAAGACGGATCTCAAGACCCGCAAAGCAGAAATGCTGCCGATCTCATTCTGCATAAAGGCTCGAAAACTATAGTAAAATATCTGTATTCGGGAGGAGGGAATAAGGATGAATAAGAGCATTAGGTTCAGCAGGTTATTTACGGTTTTTGTGGCGGTAGTCACGTGTGTTGCATGTTTATGCTCGTGCGGCAATGTCTTTAATCCTGACCGCATTGTCGAGATTTATTTCGTATCTTTTACCGGTGTTAACAATACACTTTATATGAACGCGGAAAAACTGGGCTCTAAATGGACTCCGCTTCTGGAGCAGAAGGAGGCCATAGAACTGGCACACGAGGTTGAGTCAATTCCTGATCCTGTATCTGCGGAGGGTGAGTATTCATATATCATCCGCATAAATTATGTCGAGGACGGCGTTGTGAAAAACGTTGAGAAGACCGGATATAATACTTTTCCTGATAACTGGGATAAAGTCATCGAGCTGACTAACAAGGTCGGCGGTGAATATGATCAAGTTTCGAACAGCAGGGAACTGGCAGTCGTTGATGCCGATTATGTAAGAGATCATAGTTTCGGTCTGGATGAGAGCATTATCCCGGATGATATGACGCTGGATGATATCATCAAAGGTGCACCAATCACGTATCTGACACTGTTTGATCCGGTACCTATCGGTTCTTATCTTCATATCCAGGATGTGATCGTAGATTACCTTTATGATTATTTCGATCTGAAGAGTCATCAGATCGAGAAAATAGATGATAACCCTGCTAAATCTTCAGAAGATGAGATGAAGAAGTTTGCTGAATCAAGACTTGATGAGGTTGTATGGGATTACGCAACAGAATACGGCTGTGCCGGTACATATAAGGGTGAGGCTTTTGAGATCATCCGCTACGACATGGTTCAGACATGGCTTGCCAAGCAATCCAAGTACTACGATAAATGCGGTTTTACAGGTCCTCATTGTCAGTATCAGACAGATTATCAGTGGGAGCTCGAAGGCCATGCTTATACACAGACGGATGTTTTCGTGGACGGTTCAGGCAAGTATCTTATCCTGACCAACTGCAGAAAGCCTGCTGTCATTGCAGACGTGGTTAAATGATCTATAAGGGATACTATGAAAGATTTAAAGATCACATCACCGATGTTTAATGATAATGACTGGATGCCGGATGAATGCGCCGGTTATGGTGCGGACAGATCACCGGAATTGAGACTGGAAAATATTCCTGAAGGGACTGTGTCGCTCGCGGTTTTACTGGATGATCTGGACCATCCTGTTTTCGCTGAGTTCAATCACTGGGTGGCATGGAATATTCCATGTACGGACGTCATACCGGGTGCAATCAATAAGGGCAGCGTGCTGGAGGCGCCGCTCCATATCGAGCAGGGAATCGGGTATGGAAAACATGTTTACAGAGGACCCAAACCGCCTTTCAACGGAAAACACAGATACAGATTCCAGGTGTATGCACTTGATACCGCGATTCAGCTGGATGCGAACAGCAAGAAAAAAGACCTGATCAGTAAGATGGAAGGACACATTCTGGCATCAGGTACACTGACCGGTATTTATCAAAAGAATCACTGATCATTCACACCCGCATTACTGGTTTGTTCACAACTTCATGTTTTAATATTATCAGTTACCAATTCAACAGTAAGACTACCGGATGTTGATTAAGCATCAGATGGCACCGTAATTAACGGTAGGCGTTCATTCCTGTTCCTGTGATAATGAAGTCAACAAACAAAAACAACTTCGGAAAAGGAGGACAAGACAATGAAACGCTTAATTACTGATAACAACATTAAAAATCTCAGCAAGAAAAATCTCGTAAAAGGTTTATCTTTTATTCTTACAACAACAATGATCTTCGGACTTATGCCGATGGCAGTATCAGCAAAAGAAACACCTGTTCATGAACTCCTGATCGAATCCGAACTTCCCATAGATCACGGCGTGATAAGTGTAAACATTGGCGGCAAAGGCAATTGGGAGGATTTCGAACACTTCACATCCGATAACATTACCCCGTCAGGTGTTGTCCGCTACGTACATGAAGGAGAAAGGATCGTTGTAGCATTTGACCCTGATCCCGGATATGTAATCTATTCCGGTTACGCAAGATATCCGGTCAACGGTGGTTGGGTTTATCTGGATAAAGGTTTTGTATGGTACGGTCAGATCGGTACAAGTTTTGATTTCGAAGTACCTTACGGCCTCAATTCTGACTATCTCGAGATCGGAGCATCTTTCAAATACGAACCTTATGAAGTAATTATCAATGAGAGCGCTCACGGTACAGTAACAACAGAGTTTATACGTAACGGCGATCCGAGAACCTACGGCGTGCGTTTCCCGCAAGATCATGCTGCATTTGTAGACACGGTAAAGATCAACGCAGTTCCTGATGAAGGATACGAATTAACATCTCTGAAGGTTTTGAGACACGGATTAAGCTATGAACCGATCACTGTTACAAACAATCAGTTCGAGATGCCTGACAGTTACGTTACAATCGAAGCAGTCTTTACGGAAATAGCTTAAGTTTCCCACAGCTTTATCTTAACCGCATACGTGATCGCATGCAGTGATACTGAATTACCGGAAGGTTAATCAAGCGACTATAACAAAAAAACGGCTGCCTCACGATATGTGAAGCAGCCGTTTTTGATGACTGTTTTTTTTGGAACAGATCAGCCGTTGTAAACGATCTGGTTGAAGTAAGCCTCAGCGTAAGCATCGAGCTTTGCATTGATCTCAGCAACCTGATCCTCGTCAGCGAACATGTCTTTCAATTCCTTTGAAGAGAATGTCTCGGGAGCGCACCATGTTACGATGAAAGTGATGCTTGTCTCCTTCTCGCCGTCCAAAGCATAAACGATCGTGTATGTGTGCTTAACGTTGCCGTAACCTGTGTTTCTCTCGCAGATGCCGGTATAGCCGCCGAACTCGACGGGTCTGTATTTTTCCTCGTCATCGCTTCTTGCAGAAACATACTTCGGAACGTTGGGGCCGTCCTCAACGATCTCTACATCCTTGCCGTCTGCACCTACAAAACTGATCTTTGCGTGGGGAGCAGCATAGGGAAGTGTCCAGCATGTAGCGCACTCCTTGCCGTCCATGGTGATCTTTGCAGGAACTGTATAAACGCCTGAATAGCTCGGGAAATTGCCTGCTGCGTCATTAAGACCGTTAGTATCAAGGATCTCGATCTTAAGTGTCTTCTGCATTGTGTCTACGAGTGTCTTGTACTCATCGAGCTGCATAAAATCAGCGTAAGCGAACATGTCGACATCGACCTGGATTCTTCCGTCAATGTAGGAATTCTCGGGTGTGAAGACCTCATAGTGGCACTTTGTCTCGTCCTTGATCTCTGAAGACCAGCAGCCTTCATAATCAATACCCTCGATCGGAGTGTTGCGCTTCAGTTCGTCATTACCGTAAGAGTTGCTTCTTGCCCAGATCCTTACATTGTATCTGACGTTATTGCGTGTGCGTACGCTCTCATCTTCGTAGAAGAGAACTTCGTACTCTGTTCTGCCGTACTTGTCTGTTCCCTTATTGAGCTCAATGCTGTTTCCTGCGAATCTTCCGTCATCCAGAGCAGCGAAAGATACCTTTACGCCGAGGTAATCACTTGTAAGTTCAACGAGTGAATAACCCTCAGGAATTGCAGGTGCAGTCTCCTCAGTTGTTTCTTCAGATGTCTCTTCAGAAGTCTCAGCCGGAGCTTCTGTGGTCTCTGTCTCAGAAACCTCTGTAGCCTCTGTTGTTGCTTCGGGTTCCTTGTTGCATGCCGCAATGCTAAGTCCCATAGCAAAAACGAGTGCTGTTGCTACGATTTTCTTCATAATCAACTTCTCCTTTTGTCCATAAATGTACAACTTCAGAATTATACTCGTGAGGCTTATATATGGCTCAAAGGAATTCATTGTCATTCTTAACCCTTATTATCAGGTAAGTTACGGCTAATTTTGTTGAAAATATAGGTGGTGAACTGCGTTTTTTCTCTCCTCGAAAACATAACGGGGGAGATGGTTTTCGAGCCTTGGGACGATTGCTGAAAAATTACTGAACTGACCCGAAAAACATGAAAGATTTCGTAATTTGACCCGGAATTACGGAATTTGCCGAGCATTAAAATGAATTCTTTGATATAGTCTATGAAATCATATGGACAGAGGGATAGGGAAATGAAAAGAATAAACAGATTTTTGATCTGCCCCGTGCTGGCACTGGCAGTAACACTCACGGGCTGTGCGGAATATTCCGAGAAACTCGCTGCGCAGAATGCCGCAGAACTCGAAGAGAAAAAAGCGATCGTTACTGATTACATGACGGAATGCCTGAACGAGAAGTATGCGGATGCGCTGGGTTATGATTCTTCAGACGATCTTTTTGAAGTATATGACCTGAGTAAAGGCGGCAATCAGGCGTGGTTTAACAAGGGAACGTATCCTGCCAAGGCCAGATGCACTGTGGATGGTTACACTGACGAGTTCGATGCTGATGTTCACATGCAGGCCAGGATCAAGAGCTTCGATGAATTCAAGGACAATTTCTACGGAATATTGTATGGTGAAGACGTGAAAATGGAACTGGAAGATCTGGTTTACGAATATCCGTTGACGGATGTGGATATCCATTATCTTACGAGTGAAGATGTCATAAAGGAAGAATCAGAACTCAGGCAGAACCTGTATGTTTTCGGTAAGTACAGTGTCGACTCCGAAGAGGAAGTGGAGAGATTGTGCGAGCTGGTCGATACACTGAATGCATACGGATATGTGCACCGCATAAGTATTAAGAATGACATCACAGGGAAGGGATCCATGTCGAGTAAAAATACCACATCTGATGAGATCAGGGAATTTTTCGGAGTGGATTAAATTTCTCATTATTGCCACGATACCGAAAATCTCCCACCCGTGAATTCCAATCTGATATAATGATCTTGTCAGGTCAAAAAGTTTTGATATGGAATAAGGATATGGGTAGCATAAAAAAGCATCAGTGTCCGTCCTGCGGCGGTAATCTTATAGTCGATAGCGATAAGCAGATGTATCACTGCACATTCTGCGGTTCGACGTATGATTACGAATATTTCAGGGAAGACCAGATCCAGCAGATGTTCGGGACATTTCTCTCCAGGGGAGAGTTTATGGCCGCTGCCGATGCATGTAAATTCATGCTGAAGAAGGATCCTCATGATTTCGATGCGCTCAGAGGATTGTTGCTGGCAGCAGCTCATCTGAGGAACATGGATGAACTTGCCCGTGAGAGTAAATCATATGACTTCAAGTATGACTCCAAACTGGTCAGAGAAGCAATTGAAGGCGCTTCAGAAGAAGACAGGGAATACTTCACAGATTTTGAGAAGATCTATTCTGACAAGAAGAAACTGTCGGATTACTCCAAAGAGGCAGAATCTCTGATGGCGGAGAAGAGGAAGGTCAATGACAATATCACACAAAACAACAAAAAGATAGAAGATCTCTATATTGCAGACCAGTATGGTATCAGACGTTCTGCAAATTATTATTTCATTGTTTTGTGGATCGTTAACGGCTGCCTTGTTCTGGGTGTGACTGCGATTGCCATAATATTTTTGATCAATGGTGACGACATCTGGTCAACCATAAAGTTAGCGCTTTTTTTAGATGCTGTAGCAACTGTCAATATAGGTGGCATAAATTTTGCAAAGTATTTTCCTAGAATCTTAATGACGAAAAGATTAGAGGCAGAGAACAGCAAACTTTATCTTGAATCCGCCAGCCTCAAGAAGAAGATAAGCGCCATTGGTGATGAAATGGATAAGCTTGAGATCAAGATCAGGAATTCAGTACATGATTTCATGAATAAAGACAGGCTGATAATGGGCGAAAAGTAATCGTCCTGAACTGATCCGTTTTCGAACGTCGTGTATTCCTTTTTCGTTGATATGGAAAAAGGAATACAAAATCTTAGGCAAACGTAATCCAAATCCTTGAAATCGGGAAAAGAGAATACAAAAACAGACGAAGTTGTAATCGAAATTTGGTATAGAGAAAAAAGGAATACAACTGGCTAAATTTTTGTAATCTATTTCTTCAATTCAGCGAAAAAGGAATACAGTGCATATGTGGTGGACTCCCCAGAGAACATCTTATATTGCATTCGGCCATTCTTAAACAAACACTGTTATAATGTCCTTATCTAAACAAAAAATCCTGACAGGTATTGGCAGGATATGGGAAGGGAACAGATGAAACGAACAGGGATAGCGGTTCTGATCACGGCGATGGTGTTGTCGTTTTCGGGATGCAAGCTCGGCGATAACATTAAGATCAACGAGAAAAATTTTCCGGATGAAAATCTGAGAACGGCGGTTCAGGAATATGACACTGACAACAACGGCTGGCTCAGCCCGGAGGAATGTGCGGCCGTAACGTCTGTCGATAAGAGATATTTTCATAACCTGACCGGTCTGGAACACTTCACGAACATTACTGTTCTGGAGTTATCTAACTGCTCTTATGCTGATTTTGATTTCAGTTGTTTTAAGGGCCTTAAGGAATTGAAAATCTCCGGTTCATTCTCCCATATTGATCTCAGTGCGAACCTGCAGTTGGAGAAATTGGATTGTATCAGCGGCTCGCTTAAGGAGATTAAGCTTCCGCAGACATCAACACTTAAATTCGTCAGGTGCGTGAGTTGTCAGCTGAACACGATCGATGTCTCAGGATGCACCGGGCTGGAAGAACTCTATATCGATAAAAACAAACTGCAGGAACTTGATGTCAGCAATTGCACTAAACTTACCAAGCTCGAATGTGATGCAAATGAGATTTCAAGATTAAATGTCAGCGGTTGTTCGAACCTTGAAGATCTCTGCTGCCGCGAAAACAAGTTAGCCGCACTCGATCTTTCAGGCTGCAGTAATCTGAAGGAATTAAACTGCATGACCAACGAATTTACCGAATTGGATCTCTCGCCATGTCCACATCTGATTTACATCAACTGTGAAGAGAACAAATTTACAAGACTGGACCTCTCATCTTGTCCCAATCTGGAAAGACTTTTTTGTTCTTATAACGATATAGATGCTTTAGATGTCAGCTGCTGTCCGAAACTAACTCAACTCTGGTGCATTGACAGCGGACTGAACAAGCTTACCTTAGGCAATTGCGAAAACCTCGACATACTTCTTTGCTACGATAATGCTATTACGGAACTGGATGTCTCGGGCTGTCCGAATATTTCGAGGCTGCTCTGTCACCATAATAATCTTTCGGTTCTGGATATCAGCGGCTGTCATCTGTTGACTGAAGCAGTCGGTGTGGCAAAAAGGGAAGAAAGTACCAAACTGGATTGTTATATCTATGAAGGCAATGACGGTCACGGACTGTATGTGGATAAGAATGTCGAACTGATCTGTGAAAAAACTTCTGAAATTACAGCAACAGAAAATGAAAATGAGAAAGAAACCTGAGGTGCAGAAACCATGTATATCTATATCGCTTACCGAGATCTGAGAACTCACTACACACAGAACAGCATGTGCGGCGGCTTGCCATACAATAACGATTACAAGTTCACAGCCATAAATGACGGTATTTACTATCTCCTTACTCTGAACGGTGCGAACTATGCTGTGTCAAAAGAGGCAGGAGAAAAGTTTATCGAAGATGTCTTAAGTAAAAGTACGGGTGAACATGAGGGATCCTTTCCTTTTGTTCAGTCACTTAACGGCAAGGATATGGCTGCAGTTATCGAGCGGTCGCGCGAAGTGGATCTGAACGGTTACAAATCAAGCCGGACTTTCCATTACGATATGGACGCTGATGTTCTGTATCAGATGTTGGAAGAACTGAGAACGGGATCAGGCGAGCCCATGGATAAGCGTGCGTTAATGAATTACTGCTATCCTAATCCCACGCTGCCTGAAGGTGACTATGATCTTACTGAGATCTACCACGGCATTTACTGCACGCCGGACAACAAGCCTAATTCCGTAATTCAGACCGTTTTCCCGGATAAGCAGGTCAGTTGTTTTTCAATAAGCAAGACCGGTGCTTACGTTCAGATCAGAGTTGATGACAACAAAGTAATGAGCAACGTTCCGGCAGAACTGATCCCGGAGATCAAAGAGAAGGTAAGACAGCTCTGCGCTGATCCGAAAGATGCTTATGTCGAACACGGCGAGTGGGAAGGCTTCATCAGATTCAACAATGACGAGGAAAGGATCTTCACTGATCCCGATAAGACGTTGGAACTGCTTAAAGATATCGCATCGAAGAGCGAGTATAATAAAACTGAAGCGGTGGATACTAACAAGTATTATAAGGTAGGCAAACTCCCGCCTGGAGGGTTTGGCGGATTCGGAATGTTTGGCATGATGGGCGGTTTTCCTGCTCCTTCAGTTTCTCCGGCTCCGGCTGCCACACCTGCCGCGAGCACACCGGCACCTTCACCGGACGTTAAGAAGTGCGCATTCTGCGGCGCGAATGTCACGGGGAAGTTCTGTTCTGAATGCGGAGGCAAGGT
>JAEEGL016247580.1_pt1 | contig 16608 bp, 15 predicted proteins | sample 9134231 | NCBI WGS metagenome assembly JAEEGL01 (sample SAMN16246548, study PRJNA631951) | gut metagenome | biome: gut microbiome; feature: rumen; material: fiber-attached | host: Bos | place: Iran: Karaj | collected 2018-10 | reverse complement strand
TAAGGCTACGAATCTGCCATAAGACATGCCAAGTTGAGATGCTCGCATGGCTAAAAGGTCGATCTCGCACTGATTTGCTGTGTAATTTTTGTGATTTTGCAGGTATTCAAGTCCTCTTTTGTGGTCAAAGCCTATTCTTACGATCAGGGCTTCTAAATCCTGCTGCTCAGAATTGCTCCAAGACATGACTACTCCTCCTTAGTGGTTTTAAGCGTGGTTTTTGCTTGGTCTTTTACTTTCTTTTTATGCCCCTCATTTATCAGTTCGGCTATGTGCTTAAGTTTTTCCACCCTGTTTCTCTGTACTTCAATGGAAATGATCAGGTATGTTACATATATGATAGCCAAAACTACACATAATTGAGGCATCTTATTTATCATTGGATTATCAACTACTACTGCGTTAGGCATGAAGAGCTCCTTTCAATATTTCATATGCTTCATTTATTCGTTGCGATTGAGTGCTATCCAGTTCACCGTTATCGGAATGGAACGCTTTGATTAGTCCGTTTCTTATATGGCGTAACTTTTGTTCGTCTATCCCGTCAAGCGATGATAGCATAAACAGATTTAATGCTTTGTTTACATCATCCGATGTACTGTTCACAGGTCTTTCTTTCTTTTGACTACGTTCCTGCTTTTTGTTATATTCCTGCTTTTGTTGGCTCTTTTGCTGATACTTCTTTCTGTATTCAGCTTCTTTTGCCCGTCTTTCTTCTTCCATCTTTACAAAACAGGTATCAAGTATCCTTTTGAGGTGAAGTACTTTAGCTGGATAGCCATGCATATATGTACCATTTTCCATATATACATCGGCTGAGGCATTATCACTTAACTTTACCTCAAATCTGCACTTCGGCAGCAGGGAATCGATGATTACAAAACTTCTGCCAAATGCCTTCTTTTTGAACATTACATTCTGTATCTCCACATCCTTATAGAATAATTCATATTGACTTATCATGCGGATGGGGAATACTTCTCTCCCGGCCACTTTGTATAGCATATGTTCTTCATCTATAGACAAATCGCCATACATGAAGGTACTCTTAAACAGCGAAGCGTCGTTTTTATGATTTTCCTCGTATTCTATCCAGTTAGCATAATCGTGATAATTCCAATTCACTTTCGCAAATGGAATTATACTGTTTGGAATACGCAAAAAACACTTAAAGCAAAGCCTACTTCCGTCTGTCAGAACCTTTGGACTTGCTATTATTCTGTTTTGGCAATGGTCGCATTTGCTCATCATCATAGTGTTGTGACTCAAATTTACTGTGACATAGTAATTTTATTACAAGACTTACTACTACAAGTAGAATGATAGAGAATATTAAACGTTTGACATCTTCAGCGTACATAGACTTACCTCGCAATAAATGGCTCTATTTCGAGCAAAATGGAATATATTACCTCGTCGCTTCGTTCTATGATTGTTAGTTTGTGGATTACCGATGAATCCAGTGCCATAATACCCAAGATTGACTTGGCGTCTACTACATATCTGCCACTTGATAAATCAAACTGACTGTCGTATTTTGAAACAATGGATACAAAACGTTGAATTTTCTCAAACGTGTCCAATTTTATATCTACTTCCATTAATAATTCCTCGTCTTCCGATAACTGTATAATATACCATTTTGCTAACTTCTGACAAGAAAAATATTAATTAATCGGGCGCATTTAGGAATTTTTCTTCATATGTGGTCATATATGTGTCTACCATATGATCATAAGGATTACCTGCCATCATTTCTCTTGCAATGCCCTTAATACGCTCGAACATATTTGGATATGCAAGCATAAGTTCCACAAAATTGTTCTTGCCGGACTGCTCCATCCCTATAAGATTACCCATTCCACGGTTCTTTAGGTCTTCCTTTGCAATCTCTAATCCGTCTGTTTCTCGGCACAGGATATCAAGATTACTGCCACCTTCATATCCCGGGGTTCTCTGCAAAATGCAATATGACTTAAGTTTGCCTCTGCCAACACGGCCCCTTAACTGATGAAGCGTGGCAAGACCAAACATCTCAGCTGACTGTATGACCATAACGGTAGCGTTCGGGTTATTTACACCTACTTCTATTACGGTCGTAGCAATAAGAATGTGTATCTCATTATTCTTAAACGCTTCCATAACAGCACTCTGTTCTTCTTTGGGTGTCTTACCGGTTATAACGGCGCATCGTATTCCCTTGGGTGCAAAATATGCCTCGTATTTAGTTTTTGTTTCTTCTATGGATATTCTTCCTGCTATGGTTGACTCTTCGTCGGCTTCCTCTATAAGAGGACACACTACATAGCACTGATGCCCCATACCTACTTCTTTTTCTATCCAGTTAAAGACGGGTTTATCACTGTTGCACACAGCGGTCTGAATAGGTTGTCTTTCAGCGGGCGGTTTAAGTGAATATACCTTTACTGAATCTCCGTACAGTGTATTTGCAAGGGTTCTCGGAATCGGAGTGCCTGACATAGTAATGGTATGAGCACCTTCTTTTGCCTTAAGCGCCAATTCTTCACGCTGAGCAACACCAAATTTGTGCTCTTCATCCGTTATAACCAATGCAAGGTTATGGTATGTCACATTCTTTGATATACATGAATGTGTGCCGATTATGAGATTTGCTTTCCCAGAGGCAATATCCGCAAGAGTTCCCTTAAGTTCAGCCGACTTTATCTTGTTTGTTACAAGTTTCACCGTGAAACTTGAGTCTTCCGCAAGTTCTTTTATCGTTTCATAGTGCTGTTCAGCCAAAACTGCTGTAGGTGCCATTAAAACAGCCTGATAACCATTTTCTGCAATAGCAAACATCATACTTGCTGCAACTATGGTCTTGCCGGATCCCACATCCCCTTGTATAAGGGCAGATATCTTCTCTCCTCTATGAGCAGTGTTTATCATATCCTTAATGGCTGTTTCCTGCCCCTCGGTCAGGGTATATGGCAACTTACTTATCATTTCCTCGGTAATGGATTTGTTTATGATCCTGTAATCACTTTTACCGAGTGTTGCTTCTCTTTTCTGTTCTAAAGACAATGCAAAATAAAGCAGTGAATCGAATGTAATACGCTGCTTCGCTCTCTTTATTGAATCCATTGAATGAGGGTAATGTAAAAACTTCACAGCCTCGTTTCTCGTAAAGAGGTTGTAACTTCTGACAAATCTCTCGGGGAGATAGTCTTCATCTAATAGTTCAATTCCTTTTTCTATGGATTTTTCATAGTATTCTTCTGATATACCCTTATATTTGCTATATACAGGTATGATCCTGTTATATTTTTCGATGTCCCTTGAAAAAATGTCGGGATTAAGCATCGAAAAGCACTTAAAGTCCGTATTGTATTGTAGTTTTCCACCTATAATGACATTCTGCTCGATACAGCTGTTGTAATACGACATCATATGGTGGAAGCCTAAAAAATTTACAAAGAGCATGTTGTCGCTTAACGAGTCCTCTACTCTGATCTTTATTAGAGAACGGTTTAAGTTGGACTTGTACTCTTCTACGACCTTTACAACCTTGCCTATGATAGCAATAGGTTCTTTATCCTGTATCTTTCTGTATGTTTCGTTTTGATATTCAAGGGGATAAACGTGATCAAAATACAAATATCTTTTCGGAGATGAGTAAAGAAGTGCATCTCCGGTATATATGCCTTTTTTATTGAGTTTTTCTTCTTTTTTTCCTGTGTATCCTAATTCTGATAACTGCATAAATAAATATACCTACACGCGATTTTGTTAACGTATAGGTATATTATACAATATTATAGATATTTGTCAAAATTTGAGTATGGTGACGTTTCAAATAGAGTTCTTCTGTGTCATGTTGCGGGCCGGAGCATTTCCATCGCCGAACATAGCCTTAGCTGCGGATTTAGTTATAGTGTTGGATTCTACCGAATGTTCTCCTTGTGTTATATTATCATTTTTATTTAATTGTTCTTGTCTTTCTTCCATTACATCATTGTATGCGTCTCTGGCGGGAAAAAGGTTGTCGATAATATCGCCATTTTCACTTTTAACGACATTGCCGAAATTATCCCTTTTAGCTTCCGCTGCTATAAAATCACATTCTTTTTCTGTCCATTTATCGTTTGGTATTTCGGTTAATTCTTTAAAAAGTTCCTGATTGTTTTTGATTATTTCATCCATATATTCTTGGGAAACATGCAACAAGGCATTTCTGACATTAAAAATGGCGGTTGGCATATCTGTTTCTTTTATATCCCATGCGTTTCCAATTTCATATTCTCTTTTAGGTTCGTACCTTTCGTAACCTGTCTTTTTGAGAATAATTGTTTCTTTATATTGTTGGAAATGTAAATTTTCACCTTGCCACGAATATGCAAGCCATGTTGTTTGATTTCCTACATCATAACAGTTAGGGTTGCCCTGTATAAGTACGTTTCCATCGTAATATTCTTGAAGTATCTCAAAAAATTTCCCATTTTTATATTCAGGTTTATATTCCGACAAGTCTTCCGGTTCTGATATAAGGGCATTATTTTCAAGAAAACTTACCAATTTATCATTTTTCATAGGTTAAACCTCCTCTACATCTTCATGTTTTGTTTAGGCCCGGACTGCAAAATCTCACCATTACCAAACATGGCCCGAGCATCTGACTTAGTTGTTCTATTCTCATTCGTATTTTCAACTTTATTATTATGTCTGTTCTGATAATTCTCTCTTATAGCATGGGCAACTTTATCGCTCAACTCTCCTTCAGTCCTGGCGTGAATATCATGCTGTTTAACATATTGGCGCAAATCCTCGCCACTTACACCGGCGCTTAAGCCTTTTTCTTCGTCTACACGAACAAAGAATCCGTTTTTGTGGCTGTTTAGGAAGTTATCAAGCGTTTTGATGTCCTGATGCCATGCCGGAGAACCCACCACTTTACAATTCGTATCAAAATCGTTCTTATCCTGTTGCATGGCCTCTGTAAGTATTTTGGATTGTTCTGCTAACTGTTCTTTATTCAAGGAATACGAGCTTTCTTTATGATATTGTTTTTCAGCATCACTTAGACCGTCTATTTGAACTAATTTTTCAGCGTATGATGTCTTTACTTGAAAAGATTCGTTTTTTATTTTTTCACCAAGCTTTTGCTTCGCCATGTCGGCGATTAGCGCATATTGCTTTATTCCGGATTCTGCTGTTACTTTATCAATGTCGATACCTTCTTTTCTGAAGTATTCTCTGTCTTGCTCGATCTTTTTTTCGTATTCTTTTATTTCATAAAAGCTGTCAATATCTTTGTTATCGTCCTTTTCCCGAAATTCTAAATTACTTTTATGAACTTTATGATTATGCAGTTTTGTGCTGTATTCTTTAACGTATGGTTGCAAATAACCATATTCATTCCTTATGTTTTTTGCTATGGTGTCAATCTTGTGATTTACTCCGTCTGAAAAATATACATCCACATCCTTGTAGTAATACCCATCGTTGTCTATATTTCCGTCATCATCAATGTGGAAACTATTTTCATCGTAATAAGATAGACGCACACGTACTCCTATTGGAGATTCGTTAAAATTCCCAATAGGCATGTAGGTTGTACCTGTGTATTCATCGTTCGACAACTCTTTCGCTTTTGATTCTATACTGTGGGAGAATTTATTGTCGTTAGAACCTCTCATTGAATAAACAGCCTGATCTAAAGGGGCATTTAAAATTAAACGGCCGTTGATTATAGCAGGCTCAGGATTAGAATCTGCTAATTCATCCAAAACGTCGTTCATCTTGTTGTTTATTAGGTCTGTGAAATACTGTTCTGTTTTATCCATAATTTAATCCTCCTTTACTTTATTCGAAAACACTATTGTTTCATCTGTAGTTTAATCTCTTGCTGTAAACCTTGCTCTTGTTTCTGTACCGTGGCAGCAGGCTTTTGCATCTTCGGCGTGTTGAATTTAGCCTTTGCCTGTGCTGTAGTCATAGAAGGCTTGATGGTAGCCTTCTGCCCTGCTTCTTTCATCGCTCTGCGCTGATCGAGCCTACTCTTAAGTCCCATATCCTGTGCAGGCATACCGGTAGTACGCATATATTCTTTAATTTGCTCTTTTGTTTCAATTCCTCTCTGCTTTAAGGAATTGATAAGGCTTGGTGTCCCTCTTTCATTTTTAGGAACCCACCCGAACATTTCCCGGGCTTCGGTTTTAGTCATTGCTTGGGGCATGGTATTCTCCTACATCTTTTGAGTAAACTGTTGCGTGAAACTACTGTGTGTTTGGGTATTTGGTTCAAACATCGCTTTCGCTTGGCTTTTTGTTATGGAATTTTCATTCTTTTCGTCCGTTAAACGTCCTATTTCTTTTGTTATTATAGATTGTAATATTTCGTCATTTTTATTGGCGGATTTATAAAGGTTAAATTCTTCGGCGATACGGTTCAAAGACATATCATTACGAAGAAGATTTATTTGTTCTGTTGGCAAATCAACAACACCTTTCATTTCTTGTCTATTATCTGAACATAATGCTTCAACATTGCCAGATATATAATCTATAGTGATTTTGGTAACATATCTACCATTTTTTTCTATAAGTGCTGTTTTATCGCCAATCTCTATTTCTCTTTCACCTTCTACTTTAGATAATATTTCGTATTGTTCGCTGTACCTAGATCTGCTTATAATTTCGGCGGTCTTGTCACATATTGTTTTACATTTATCGTATTGATCTTTATCAAACTTAAGCGTGATTGCTTCTTTTCCATAATCGGATACGACTGACATTCCGCTTGGATAGTTTTCTTCATTGTAAGTGAAAAAACAATCTATGTAACTGTCATTATCCATTACAAAACATTCGTTGTTTATCCCCTTGTATTCATTTAATAAATAACGGGCTGTATAAATAGCCTCCATTTGATTGTATTCTTTAAAGTCTAATGGTTCGTAGTTATATTGTTCTTCGATACTATTCCACAATTCTTTTGGATTGTTGCAAAGGCTTTCTGCTTGAACAAGTATTTTATCTATATACATGTAATATTTATCAATATCTACCTGTAGTGATGATGTTTTATCATAACCTCGTTGCCACTCGTCTTCCATTTTTACCGCATAATTGTAGCCATTTGTCTCATCTATCTTCATTGTCTCTTCTCCTAACTTACATCATCCACTATCTCTTCATTTGCGTCTATAACTGCATCGCATAGTTCGTATTTATCTATGTATCTGGGTGTCCTCTGCTCTTTGACGGCTATTTTATACTGATCTTCAAATGTTATGCCCCATTTAAGGAACAGCCGCAATCTTGTCTTGAACGGATGACAACCGGTCTTCATTAAGATGAAATGACCTTTAGGCATGTTTTTTAGTTCATCTACTGTCATAAGAGGCCTTTCCATCATTGATACCGTTGATGAACTTGCCATCTGCAAGGGACTGTTTCCACCACTGTATGTTACGGAATTGCTTTCTATCGTCATATTGCCAAGGTTCTTTGCCAAAACCTCTGCTGTGGTCGAATTTGGAGCAAATCCGCCAAATAGTGTTAACTGACAGTTATCCTCTATGATCTCAGCGCCCTCTTCACCGTATTTTTGCTTAAACTGTGATAAAGACTGTATTATAGCAACAATACTTATTTTTCTTGACCTGGCAGCCGAGAACATTGACTCAAGACCATCTATCTTTGGCATTGTTCCAAGCTCGTCACAATAAAACATTACACGGTTATCAAGTTTTCCACCGTTTGCATCGGCAACCATGAGCATTTCTCGATACATCTGCTGAATAAATAGTCCCGCTATAAAGTATTTTGTTGTATCTTCCTCGGGCAATACCAAATATACAGCCGTCTTTTCTTTACAGAACTTCTCAACGTCTATACTATTCTTAAAGCACATGATCTGCTCAAGTTCTGCATCTATAAATGATAATAGTCTACTCATAGCGGTAGACATTACTGATGACATTGTATCTGCCGAAGTCTTAAGGGCCGACGCTGCATAAAATCTTGCTCTGTTATCCTTGGGTAAAAGGTTTATAAGCACCTGAAATTGATTCATGCCCTCTTCACCGGACGGACTTAATAAATCCTGTATCAACTTAAAAGCAGATACTATATGTCTTTCGCCCTTCTTTCCAAACTCCGATATAAGAAGCAATGCCGCCGTTACTATTCCTTCAGCTGAATCGTAAAAGTAAGAGTTTTGTCCAAACGCTCCCGGATCTACGCCCATCTCTATAATCGTCTTTGACGTAATCTTTGCATATTTCTCTGCCTTTGCAAGATATCCGAGTTTTCCGGTCTTTTTATACTGATCCATGTATTTATTTACAAGGTATATCATGTTATAACCGGACGACTGTAAGGGATTACGCAAGTCTATGACTTTTATGTGATAGCCGTAATATTTTTCGCCTATCGTACCTGTATATCTATACAAATCACCTTTTGTATCAGTCGTTATAAAGCTCATTCCTGATGCAAAAGCATATTCTATGTTCGGATAAAGGAAATTTGCGGTCTTACCTATTCCAGAAGCACCGATAAGAAGCATATGTACGTCATCATCATCTACATAGCATCTTAAGTAGTTATCATCACTTATTCGTGATCTGATCTTACTTCTTACACCGCCTTCGTCATCGCCTTTTACGGCTTCACAGTGAACTACTATTCCCTGCGCTTCAGGTAGACATTCACCTTGTCTCCACAGATCCGGTCTATAGTCTACGCTTGTAAAAGTATCTCTCATCTCCTGCTTTGTAGACCACCTGGCTGTACCGTGTTGACCGTCTCCTGTCTGTCTCATTTTCTTATGATCCAAAGAACGTCCACGGATAAACTTGAAATATATAACTACGGCAGCGAGGATTATCAAGATAACTGTCATCATAAAAGTATTTTCTCCTATATACAAAAATATCCCTGCTTTTTTCTCAGCAAGGATATAAACAATTTCTAATATAGGTATATTATACTACCCCCCCCGATATATTTCAAGAGTTTTTTTAATAAAAATAGGACTCTTGCGTCATATGCAAGAGTCCTAAATTCGATGTTATACTATATTTAATTTTTATACCTGTCAGGGAACTCAACCTTGAGTTTTTCAAGTTCTGTTTCCCATGCCTCAACTATGGGGCCGATATCTTTTAATCGATCAGGATTTGCAAGAATGTTCTCAATCACAAAAGCGAAATTCTCGATTTGTCTATGAGTCAAACCGCTTATGTCATCAAACACCACATATCTTTGAATGGTTTTGCTCTCTTTTAAATAAAGACCTAACCACAAAAGATTGTTTTCGATACAACATGATAAAAATGACTGATAGTTGTTGAACATTACGAACCCTGTATCAATACCCTTATGCCCATATTTTTTTATTAGGCTTACGGCTGATTCGAGTTTTGTTTCAAGCTCGTGCTTTAACATCATGTATTCATCATGTTGACCTTCGCCACATGCAACATACAATCCGTATAAATCGGTTATGCTTTCCATTATAGTCCTTTAGCGATATCCATTTCGATTTTCATACCTTTGTAAATAAGAGCGCTGAGTTCATTGACATTTAATTTCTTATAATCCACGCCTTCATTATCGGCAATATAAGGAATATATGTTACGCCAACGTCCATACCAGTAACTCTTCTATATTCATTTAGGTAATTATCATCGATCGGAACTTGATGACCTTCAAATGCTAATAACATTTGGCCCACCTTTCGCTTTCTCCTTTCTTATGATATTCAAAGACAGGGAAAGACTTATGGTAAAGTGCAATCCCTGATAATATTTCCATCACGGATTGCTCCGTATATAGTTTCTACGTATATTATAGCATTTTGGATACAAAATTCAAATTCCACAATATACAAATTAGGGGCAGCCTTGCGACTACCCCTAAAATTTAATAACCCCAGTTTGTTAGCAGGTTAATCGAATAGACAAACGCAAGTCCTATCGCTATTACTGCCAACAGTGAACCGACCATAGAGGCCGGAAGGATCAATGCAACTACAAGCATAATAATGAGCTTTGTAGCCGTCATAATGTTATTCCTACTCATCTCTTGCCCTCCTTTCGTGAAGGTGCGGGAGTTCTTTCCTGCGAGACGATCTTCTTTCCTTCGGCGATAGTTATCTTACCGCCCTGTTCAAAATATACACGAAATTTCATATTTGTCCTCCTTTCGTGTTCGCTTTTGTGTGGTTTATATAAATAATCCGAGCATCGACTGCTCGGTTACATAGTTAATTTCGGGGATTTTACTGTAAAGAGACTTTCTGATACCACCTAAAAAATGGCGTATACCCTACTTATTCATCTTCTCTTCAAACCCTTACCGGCACTTCTGACCGCAGACCTATCTGATCTATATGATCGGCCATTTCAGACCGGTTTATTCATGATTACACAAAAAAATAGCAGGTACGCGTTTACGCGACCTACTTTGAATGTCAAAATTTCATGTAATCATAGTTTTATATTGTTATTATATATCCTTCTTATGGAATGTGCAAGTGGAATTTTAGGGGTGGACTATCGAACAACCTCGAACAACCTCGTTTTCTTATTATTTCAGGCGTGTTGCGTTTACACTCCCCTTGCCTGAAGGCAGGGGATTCTTGCTACCTTCCGAGGTTATCGGCTGACCAGTACATTTCTGTTAGGTCGTAGTGCAAGATATGGGTGTGCCATCACCCATCGCAAGGCAGAACATATAGTTCCCTACGCAGTATGTCTGATATTACTATCACCTACTTCCCTTTTGATTGTACCATAGAAAAAGGGAACCGCAAAAGCAGTTCCCTAAATGTTAGTTGATATTGAATATGCCGGCTTTGTATCTGTCACCTACTGAATGGCGGATATTTATGATAGCCACATCACCATCTTCCAATGGTGGATCGTCAGGCATATCAGGGCCGGGCTTCGGATCAAAGTGCTCACCGGGATCGGGATCGCCGGGGTTTGCAGGATTGAACGGATCGGGCGTCGGATCAGGATCATTCCACATATTGAGTGAACCTGCATATCCTCCGTAATACCTTAAGTGAGGTCTTGCCACACCTTCGCTTACCGAATTAAATGTTCTGATATCGAAGTTTATGATAAGGTATCCATCTTCTTTTTCGAATATCTCATCATCTGTTCTGATGCCATTGGGCTTCGAGTTCATGTAAGTCGTAAGATCGAACGTATCCGGCGTCATACCTGCGTTTGCTATAACCTGTTTAGTATGCGGATTATCAAGGTCGATTATCCACAAATGTTCAGGTACGAAGTATTGACCGAACCATGTTTGCATCGAACTTCTAAACTTATCTTGCTGTGTAGCACTGTAAGTCCACTTTTCACCTGCTATAGCACCCGGGGATTCGGTCGGTACTGCTACGGTAGCATATGTCAAAAGACCACTGCCGTAATCCGCGCTCTCACGTCCCATACCTCTTGTATTTACACCGAGTTGTTCCCATTCGCCTGAAAGCATCATTGAATCGCTTGGCAGGTAAATATCGCTTAAGCAGTAACTTACATTATCTTTATTCATATACTCTTCTTCTGTGATAGCATTTGAACCTGTAAGTCCTCTTAATTCATTGTATTTCTTGACTGTAAACGGAACCCAATCTCCTATTACCTGATTAGGAGTTATTGATGTATTTCTATAGTTATAATACGACATCTTAAACTGATTGTCGCTTAACTTAAATATACGTCTGTTTGATTTTGTTCCGTCTTTTGGTGTTACAGCGTACGGCAGGTTATCATAGTGCAACCAATCTCTCATATCCTTACTTGGATCGCCTGTCGGGTTATACTCTACGAAGTTCATCTTATTACCCCAGACGTTCGACTGATAGTACATGAGGATATTACTGCTTGTCTGCCCTGTTTCTTTAGAATAATATCTAAAGTTTGGGATTATTCGTACGTAATCTTTTGTTGAATCACCAAGGTTTGCTATTGTCTTAAATGAGAAACTGAAATTTGTTCCCTTTATGAGATAGCCCATGTTATTCCAACAGTTCGATTTACCTGGCATTAAAGCAAGTGTATTAACCTTCTGCCATGTAGGAACACCACTATCATTCTTTGATATTTCGCCATCGGCTCTGTACCTTATAGCAGATACTCTGCCTACGCCGGGTACTTCATCATAACCATATCTATTTGCAGTACCTACCTTCTTGTCCTGTTTATATAGACAGAACGGTACGGTTTCACCGCTTATCATGCTTCCGGTGTCTTTATAGTGGAAAGTATCCGAATCGTTAGTTCCTACTATTGTAAAGTCATAAATCACACCTGAAAGCTGTACCTGTTCCTGATGGTATGTTACATACTTTGCGCCCATAGGTGAGTAGTTATTCTGAGTATCTGTATTGGCATTGTATTGCCAAGCATTTTCCCATCCATCTGGTGTGCTGCCCTCTTCCTTTGGTATCCAGTATGTTTCCGGGTTATGATCATCAAAAAATCTTCCGTCTGTATTCTGCGCTTCTACAAACACCTTGATAAACTGTTGAGTATCACTGTTTCCACCACACTCTTTTGCATATGAAGGAATGTAGAATACAAGCTTTCTCCAATGATTATTCGAATGTGGTATCCAATCATTCTCATGCTTTGCAGGAGTATAGTTAGACGGCGTATTCCATTCGGCAGGCCGTTTTACCTTTATCCATGTATTTGCCGGATAATAATATCCTTCGTAGCCTACTTCAAACGGGAATTTTATGTACTTATCAAGTACATATTTGTCGTATTTACTGTAATCTTCCCCATCGTTGGCATGGGAGTTACGGTATCCCATCTCACTTACATGATCCCAGTCTGTCCACTCTATTACGTAGTAATTATCAAGGATCAACTGTGATGCATCGGGATTATATTCTGTTGTATCAAGCTGGCTTGACGGCAATGTTGTAGAATCACTGCTGCCATCCCATGTGTCTCTTCTTATCTTAAACGGAGATATGACAGGTGTATGGACAAACACTATTCCGCCGTATGAATCCAAACAATGACCTTGTACAACCCCTGCTGTTTTGGGGCCGGTCTTGAATGTACTCCTATATGTAAGGTCGTGTTGGAATATCCAATAATTGCTCGCATTATGTCCGCACCCTGACAGCGGGCCACAATTTACATCATAATATGAATTGCCAAATAACCCGTTAAAATATCCTCGCATAGACTGTCCACGGCTATCTACACTATTAACGGAATCAAGAAACATATCTCTTCCCGCATCAAATTTAACTGTCATAGCAGTCATATCATTTGTGATCTTCCTTACATATGATACCCTCATAGCTGTAGGATATTTGCCGTTATCAGTCCCTTCCGGTATAAAGATATCTGGCTGTGTTTGGTCAACGAGCCCTATGCCCGCATTACTTATAGAACCGGGAATGTACCCATTCTTCACAGCTGCACTTTCTGTACAGAAATCATGAAGTAATCTCTTAGCTTCTATTCCATTCGGATCATCTGTTGTAAGCCAATTTACACCTATAGACTCTGAAAATCCCGGCGCTCCCTGACCACAAAGATATGTTACTCCATCTATTACAAGAGAATCGTTCTTTGTCTTGGTATTGCTAAATATGTGATCCATTATAGTATCACGATCCTGTTTATAGAGTTTCTTACACAGTTCCTCTATTTCTCCCCATCTCGGATCGTCCGGTTCAAGTTCTGCGCCGTCAAACAGGAAGCGTTCTACATCATCGGGTACTGTTGCCCATGTAATATGAGCATCGTCATCGGGTGTCCAATCAGCATTATTCGGAGCACCTGTGCCTATGTCTTCATATTTTGTAGTTGAAACACAGGTCATGGGTACATCTGCACCCTGGTAATACAGATAACTGTCAAATGCGTTGTTATATACGGACATATCCGTTAATTCATAGAAATGAGCATATCGCAGATATTCATATGCTACGGCAGGCTTGATTAAACGCTTATCAGCTGAATCATATTTATTCTGATAGAATCCACCTGCATCTACTGTATGATCTTCTACTATACGTTCGTCGGGATATATTCTATCTCTTGTACGAACCATTTTGTGTTTTTGAGTATCATAGTATTCATGCCAAGAGCCATATCTAGGCTCATACCTTACCTTCTTGACCTTATACTCATAACCTATTCCCGCATAATCCGTAGACGCCTTGGTTCTAGCCCAGACTTCCGTTTCACCGTACCACCTAGTAGCCTTAGCTCTGTTATAGTCTATTGATTCACCTGAGGGAATACCTGTGTTGCTACCACCGTTTAGGTTCCACCTTGAAGAGAAATTACCAGTCCAGAACTGCAAAGGAGATTTCTCGCAGGATATAGGCTCGTCGTCTATTACGGTAATGATGCCTAGCTCAGGGGCTTTTGATTTTCCGATTAAAAGGTAGCGGTTGTAGTGGGTGGCGATGCCGGCAGGGTTTGCCCAACCAAAGCCTAATCGAGCAGGAGTTGTGTATTGAAGCTCAGGTGGGTTTGTCCCGTCAATCGGCGGAAAATTCCTATGTGGATAGTTGTATTTTATTCCATTTTTATATATATACATGATGGCATCATAACGAATGTAAACAGCAGGCCCCGTGCCATCCATAGCTTTTTTTACTTCTTCTCTCCATTCAGGTGATGCACCTGCTAATAATTCATTAATGTGTACTCGAAATGTATTATATGCCACTCCGCCACTTACTATTTCGGCCAAAGAAGCTGATATGTCATCACGGATCATAAATTCAGTAGCCGCTCCACTATGTAATTGTTTAGCGCACGGATTATATACACATCGAGAAATAGAAAAGCCTTCCGTATGGTAAAATGTATTGTTTGTTTTTGCCTTATCTACAGTTTCTATGCAAACATACCCTTCATCATCTATATATAGATTACATCTCGTCTTTTCTGAACATATAAATAATGTGCTTATACATATTAAGAATGTGAAAATTGTCTTTTTTATGGTTGATATAATCATATGACCTCCATCTTGCAGATTCGTATTTATTCTATAACATATAACGATATGTTGCAAGTATATTATACCAATATAATAATTTATGACAAAACACAAACCCACCGTGTATGAAACGCGGTGGGTTTGTAGCGCATGTCAAAATTAACCTGTATTATTTGAATTTTATACCTTTAGAATTGAAATCTATGTTACCGTTGCCAAAAGCGTTTTTCGCCTCTGTTACAGTCATTTTATCGTTTTGTGATATAGTATCAGAATTTTGATTTTTATCAAATTTTATATTGTTTTGTAATATGTTTTTAATGTCTACAAAACTTTTTTCCAAATCGTTTTCGTTCACTATTTCCACTAGATCTTGATATCGTCTTGCTTGTCTTTTTATTATATCCATTATGTTTATTCTTTTTTGTGGTTCATAAATGGATTCTAATGGCATGATATTTGAAAAATCTTCAAATCTAATTTTTAATTGCTTACCAAATAGTGATTCTGCTATTTCCTTTTGTTCATCAAATTCTTTTGAAAAAGGACGCGCATCTATCATTTCTATATATTCGGGAGCCTGATAATATTCTTTATATGACATGAATGCAGCTCCGTTGTCATATATAGGAGTTAATGTGAATTTATCAGTATTCTCGTTATATATATATGCGATATTGTTAAAATGCCTATCATTATTAAGTATAAATGCATCCAGTTCAAGCATTTCTGTAAGCTGTTTTCCTATTACTTCAGCATGGATACCTGTAGCTTTGCTCATTTTATCTACAAACAATTCAATTCTTGTCTTGACACGTTTAAATCGCATCATTTCTCTAATGCTTTTATTATATACTTGTTGCGCAATACGTGATGATGTTATGACTGATTCATATTTTTCATCGGTAAAACTATCGCTTTTGCAAGCATTATAGATTACATCGTTATATTTAATTTTCTCTTCTGTATAAATAGTAAAGTTGCTACAATTTGAACATTTTAGAATGTTTGACGATACTGTTTCAGCTAGTCCTTCACATCCTAATCCATCCGCTTTATACCAAATATCATCTTTCTTAAATTTTAATTGGTTACCTTTTGAACCGTTTGCATTACTCTCTCTTTTCTCTTTATCAGTCAATATAATCATACAATTTCTAACTCCATATGATCTTCTGCCATACGTCCTTTAGTTATTCGGATTATTTCTAATGGATCATATCCTACATTGTTTAGGCCTAAATCATCTAATACATCCTGTATATTATATCTTTCTTTTGGAACGCATCGATCACAAAGGAAATCTTCAAACTGTATCCAAGTAGGATGCTCATTTATTCCAAATGCACGATATAAATTGTTGTCAGTGTGATTAACAATACTTATTTTTTTTCTTATCAGATCCACTTCTATTTCTGTACATAATTTTTTTGGAGATATATTAGGGTTGTTATAATAATAATTCATTTTCATAATATACACCTAAAAGAATAGTCTTCTTGTTATGACTCAATTATATATATTCTCATAAATATAATACAAGCACTTTCCACAAGAAGACTTACTTTTGATAAAATATCTCTATGTTTTATCCGAGTAATCGCTTTTCATTTGCTCCACAAGAACTATATTATTCGCGAGCTG
>JAEEGL013121311.1_pt1 | contig 16608 bp, 8 predicted proteins | sample 9134231 | NCBI WGS metagenome assembly JAEEGL01 (sample SAMN16246548, study PRJNA631951) | gut metagenome | biome: gut microbiome; feature: rumen; material: fiber-attached | host: Bos | place: Iran: Karaj | collected 2018-10 | reverse complement strand
TCTGTAGTCATTTTTTTTCTATAAATTGGATGTTTACCTCCAGAAGCTAAAACATATAAAATTACTCCAATAGAAAATAAATCTACTAAATAATCATATTTTCTTTTTTCTATTATTTCAGGAGCCATATATAATGTTGTTCCACAAGTACCTTGAATTAATTTTTCTAATACATTATTATCTAAATGATAAGCTAAACCAAAATCACATAAAATTATTGATTCTAAAACATCTCTTTTTTTAAACATTATATTTTCTGGTTTTAAATCTCTATGAATTATACTATTTTGATGAAGAAATTCAACTGCTTCTAAAATTCCTTTTATTATTATTGAACATTCAGAATCTGTAAATAAATAATCTTGTTTTTTATTATTATATCTTCTTATTATTAAATCTTTTAATGACCCTCCTTCTATTAATTCCATAAATATAAAAAAATATTTTGGAGTATCTAAAACTTCATAAACATTTAATATTCTTGGATTAGATAATTTTTTTAATATATTTACTTCATTATTTAAATCAAAAATATTATTTTCTATTTTATCTACAATTTTAATAGCTAATTTTTCATTAGTTTCTAAATCAATTGCACTTATTACTAAACCAAAAGAACCTTGACCAATAATTTCAATTGGATAATATGCTTTAATAAATTCAATTGAATATCCATTTGGAAATTCAAGTTTTAAATTATTAAACTTTATATGAAATTTATTATTATTTAATTTATCAAAATTTATGTTATCTTTCGTGTTTATATTTTTTAATATTTGAGATACTTTTATACTATCTGCTCTTTGATATGTCATTTCTCTTGGATCTTTTATATTTTTTTCATATATAAATCTTTCTAAAGGAACTTTTGGAATTGAACGATTTTTTGAAAGAGAATCTGCTATATCTATTATATCTAAAACATTATCTTTTTTATATTTTTCTGTTATTTTTTTAAAGCGACTTCTCTTTGGTTGAATTTCCATTATTATAAATTTAGTTTTAATTATTGTTTATTTTAATTTTTTTTTATTATTTTTTGTTTTTAAATATATTTATTATTTTTTAATTTGTTAATTGATATAATTTTTTATTAGAAAAATAATACTTATATTATAATAATAAATTAGAAATTATTCCAATAAAAAAAAATAATTAAAATTAACATATTAAAATTTACTTTCCATGAAATTTATCTTTACCATTTATAAAAAATGATAATAAAATATAGAATAAATAATAAAATATTAATCTTTAAGTTTCATAAATATATCATTTAAATCTTTTCTTAAAATACTTGTATTATTATGTAAGAAAAAATCTTTATTAACTTCAAAACATTGTGAATAAAATTTTTTATGATTAGCATAAATTAAAGTATTTTTAACATTTCTACTTTTATTATTTTTATTAATTTTTTTAAATTCTTCTAATTTAGCTTTAAGTTTATTATTATCATGATCAAAAGGAGTTTGAATAAATTTAGATTTAAAAGAAGAAGGTTTATTAATATTTTTATAAACAGTATAAGTTAATTTAAATTTAGGAGAATTAAACTTTTTTTTTTCTTTATAAGAATCAGGAGATTTAAATTCATTAATTTTCATAATTTTAGAATAAGGAGAAGCAGATTTTAATCTTGATTTATTTGAATATTCTGTACTTGGAAGAGATGTTGAAATTTTATAATTAGGTTCTGTTTTTAAATGTATTACTTTTTTAATATATAATTTCTTTACTTTTACATTATTTGTTTGACTTTTTATTTTATCTATTTTTTCTAATTTTTCTATCATTTTTCCTTTATTTATTTTTATTTTATTAAGAATTATTGATTTAAATGGATTTTGATTTCTTTCTAATTTTCTATTTACTTTTTTTAATTCATTTATTCTGTTTTGATAAAAAGCAATTTTTGGTTGAGTTTCTCGAATAAAATTATTCATAAATTTTTTATTAACAATTCCTGCAAATTCATCAATAGGAATAACTAAAATTTGTGAATTATCAACAATACTTTGTAAATTAAATAAATATGTTGATAATTTATTTATATATTCTATATCTCCTATTATTTCTCCTGTTCCATTATTCAATAATTTATATTCAAAATTTTCTTTATATACATCATTTATTTCAAAATTTAAAATTTTTGCTGTATTTCCACTTGAAATTATTTTTTTATTCTCAAATGAATTTAAATCATATTCATTCATAAATTTTACATTTGAATTAAAAAATAATTGAAAACTCCCATTTCTAATAATAAAAATATTTTCAAATTTTTCTCCTCTTTTACAAACAAAATCTTTTTTCTTATATCTTTTTTTTTTAATTTTATCATAAAAAAGAAGTAAAAAATCATTATTCATTTTCTCAAAAATTTTCAAACTGGATAATAAACCTAAAACATCAGTTTTTTCTAAAATTTCAGTTTTTTCAAAAATTAAAGAATATTCATTTAAAGAAATTTCTCCGATAACACAAATATTAGTAGTAACCTCACTTAAAACTTCTCTTTTTTGTTTTTTAATATCTTGCATTCCATATTGATTACCTTTATTAACATAATAATCAGGAGTTTTATTAATTTGGGCAGAAAGATAATTTTTAAAAGCATAAACAATTTTATCAATAAATTTTAATCTATTTGGATTATAAATTCCTGATTTTCTAAAACCATATTTTTTTGGTGGTTTATAAACAATAAATTTTCCTTCTATTACAAAACACATTGATGATATTAAATCTTTATATTTATATACATAATCTCCTAATTTTAATACTCTAAATTCTATTCTTTGTACTATTGTTTTTAACATTAAATCTCCATTTGAATTTGAATCGAGTAAATTTAAAAAAAAAGGTAATTCTTCAAATATATTGTATAATATTTCATTGTCTGTATTTGTTCTTTGACATGCACGCTTTTTATATATTTTTAATAATTTTTCATTTATTGTTATTTTTTCTTCTTTATATGGACGAGATATCATTAAATTTTGAAACACATTCATTTCTTATAAATTTTTTTTTTATTATTAAATTTTTATATTTGGGTTTTTATTTTACTTTAATTAAAAAATAATTTCTTGTTTTCTTCAGTTAGTTATATCTTTTTGATAAAGTAAAAAATATAATAATAAAATCTTATTGAAATTTTTTCAATGTGATGAAAATAAATTTTTTAAAGATTAAATCTTTTTAAAATTTTGTTTTTAATGTTTTGAAAAGTTAAATATATTTATATCAAATTATACTTCACATATTTCAAAATGTTTAAATTTATATATATTATTTTAAAGGTTTTTTAGTTAAAAATAAATTACAAATCTTCAATTATTAAAAACTATATATTATTATTTTAAATCTTATTTTTATTCTTATTTTTTTTCTTTTGACATATTTTCATTTATATAATAAAACTTATAAACTTATATAATAATTTACTCAAATTATTTTTTTTCATATATTAAAAAATATGTTTTTGAATTTAAATTTAATTTAAATTTTTATATTAAATTCATATTATCAAAGAATTAATATTTATTTAATATATTTACAATAAATATATTTTGAAAAAAAACGATTTTTATGGGATTCGATAATTAATAAATTGTTTTTAAATAAAAATTCTTATTCTTATATGAATACATTTAAATAAAAAAAATAAAATATTTACAAAATAAAAATTAAATACAATGAAAAAAATGAATTCCCAATATTCTTTCAGCCAATATAATCTTCAAAATTCGAAAAAAAGAAAGAAAATAATAACTTGTAAGAAAGATAACAATGAAAATCCAGTTAAACTAATAAGACCATATTTACTGAATTTAAATTCAATATCAAATAATTTGAATAATTCAAATATAAATTTTTCAAAAAAATCAAAATTTGAAAATGAAGAAAATTTTGAAATAATAGAATCAAATATAGAAAAAAATAAAATAAAAAAATTAAAAAAAATAAATCAAATAATAAATAATGATAATCATATTAATTCTTCAAATAAAAATTTAAATTCAAACAATACTGGATTTACAACAAATGCTGATTCAAAAAGTTTAAATTTAAATTATAATGAAGAAATATATTGTTCAATTTCTTTAAATGAAAATAATAAAATAATAACAAAACCAATTAAAAATCATGGTTTAAGTGCAAGAGAATTAATGAATATTGTTAATAGAAGAAAAAAAATTTTAGGTTTAAGAACTGATTATTCTAATAATTCTAAAGATAATTTTAATGATAAAAGTAATGATATTGTTCAAACTTCTTTATATTATGATAATAATTTGAATGATTATTCAAATAGTTTTACAGATAATAATTTTATTAATTTATCTTTTTCTCAAGTTAATACTCTTAAATTATCTAATATTAAAAAAAATACTATTAAAAAAAAACTTATTATTAACCCTTCTAAAGATATTGTTAATTTTATATTTGATGAAGATGAAAAAGAAAAAAATGATAAGAATAAAGAAACAATAAAATTAAATATTATAAATAATCAAACAATTAATAATGAAAATGAAAATAAAGAAATTCTTGAAGATAATTATCAAGAATTTCCAATTTTCGAAAATATAATTATTGAAAATAATAATTCTAATAAAAATAATAAAAATATAAATGAAACAAAAATAGAAGAATCATTATTTAACATAGAAAAAAATCCAAATGAGGAAATAGAAATAAGTATAAATGAATTTAAAATAGAGTCAAATAAAGAAAATAAATTATTAAATAATTATTCACCAGAAAAAAGTTCAATGTTAAATAATTCATTCTCATCACATATAAAATCATTAATATCATCTTCATCATCAAATAAAGAAGAAGAAGTTATTCAAATTAATAATAAAAAAGTTAATGAAGTAAATAATAATATATCTTCAAATTTATTTAATTTAAATAAAAAAGAAAATAAAAAAGAAGAAACAATAACAAGACAAAAAATCAATTTTTTTGAAGAAACATTAAATAAAATTCCTAAAAAAGAAAATAAAGATAAAATTAATGAAAATTTATTAAAATTATTACCTCTAAGTCCAAATATAGGAAATAGAAATTTAATTAAATTTGTCAAAAAAAAAAATTTTAAAGAAAATAACAAAGAAAAAAATGCTAAACGTTTAAAGAGTTTTGATATTAAAAAAGAAGATTTTCAAACAAATGATTATTGTATTTTAAAAACAAGTTCTTTAGAAAAAAAAAATAATAGAAGTCATTCTAAAAATAGTAGAAACAAACAATTCAGACAAGTTTCAAAATATACTGATTTTTATAAAAAAAAAATAAATGAAATTGTCCTTGAAAAAAAAATTCAAAGTAATTTTCAATATAATGATAAAAAAAAACATTTTATGATTAAAAATCAAAATTAATTTTTGTAAGATTATTCAAAATATAATTTAAAATTTATCAATTATAATTGGAGTGAAAGTATAAAAATATAAATATTTAAAACTTTTAATAATATTTACACATTATTTAATATATGAATATCAATTAATTCATTTCTTAACTTTATTTTTTTACTTAAAATAAAAGTTTTGTTTTATTTAAAAAAGTTATTTAAGATAAAATATAGATATTAGGTAAAAAGAAAAAACAATTTTTAGTTTTGATTATATAATATTGCTTATATTTTTTTGATAATATAAAATAAATTTTTTTGGGTTTAATAACTTTAAAAATTTAATATTTTTCAAAAATAATGATTATTAAAAATCATTAAATATTCAATAAAAAAAATAAAACCACTTAAAATAAATAAAAAAATGTCATTAAAAGATTATATCCTAGGAAAAAACTTAGGTAAAGGTTCATTTGGAGCAGTACAAATAGTGAAAAAAATAAATAATAATAAAATATATGCAATGAAGAGAGTAAAATTAGATAAATTAACAGAAAAACATAAAATAAATGCATTAAATGAAATAAGATTATTATATTCATTAAAACATAGAAATATAATAGGATATAAAGAATCATTTTATGACAATACATCTCAAACATTAAATATAATAATGGAATATGCAAATGAAGGAGATATATTAAATAAAATCAAGAATAATTTAAAGAAAAAATTATTATTTTCAGAAAATACAATTTGGTTATGGTTAATTCAACTATTAGAAGGAATAAATTATTTACATGAAAATAAAATAATTCATAGAGATTTAAAAAGTGCAAATGTATTTATAGGTAAAAACAACATATTAAAAATTGGAGATTTAAATGTTTCTAAACTGTTAAAAAATGAATTTGCTTTAACTAAAACAGGAACTCCATATTATGCAGCACCAGAAATTTGGAAAGAAATACCATATAATAATAAGTGTGATATTTGGAGTGCAGGTTGTATTATTTATGAAATTTGTTCTTTACATCCTCCTTTTAGAGGAACTAATTTTCTTGAATTATGTAATAATATTTGTAATGGATTTTATCATGATATCCCTAATATTTATTCTAATGATTTAAAAAATATTTTAAAAAAAATGATTGTTGTTAATCCTTTATTAAGATGGGATGCTAAACAACTTTTAAATTCTGATATTATTCAAAAAAAAATACATGAAATTCATTTTAATACTAATTGTTCTGAGAAAGAAAAAAAAGCTTCAATGATGGAGACTATTAAATTTCCTATTAATATGAATGAAATTAATCAAAAATTACCTAAAAGAAATTTTGAAAAAAGTTTAAGGGAAGATGAAATGATGAAAAATGATGAATATGAAACTGTCAAACAAAGTTTTTATAAATCAATTAAGGAAAGTCAAATAAAGGAACAAAATTTAAATTCAAATTATAATAATAATAATAATCTAAATAATCAAAATATTAATAATAAACCAAATAATAATAATAATAATTATAATAAAAATAATAGAAATTCAAATAATAATGATATAATTATTAATAATCATAATAAAAATATAAATATAGATATAAATATAATTAATAATAATAATAATTATAATTGTAGTAATAATAGTAAACATAATTATTCTAATAATTTAACAAACGAAAAGTCAAAAATTAGTATTAAATCAGATAATTATAATAAAAAAACTAGTGATTGTACCCAAGGAGGGGAATATGGAGATTTAAATACTCCAAAAAAAAATAATAATTATAATTTAAATGATAATACCTTTAAATCAACAAAAAGTAATGGTGAAAATTCGAATGATACAAATATTATCTTTAAAGATAAAAGAAATAATAAAGCAAATAATAATATTTATAATCCCAATTCTCCTTTAAATAAAAATAATAATTTAGATTATAATAATTCCAAAAAAGTTATTACACCAAAACAAGAAATTAATAATAATAATAATAAAAATGAAAATCCAATACAAAATTTTAATGTAAATAGCCCAAAACAATATATTGATTTGAATAATAATTTTAATCGTTGTTCAGAAAGAAAATATACAAATCTTCCAACTCCCAATCCTGATAGTTATGAAAATAATAATAATTATAATAATAATAATAATAATAATATTAATAATAATAATTATAATAATAATGATGGTGGTTATAATAATAATAATAATAACAATAATTATAATCATAATCATAATCAAAATTATATCAATAAGAATAATAATAGTAATAATAATTATAATAAATATAATAATAATTATAATAATAATCATCATCATATTCATTATAATAATAATAATAATAGTAATAGCAATAATAATAATAGTAATAAGAATAATAATAATAATTATAATAATAATAATAATTACAATAATAATAATTATAATAATAATAATAATTTCCTTATATTACAAAATAAAAATCCAATTCAAATTAAGAGAACAACTTCAAATATGAATCAAAATATGAATAAAATAAATAATAATTATCCTCAAAACGAAAAAATTCATAATAATCAAATAAAAAAACAAAATGCTTTACCAATAAAAATCCATCCTGAAACTTCAAATCAAAGAATACAAATTAATTCACCAAATAATGGACAAAATAGACCAAATTCAGTTAAAAGAGATGGTCAAATAATAGGTTTTAATTATAATGTAAATAATAATAATAATAATGATAGAATAAATATTAATAATAATAATAATATTCACTTAAATCAAAATTACATCAATGAAATTACACCAAAAAAAAGAGAAAATGAAGTAAATAAAAATATAAAATTATTAAATAATAATAATAAAAATGAATTTAGAATAAAAAGAACACCATCATCATATCAGAATAAAAATAAAAATGATTTTAATAATTATCCTAAATTTCAATACGTAAAACCTATAAAGAATCCAAATAGAATTATTTCTTATGGTAAAGTTGAATATCAATTAAAAGATAATAATAGACATTATAATCATATTCCAATTAAATTAAAAAGTAATAATATCAATTATTATAATAATAATCCTAAAATATTCATAAGAAAATAATTAAAAAATAATTTTAACTTTTTAAATTTCTTTTTATAAATAATTATTATATAATACTCTTTTTTTTTAGAAATTAAATATCTATCAATATTAAAAATATTATTAAAATAAATAAACACAGATAAATGATTTTATTAAAATTATAATTATAAAAAGAAAAATAAGTGAAATGCGTTAATTTTTTTTTTTATTTATATTAGTTAGAAATAATTTATGCAAGTGAATCAGAACATTAAGAAGATTTAAAATTTTGTGATTAAAATTAAATAGAAATTTTTTTTTTTATTTAAAGATAAAAATTTCTCTCTCTTTCAAATAAAAAATTTTATGTTAAATAAACATTAAAAAAATAATTTGTTAATTTTAATATTTAAAATTAATTTAATCAAAAAGTTAAAAATAAAAACAAATATCTATTTAAACCAATACAATATCAAATAATATTACAATATATTTTTTTCATAAAAAAACCATACTTAAAAAAACAATCCCCATAAATTTAAAGATAATATATAAAATTTTATCAAATTTCCTTTTAAACTACTTTAAAAAAAAGATAAAAAAAAATAAAATTAATCACTACATAAAAAATAAAAACTTTGATATTTACAAAAATCAAAACATAAAAAATAATTAACAAAAAATAATATTATTATTTTTTTCCTAAATGTTTAACAATAAAACATTTATCATTATAAAAACCATGTTTATCTTCAATAATACATACACTATTAGGATAAATTTTTCGAAAAAAATTTAAATGACAAATAGGAATTTCAATTTTAGGTTGAAGAGAATTAAAATTAAATCTTTTGTCGTCAATAGCAAAATAAGTTTGATCATCTTTACAATTAATATCTTTTTTTCCTTGTTTATCAGCAAAAGATAAATTTATTTTTTTATCACTTTTATATTTACTCCATTTTTTCATATAATAAGTTTCATAAAATAAAATAATATGCATTGGATCAACAAAATTAATAAATGAATAACCTAAATTTAATTTTCTTTCATAATCTATTGGTAAATTTATATAATCATATTTTCCCCAAAAAGATTTATCTATTTCTTCTACTATATTATTTAAATTATATTTATTTGGAATATTTCTTAACATTAATGTTGTTCTTTTTTCTTTTCCTATTATTATATCTTCTATTTTTATTTTTTTATCTTTTAAACAATTTTTTGTTGTGTTTATTTGATTATAATTTTGAATCAATTTATTATTATTACCATTATTAAATATATTTTGATATTGATTTATTAATTGAGAATAATTTTGTAAAAAAATTTGAGGTGGGATATTATAATTATAATTTAAATTATTTAGTATTATATTTTTATTATTTTGAATTTGTTTATTATTGTTTATTAATTTATTGTTTTGAATATTTAAATTTTGAATTTGATTATAATTATTTGAAACATTCATATTTGTCATCATTTGGAGGAAATTAGATTTTGAATCTTGAGTTAATATATTTTGATTAATAGTTAGGTTTGAATTTGAAAAATTGATATTCTTTGAATTTGAGAAATTTTGATTTAAATTATTTTTATTATATTTGATATTGATATTATTATTCATATTTTTATTTAAATTATTATTACTATTATTTTCATTATTATCATTTTGATTATTATTATTTTTATTTTCACTATTATAATTCTTTAACATAATTTGATTTAAATTATTATTTCTAATATCACGTGATTCACAAATTTGTTTAATTTGAGAATTTTTAACATTACTTACATTTTCATCAAATTCTTCGTCGTCAAAATCTTCTAATTTATTTGTAATATTTTTCATTAAATTTTTATTTTGTATTTTATGAATTGAATCAAATTTTAATTTTTCAAAATTTTCAAAAAATTTTTGAGAATCTTCTTTATTTTCTTTCCATATTTCTTGATTACTTAATAAAGAAATTGAACCATCTCCTTTTGAAAAACTTAATTCTGAAATATTATTTTTTTCTATAGCTCCATTAATTAAATTATTTAATCTATATTATATATTTATTTTTTTACTCTTTATATTCTATTTCTCCTGAACATTTTGAATTTTTAGATATTTTACTGTCATTTAAAAAAGAATCATTCTGCTCTATATTTATGAAGAATACGTTATTCATTTTTTATTTTTATTATTTATTAAATAAGTTCATTAGGTTATAAATTTTATTTATATTTATATTTTAAAAAAGATTATAAAAGTTAAATTTTAAATATTATTTTTATATTTAAAATTTTAAGGAAAAATCATTTATAATACTAAAATAAATTTAATATCATTGAATTAATCCAGTTAAAATTTGAGATTCATATAAATTTTTACCAGAATAATAATAAATATATATACTATTAATAATATATTTTGCAGCTTTAGAAAAAGAAAATTGTATTTCTGAAACTTTAAAAGAACTTTTTGAAACATTTAATCCTGAAAAAGGATCTTTAATATGAATCAAATAATTATTATTTAATTCAAATAATTCTTCAAATATTTCATTTTTATTATCATTTTTTGGATTAATAATATAATTTCCAAAATTTAAATTTGAGTAAAATATTAAAAATTCAATTAATAAACTTCCTATTGGCATTTGTAATTTATTTTTATTTGATTTAATAAAAGATAAAATAAGTAAAAATAATGAATATGAAGAAATTCCTCCTTTATAACTTAAATTTAATTTTTCATTTTGAAGATATCTTTTCATAATATAAATTATATCAATAATACATGGATATAAATTAATATTCTCTTTAATAAAATCTAAAATTAATTCAGAAGGTATTTTTATATTTTTATTTTTTTCATCAATTTTAAAAAAAGAAATATCAAATTTTAAATTTATTATTTCATTAATATTATAAGAATAATAATTTAAAAAATAATTTTTTATATTTTCATCAATATTTAATTCACATTCTAATTTAATAACTGGAACACTTGCAGTATAAATTGGATTTATTTTAGAAAATAAATTTTTATTTTCTTCATTATTTAATTCTTTTATTATTATTGAAATAATATCACAAATATTACTATTATCATATAATTTTATCATTAAATCAATATCGGAATTTTCAATTGATAATCCTGAAATATAAGAACCAAATTTTGAAATTGAAAATTTATTTTTATTTTCATTTAAAATTGTAGTTATTATTAATATTATTTTATCCATTAATTTTTCACGAAATTTAAATAAAAGTTCTTTATTATAATTTACTTTTTTTGTATTTTCTAAAATTTCTTTTGAAAAATTTTCAATTGATTTTATATTTAATAAATTAAATATAGAATTTTCATAATAATTTTTTTTGTGATTAATAAAATTATTATATTGAAAATCATAATTATTTTTATATAAAATATTGGAAAATTTATTTTTTCTATTTATAATAGGAGAATTATTATTTAAATATAAATTTTTTGTTTTTGAAAGAAAAGAAGGTGAATTATTTTTATTTACTTGTGTGTTTTTATTTAAAATATTCAAATCTTCTTTTAAATTTTTTATTTCATTATTTTTATTTTTTTCTGAATCACTATTATTTTTATTATCATTTTTTTTAGGTTTTGTGACTGGAAATAAAAAAAAAGGTTTTTCTTTTTTTTCTTTTTTTAATTTTGTTTTGGTGATTATTACATTATTAATTATATTATTATTTTTTTTTTCATTTAAATTAATATTATTTGTCAAAATATTTTTATTATCATTTATATAATTTTTTTCTATATTATCATTTAAATTATCTTTAATATTATTATTTAAATGTAAATCTATATTTTTATCTTCATTTACAAATAAATCATTTTTATTTAAATTATTATCAATAATACATTCTTCATTTTTTTTTTCTTCTTTATTTTTCTTTTTCTTTTTTTTATGTTTTCTTTTTTTCTTTTTAATATTTTCTTCTTCTAAAACATTATTATTAATTAATTCATTAGTTATTTTTTGACAATATAAATTATAAATTTGTTCAAAAATTTTTTTATTAACAAAATCTTCAATTGTACCTGCAATATTATCATTTGTAAAAAATAACATTTCAACAAAAATAATATAATTATCAAAAAAGAATTTATGTAATTTAAATTGTGCAATATCAATTTGTTCTTTTATAGTTTTTATTCTTTGTTTAAATTTAATATTATTTTCAAAATAAAAAGAAAAGTTTTTATCACTTTCACTTCTTTTTTCAATTTCTTCATTAATATTTTTATCATTTAAAATAATATCTTTAATACAATTAAAATCTAATTCAGAAAAAAATTTATTTTTATCAGATATATTATCAATAAAATTAATAATTCTTTTTGAATTTTCAATAATTTCATCTAATTTATTTTGAAAAGGAAAAGGAATAATTTTAGTATGATAAATATTATCATATTGAAAATGAAGTAAAATGATTTGTTCAAAATAAGCACATATTAATTCTCCTACTGTAAAACTTTCTTTTTTTAAAATCCATTCTGGAAGTTCAAAATTATATTTTATTTTATTATTATTAATATCCATATTTTGATTTATTTTAATTGGATTTTTAAAACATTCTTCTTTTGATATTTTTAAAAAAATTTCTTTAAATGTTTCAAAGTTTAATAAAAAATCATATGATAAAGTTAAAATATTATTAAATTCTTTTTTATTTTCATTATTTAAATTTATTGTTAAATATCTTAATGATTGAATTAATATTTTTCCTGGATTTTTATCATTATTTTTCTTTGAAAGACAAATGAATTTACTTTCTGTTGTTTGAAAATAATTTGTGAATTTAGTAATATCTTCTTTATTATCATTTTGTTTTTTATTTAAATTGGTTATTTCCATTAATTTACATATATTTTCATATTCATTTTCATTTGATTCATCATATTCAAATTTTAATAATTGAGAATCTAATTTAGAAAATAATATTAATTGATGAATTATATCAATTAACCATTTTGAATTTATTGAACATATTTTAATTAATTCCTCTGGTTTCATTTTTTGAATATATGAAAAAACTGAATGTTGTAAATTTTTTGGTAATTTATTATTATTGTTTAATAATTTTTTAGCTAAAGTTTGATGAAATTCTAATTCTAAGTTATATGTACTTTTAAATTTTGAAGATTTTATTAGATTAGGAGGAAAATTCATTAATTTTTTTTTGTATTTAATAATTAAAGTTTTAACAAATGTAAAAACTTTTAAATTTATTATTTTTATGTCAAAAAAGTAAAAAAAAAATAAAATATAAAAAACTTAATAATTAAAAAATTTAAAAAAAAATCTTTAAAAAAAATGAAAATATATAAAAACCCAAAAAAATCAATATCCCAAAAAAAGAAGAAAGAAAAAACAGTAGATTTAGATCATATGAAAACAGTATTATTAATAGAGCGTTTTCAAGAAATTCGTAGAAAGAGACTTCAAAAAGAGAGAAAAGAAAGAGAAGAACAAAAAAAAAGAAACGATGCAAGTCAATGGCATCCTTCAGTATCAAAAGATGAAGTTTTAGGATATCAATTTAGAAGAAATCCATTTGAAGAAAAAAAAAATATGTTAAATAAATTTGATTTTAAAAAACATAAAATGCAAATTGAAAATGCTAATAGAAATATGGAAAAAAATAGAGTTAATAATGCTTTAAAAGCAGTTACTCTTCATTTTGTTGATGTTAAATCTAAATTACATCTTAAAGATGATGATGATTTAAATATATTAAAAGAAAAAATTAAAAGAAAACAAAAAAAAATCCAAACTAAAAGAAATATAACAAATAATTACAATGATTATAGACCAAAAACATCAAAAATAAATATTGAAAAAAGTAGTACTTATAATCAATTAAAAATTCAAAATTATACTAAAGATGCAATTAATAAAAAAAAAAAAATTTATCCTCAAAAAAATAATAAAACATATAATACTGTTTTGTCATTGACAAATTCGTATAATAATATTTCTAACACTGAAAATTCATATAATATTTTGAAAAAAAGAAGACCAATTTCTACAAGTCCTAATAATAGTGTTCAAAATAAACCAATTTATACCACTGATATTAAAGTTTTTTATGATGATTATAATCGAATTAAAGATAAAATGGTTTATGAAAATATTAAATTTAGAAAAAGACATTTAATGGATGATAATACTATTAATGATATTATGAATATTAGAAGCGAAATGCTTTTTTTTTGCTTAAAGAATAAATATATTAATTGTAAATTTCCTAAATATACAATTGAAAAAAAGAAAAAACCTCAAATTGATGTTTTTATTGATAAATTAATTAATCAGTGTCAACAAATGGATTTTGAATTAAATAATTAAGCAATTTTATATAATTTTATATTATAATATTATTTTTTTAGTATTTGAATAATATATAAATAACATTAATATAATATATAAACAAAGAAATATTAGGTTTAATATAATTATTGAAATAGTTTTATTTTTCTTTATAATTTAATATTTTACTATATTTTTTATACATTTGAAAATTTAATTTTATAATAATCTTTTGAAAATATTTCAAGTATATCATTTTTTTTAAATAAAAAACAAAATTTATTCTTTAATAATTATTAATAATAAAAAACTCTTCATTATTAAATAATTTCATAACTTAAAAAATATGTAAAAATTTTTATTTAATATTTAAATAATTTCTCTAAAATTTATGAAAGAACAATTCTAGGATTTGAAGGATTAAAAGTTTGTCCTGAATTAAAATAACTGTCTTTTTTATTTAAATAAAAAAAGATTCCAAAAGAAATAATTCCAATGACGACAATAATAACAATAATAGAAATAATAGTTGTTCCATAAGAAAACCAAAAAGTAATTTGGTCATAAATATTAATAATATTAGTCGTATCAGAATAAAATTGTAATTTTCCTTCAGCATCATTAAATAAAGTATGAAAATTTTTAAAAAAAGGCATTCCCAAAATTATCGTTTCTGTTTCAGCAAAAATAAAAACACAAATATAATATTTATCTTCTTTAATAAAAAGATCATTAGAAGGAATAGTAAAAGAATAATTACCAAAAACGAGAGAAATATTATTAATATCATTATAATTTTCACAAACAATTAAATAATTAATTTTTTTTTCATCATTAACTAAATGACAATTTTTCCCATTTAATCCTTTAAAAATAATATTTCTTAATCTTAAAGGACAAACAATTAAATTAGTACCAGTATCAAAAATAGTTTGATAATTATAAGCATAAACAGCATTATCAGTAAAGTTATTAACATTTCCAAAAATAAAATATCTTAATAAACATTGCCAATATAGGATTCCTTGTAATCCTTCAATAAAACAATAACCAGTATTATTTTTAGAAAAATCATTATGAATTCCTCCGAGAAATAAATTATAATTAGAAGAATTAATTTTTTTTTTTAGAGAAAACATTTTTTTATCAATTAATCCAGTATTATATAATTGTTTATAAAAAATAAGTTCTCCTATTTGATTAGGATAATATCTAAAAGCACCTAAAATACCATCAATATTAGTAACATTAAATTGTGTTAAAGAAGCAACTCCGAAAATAAATGAAAAATTAACTTTTTGAAATTTTATTATATCTTCACCATATTGTCCTTTACAATAACCTGTTCCATATTTAAATTCAAAATCAATATTTTTCTCTTTAAAAGTACTTGAATTAGATTTATTGAAATGATTATTAATTTTAATTTCATCATCACTTCCTACACCTGGAATCCAAAGAGCATATGATCCTGTGTCAAATATTACTTTAAAATTTTGATTAGGATTTCCTATTGATATTGGAATATATAATAAATTCTCTTTTGATAAAAAAATTATGTCTTCTTCTATTATTAAATTACGTAAATTAAATTTCTTTTCACTCCTTTTTATTATTATTTTTCTTGATTTATATGATGAAGTATTTATCTCATATAATGGAATATCTATTAAAGATAAAAATTGGTTTATTATGTTGAAAAATAAAATAAAAATTAAAATGTTCATTTTTTTACAGATAAAATAATTAATTTAAAAAATTCAAAAAACTATGAATGATAAACTAATATTTAATTATATTGATTAAATTTAAGAATGATATTATAAATC
>JAEEGL011329736.1_pt1 | contig 16608 bp, 11 predicted proteins | sample 9134231 | NCBI WGS metagenome assembly JAEEGL01 (sample SAMN16246548, study PRJNA631951) | gut metagenome | biome: gut microbiome; feature: rumen; material: fiber-attached | host: Bos | place: Iran: Karaj | collected 2018-10 | reverse complement strand
ACGGGATAATGACGCCGCTGATCGTACGTCGCGTTGATGACGGGTATGAGATCATATCCGGGCACAGGCGAGCTCACGCAGCGGAGCTGGCGGGGATTTCGACCGTTCCTGTTATTGAAATGGAGTTAAACCGCGATGAAGCCGCGGTGCTGCTCGTTGACAGCAATCTGCACCGCGAGCATATCCTGCCGAGCGAAAAAGCGTTTGCGTACAAGCTGAAAGCTGAGGCACTGGAGCATCAGGGCAAGAGCTTAACTTCGGGACAACTTGTCCCGAAGTCGGACGGGAACAGGACGACTGCGGTCATCGGCGCGCAGGCAGGCGAAAGCTATAAGACCGTACAGCGCTATATTCGCCTGACGCACCTTCTCCCGGCTCTGCTAGAAATGGTCGATGCGCAGCGTATCGCGTTTTCGGTCGGCGTAGAATTATCCTTTCTCGATCCCGAGCTTCAGGCCGCGCTCATTACCGCGATCGAGGTCAACGACTGCACGCCATCATATGCCCAGGCAAACCGTATGCACAAGGCTGCTGTTGCCGGAGAGCTCGACGAGGAAATGCTTTTTGCCATTATGGAGGAAGAAAAGCCCAACCAGCGGGAGAAAGTCAGCATATCGACCGACGAGCTCCGCCGTTATCTTCCCAACGCCACGCCCTCCGAAATGCAAGCGTTCGTCCGTAAGGCCTGCGAACATTATTCCGCTTTTCTAAAGAAGAGCCGTGAGGAGGTGCGATAGGCCATTGAAAAAGAAAACGCTCTATCCTCTCGGTATCGGCTGCCGTTCCTACAAGATCGGGAGGATCAAATACGTTGTTTCCTCGCATTTTGCCGTCTTTGACATGAAGCTTGCCGGAACGACCTTTCGAGACCGCATGCAGCACGGTCTGAAAAGCGGCTTTGCAGATTTGACTGGTGCGGAGCCTGCCGATAATATTGAAGCGCAGGGATATTCGTGCTCCGAGGCCGACCGTGGAAAGGAGGAAACAAATGAGTAAGACCACGGAGCAGGGAATCACGGCGCTGTATTGCAGGCTTTCGCGCGACGACGGCGCGGAGGGCGACAGCAATTCGGTCGCCAATCAGAAGCGCATGCTCTCGAAGTATGCGAAGGAAAACGGTTTCGTCAACACGAGGTTCTACGTTGACGACGGCTATACGGGGACGAACTTCAACCGTCCGGGCTTCAAACAGATGATGGAGGACGCCGAGCTGGGCTATATTTCCACAATAATCGTGAAGGATATGTCGAGATTCGGCAGGGATTATCTCGGCGTCGGCAAGTACACCGAATCGGTGCTTCCGGATTTAGGGATACGGTTCATCGCTATCAACGACGGCGTTGACAGCGCGGACGGCGAGAACGAGCTTGCCCCGTTCAAGAATATCATGAATGAGATGTACGCCCGCGATATCAGCCGGAAAGTACGCTCGGCGCACAGGATCAGGGGCAACGCAGGCGAACCGCTTGGCCCTCCGCCGTATGGGTATGTGAAGAACCCCGAGAACCCGAAGCGCTGGATCATAGATCCCGAGGCCGCTGCAATAGTTCGGGAGATCTACCGCATGCGGCTCGAAGGCAAGGGTAATGAAACCATCGCCCGAATACTGAGTGAACGGAAGGTGCTCAACTGCACCTATTACTGGAAAACACGCGGTGATAATCGAAACGGCAGGAAATGGCAGGAGGATCCGTATAACTGGAAATGCTCCACGGTGGATTCGATCCTCAGACGGGTCGAATACTGCGGCGATCTGGTCAATTTCAAGACCTATTCGAAGTCCTTCAAGAACAAGAAAAGGTTTATGAATCCCGAAGAAAAGCATGTTGTTTTCAAGGAAATACATGAGCCGATCATCGACCGTGAGACCTTTGAGCTCGTTCAAAAGCTCCGCGGGAAGGTCAAAAACCGTGCGCCGAAAAAAGAAAACGGCGAGAAGAGCATATTCTCGGAATTGCTTTTCTGCGCCGACTGCGGACACAAGCTTTGGTTTCATTTGAATACGAGGAACAAGTCCATCCGATATTTCGCCTGTTCAAATTATGTTAAGGACTATCGGGGAACCTGCCCGCTGAGGCACTATATCCGCGAGGACGCTCTTTATGAGGTCGTTCGGCTGGAACTCCGCAGGCTTTCCGCTTTTCTCCGCGAGGATGAAGCCGCTTTTGCCGAGCTTCTTGCAAAGCGGACCGGTGCGGAAGCAAAAGCCGAGCGCTCCGTTCTCGAAGAGGAGCTTCGCAAAGCCCGTCAGCGTCTTGAGCTTGTCGGCACCCTATACGAAAAGCTGTACGAGGACAACGCCACCGGCAAGGTGACGGACGAATGGTATTCGCATATGTCGCTGAAATATGAGGTCGAACGTGTTGAGCTTAAGGCTAAGGTCGGCGAGCTTGAAGGCAGGCTAAGAGGGTTCCAAACCGCCGAGAAGAACAACGAGTATTTCATTCGCGCTGTTCGCCGCTTTATGGATATGGATACGCTAACGGCGCCGCTCCTCAAAGAGCTTATCGACAGGATCGAAGTATCAGAGGTCCAAGGAAAAGGCAAAAATCGAACCCAGCGGATCGTTATCCATTACCGTTTTGCGGGATACCTTGATCTTGAAGAGAATTATCTCGAAAGGAACATCGTTCAGGACACCCGGCAGGGCGTTGCGGTCGAATACGTCCCGCACGCCGCGGGAGAATAACAAAGAGTTTTTGACAAAAGAAAAACGAGTATTGACTGAAATCCGTTGTCAATACTCGCTATGGAGCGGGTGATGGGAATCGAACCCACATTATCGGCTTGGGAAGCCGACGCTCTGCCACTGAGCTACACCCGCGTACAGGCATATTTTAGTGCGTGGGGGCGTGTTTGTCAAGCAAAAATTTTGGGTCGGCGTGTCGGTTGACATATTTCGCACGGGGAATTATAATACCTTTCGTCATTACGAAGGGAGGCGGGATAATGGCGGACGCAGTCAAAGCGGTGTTTGGGTTCATCAAGAAAAACGCCGTTATGTTCATTGCGCTCCTTGCGGCTTCCGTCACGGCTTTCATAGTCCCGCCCGACGGAGAGTATTTGGGTTATTTCGATTTCCGTACTCTCACCTGCCTCTTCTGCGTGCTTGCGATAGTCGGCGCGCTCCGCAACATCCGTTTCTTTTACATACTCGCGCAGCGCATCGTCCGTCTTTTCAAGAACACGCGCCTCTGTACGCTCGCGCTGGTCTATATCACCTTCATCGGCTCCATGCTCATCGCGAACGACATGGCGCTTTTGACCTTCCTGCCGCTCGGGTACTTCGTGCTCTCGGTCACGCATAAGGAAAAGCGCATGGCGTTCACTTTCGTTATGCAGAATATCGCCGCAAATCTCGGCGGCATGCTGACGCCCTTCGGGAATCCGCAGAACCTGTATCTCTATTCCAAGTTCGACATACCGACTCTCGAGTTCATGAAGATAATGGCTCCGCCTTTCGCGCTTGCCGTGGGGCTCATTACCGTATGCTGTCTCTTCGTGCCCGCGGAGCCAATGACCGTGCCCGACGATCCCGTGAAGCTCGATCCCAGGCGTACAGCCGTCTATCTCGCGGCGTTCGCGCTCTCTATCGCCATCGTCTTCCGCGGCGTTCCCTACTGGATCGGGCTCATCGTGATCCCGATCGTGCTTCTTATATTCGACCGCCGTGCGCTTCTCGAGGTCGACTATCCTCTGCTCCTCACGTTCGTTTTCTTCTTCATATTCGCCGGGAACATGTCGCGCATACCCGCCGTGAGCGAGCTCTTCTCGGGGCTTTTGAAAAAGAACACGCTCGTTTTCAGCGTGCTCTCCTGCCAGGTCATATCGAACGTCCCCTCCGCAATACTGCTCTCGCAGTTCACTCAGGACTATCCTAATCTTCTTGTCGGGGTCAATATCGGCGGAACGGGCACTCTGATCGCTTCGCTGGCGAGCCTCATAACCTTCCGCGAATACTGCTATCACAATCCGGCCAAAAAGCTTTATTATTTCGGCATTTTCTCCGCGTTCAATTTCGGGTTCCTCATCGTGATGACGGTATTCATGCTTCTTATCGGCTGATCATTTCTGCAGTATCTTCATCAGAGGATTCCTCTTTACTATCATGGCGCCCTTCGGGCAGAACTCCTGACAGCAGAAACATCTTATGCACTTCGATCTGTCTATTTTTGGCACGGTGTATTTCCCGCGCTTTACCATCGTTATCGCCTTTGCGGGACAGAGCTCCATGCATTTTTTACATGCGACGCATTTTTTCCTGATCGGAGCGGGCTTATGCGAGAGCGTTCTGTCGACGAAGTTCTTTATGAGCTTACCCCTCTTCGATCCGAACGAGGTTATGCTCCTCCTCGGCACCGACTCGAAATCCCTTACTGCGAGAGCGTCCGGATCGCCGTAAAGCGCGATATCATCCGGGCATACTCCGCGCTTTTTCGCCGCCGAAAGCGTCGGAACGTCCTCGGTCTTCAGCCCGATCAGCCTTGCCGCCGCCGCGTCCGCCTCGTAGGTCGTCCTCGCCGCGATCAGCGCGCCTATCTCCCTCGGGGTCCCCGCGGTCGGGCCGTTGCCCTCCATGCCCACTACCGCGTCTATGAGCGCGAGCTTGATCTTCGGTCGGAAATACTCGTTTATGTCGATCAGCATGTCCGCGAAATCCTCGTGGTCCGGATAGACGTAATGCGTCTCGGGCTTCAGGAGCCCGGGTATCACTCCGTAAAGGTTCTTTACCGCGGCGCTCATGCCTATCATTCCGTGCGCCTTGAGCTTGGCAAAGTCGATCAGCGCGTCGCAGTCGTCGAGATAATCGGTATAGGTGAGCTCCTTCATGGTGTTCCCGCCTATGCTCTGCACGTGATAACCTACGTTCCGGTTGAGAACGGCTCCGGCCTTCTCCGCCTCGGTCATGCCCGTCGCCTTATAGACTCCGTTCAGAGCCGCGACTGTGAAAAGCCCTCCCGGGCTGTCGCCGACGACGACCTCGGCTCCTCGCTCACGGAGCATTTTCACGAGCGCGGCGACGAGCGAGGGATGCGTGGTCGCAGCCGTCTCGGGCTTCATCGCCGCAACGAGGTTCGCCTTTATGACTATCTTCATGCCGGGACGCACAAAATCAAGCCCCCGTATGGCGGCGAGGGCGTATGCAAGCGCGGTTTCGGCGTGTTCGTAATCCGGACAGGGCACGACGGCGCAGGTAAATTGCTTTTCCTTTTCCATATTATCCGAGAATCAGCGCTATGAAGGCTTCCTTCGCATAGTCGGAGTCCGCGTTGAGAGCGGAAAGCCCGGCTATGAAGGGCAGCACCGCCGCGTTCATGTTCTTCATGCGCATCGCCGCGTCGGGCCTCATGCGCATCGCTCCGACGTCGATCAAAACGTTCCACTCGCCTATTGCGCTGTCAAGAAGCTCCTCGAGCGCGGTGTCGGGCTTAACGATCTTGTTGGCCTCTATGAAGACGCGGAACGAGACGCCGGAGAGCATCGCGTCGCAAAGCCTGCCTACCGGCGCTTCCGGCGCTTCGGACGCCTTGACGGAATCCACCCAGGCGAGGAGATTGTCGCCGACGTTCTTCGTCGCCCTCTTCGCCGCGGCCTCGACAAGCGCGTCCTTCGAGGAAAAGTAGTAGTTGAGAGTGCCCTTGCTGACGCCGACCCGCGCGGCAATCTCGCCGAAGCTCATGCCGTAAACTCCGCGCTCGGCGATAAGCTCCGACGCGGTCTCCAGTATTTTTTCGGAAACGCCGCTCTTCATAATACCAGCTCCTTTGTTTCTTCTCCGATAAGTATAGCAGATTCATCGTCAAAAATAAAGCGTTTATTCATATAATGGAATATGGAAAACGGCATCGTAAGACGAATAAGCCTCTCAGGATCGCTTCGCGGGAGCGCGCTGCTCCGCGAGTCCGGTGACGAAACCGAGATCGAGCTTACCGTGCGCGGGCTGAAGAAGGGCGCAAGCCTTTTCACCGCGGCGGACGGGCGTATCGCCGCCACTCCCGTCACGGGAGAAAAGCTCAGGATCCGGCAGACCGGCATCTGCGCGGCGGTGCTCGCGGAGAACGGAAGGCTCCTCTCGGGAGGCTTCACCGGAAGCTGCGCCGCCGACAGGAAGAAGCTGCTCGATGAGATCCGAATACGCTCCGCGGAGAGCGTCCGACCGGCAGAAAAGGACGTTCCGCCCGAAAAAAAGCCCGCAGCCAAGCCGAGAGCGGCAGTGACCGGAAACATCCTCGAAAGGGCGCAGAGACTGTTCTCGATGCTCGGCGAGCTCGGAGCCGCCGCAGAAAAGCCGCTCCCCGAGGCTTCCGCGGAGAGCGGCTTTACCGGGATCCCGAATCCCTTTCCGAAGACGTTCCCGGGCTCGGTCTGGCAGAGGAAGGACGGCGACGCGCGTCTCTTCGGCACGGTAACGGCGGACGGCAGGCAGCGCCGCTACGTCGCAGTGCCGATAGACCTGCGCGAAGGCCGCGCGCGTTTCCGCGGCATTCGCCCCGTTATCGGACGCGACGGGAAGAGATATCTCGTCGAGCAGACGGAGTAAAAAAGCCTTCCCCGGAGAACGCTTCGCCGATCAAAGCGCCGCGGGGAAGGCTTTTGTCCGCCTGTACTATTCAAGCGACGAGATCTCATTTTGGATCTCGGCGCGCTTCTTGTCGATGTCCGCGATGACTCCGCGGAGCTCTTCCGCGCGCCGGAGCGTCCTCACGCCTTTCAGTCCGTTTATCATGGTCCTCGCAAGCTCCTTCTTCTGATCGAGCGTCTTGAGCTCGGACTCGAGCTCCTTCCTGCGGCGCTCGTTCCTCATCCTTTTCTCCTCGGCTGCGAGTTTAGCGGCCAGAACGCGGCATTTGCCGGCTCTCTCCTCCGCGTCGTAATACTCCGGTATGGAAGCGAACAGCTCCGCCGCGCGCGCCATCGCCTCGGAGACGCCTTTGCGGGTAAGGCCCTCCGCCTCGTCGTAGATCTTTCGGCTGCGCTCGAGCTCCCTCTCCGCGCGGATCTCGTCCGCACGCGCGATGCAGTTTGCGGCAAGCGATCCCGAATCCTCGTAGTCCGCGATCGACGAAAACACTTCCGCCGCTGCCCTGAGGGTCTTCTCGTCGTTCCACGCGCCGGACATCTTCTCAACTGCTTCGTTATAGGCCTCGGATATCCTCTCGCGAAGGATCCGCTCCCTTATCGCCGCTGCCCAGCTCCCGATCTCGCCTTTGAGCTTCTCGTCCGCATAGCGCATGGCCTTGGAATAATTCCTGCTTATATCTATGGGCGTGATGCAATTCGCAAGCTCCTTCGGATGCCTCGCCCTGAACTCGGCGGCGAGCTTGACGAGATACGCCCCGGCGTTCTCGGGATCCTGATCCAGCACCCTTTCCGCATACTCGTCCGCCGATTTGAAATCCTCGTCGTCGAGGAATATAAGAGCGCGCTTCAAAAGCGGCTCCACGGAAGACGCGCTCTTGGCCGCAGCCTGTTCGCGCTCGGGCGCTTCGTCCTTCGAGGCGACCTTCTTTATGCCTCTTATGAGATCCTGTATGAAACCTATCTTCCCCATATCGTAGCTCTGAAGGACGGAGAGCTGCTCGGGAAGATCGTAGGGATCCATGCCCTTGTAGCAGGGCAGAAGGAGCTTTGATCTATCCTTCCTCATGAGCGCGAGGAAGCGGCTCCACTCGTTCTTGACCCAGACCGCATTGAAGTATTCGGGCTTCGAGCCTATGGCGACCATCACCTTCGCGGAGTTCAGCGCGGCGAAGATATAGGGCTCGTATTCGGTGCCGGCCTTATCCTCAAGCGTTATGCGGGAGAAGAACACGCGGTAGCCCTCATTCGTGAGCTGATAATAGATCTCCTGCGCGTCGATGCTGTCCTTCGTGCGCTCCTTCGTGTTGTCGTCCGTCTCCTTGTAGCAGATGAACACGTCGAAAGGCTCCTCGTTCTGCGAGGTCGCGAGTATGCCCTTCTGCACCTCTGCGATCTTCGCGGCGTCCTTTCTGTACTGCCTGTTGGTTATGCCGTCCGAGTTTTCCAGCGCGGCAAGATAATCCACGTCCTCGAGGAAGCTGTCGAAGCTCGCTCTGTGGCAGGTGGGCATGAACTCGTAGGTGTTCGGATCCTCGACGTACTCTATGCCGAAGCGGCAGAGCGCGCAGCACCAGTGCGCCTCCGCGTCCGCGTCGTTCTCGCGGACGATGTTCTCGTATATGGCGAGAGCCTTGTCGAACTCGCCTATCCTCCTGAAATGGTTCCCCCTGTTGAACAGCGCCGCGCGCTGCTCGTCGGAGACCTTCGGAAGGGTCATCGTCGACCCGCAGTACTCGCAGGTCCCGAACGTCCTGTCCTCGTTCACTGCGATGTCGCCGCCGCACATTTTGCATTTGATGACGGTCATATTATCCCTCCAATCCGGTCTGCATTATTTGAACCTGACTCTGCGTCCGCACCATGGGCACTCTACATCGCCCGCTGACAGGTATGCGCGCATGAAAGACATTGTTTCACCGCATTCGGGGCATTTTACATCCACGTATTCAAACTGCGCTTCTTCCTCGCGCTGTAGTCTCTTCTTCTCCGCGGCCTTTTCCATGCACTCTTTATAAAGCGCATCTGAATCCCTGAATCCCGGAATGGAGGCAAATTGGGATGCGGCGGACTTGAACTCGCTTTCATAATGCGCTCTATTCATTACTTTGACAGCGCCGTCATAGATTTTTGTCAGGCGGACGTTCTCGTTTCTCTCCTTTATATGTTTTATGTAACCGTTCAGCTCATCCCTGAGATTATCGTCGCCGAAGCGGACGGCCTTTTTGAAGTTATTGCTTCCGTCGAAGGGTTCGGCGCAGTCGGGAAGAGCTTCCCTCTTTCTGACCTTCAGCTCCGCCATGAGCTTGGCGAGATAGGCCTCGCCGTTTTCCGGCTCTATGTTGAGCACCTGCTCGGCGAAATCATCGGCCTTTGTCCAATCGCCGTCCTCGAGGAACATGAATGCGCGGCGAAGAAGCGGTGCGGCGTTCCCTGCGGGCGCGGCGGTCTGCTGGACGACGGTCGGCCGAACGACAGTCGGTGCGGGTTCGTCCCTGGCAATTATCTTCTTTATCCCGCGGATGAGGTCCTGCATGAAGCCGAGCTTTGACATATCCTGCGCCTGCAGGTGTGAGAACTCGTCGGGCAGATCGTAGGGATCCATATCGCGGTAAGCGGGGATCAGCACCTTTTTGCCGTTGCTGTTCTTCACGAGCGCAAGGTAGCGGCTCCATTCGTTCTTCACCCACACCGCCTTGAAATGCTCCGGCTTCGTGCCGAGCACTACCATGACCTTGGCGCTGTTCAGTGCGGCGAAGATATAGGGCTCGTAGGCCGTGCCGAGCTTGTCCTCAAGGGTGATGCGGGAGAAGAAGACCTTGAAGCCCTCCTGCGTAAGCTGATGATAGAGGTCGGTCGCGAGCACGGAGTCCATTGTTCTCCTTCCGTTCGCGTCCGTTTCCTTATAGCAGATGAATACGTCGAAGGGTTCTTCCTTCTGCGAAATGGCGAGTATGCCCTTCTGGATCTCGTCTATGGCGCGGGCTTCCGCCTCGTAAATGCTCTTCTGCCGGGCGTCCGCGTGAGCTATCGCCGATTTGTAATCCTCGTCGGCGAATATCGACGTGAACTGCGCGCGGTTGACCGTCGGCACGCGCTTGTGCGTCGCCGGATCCTCGACGTACTCGATGCCGTAGCGGCAGAGCACGAGCGACCAATAGGCCTCCGCGTCTGTCGTGTCCTCATTCAGGATCTGCTCGTAGATCCCCGCCGCCTTGTCGAATTCGTTGTTGCGTCTGAAATGGTTCGCGCGGTCGTAAAGATTCGTCCTGCGCTCGTCGTCGAGTTTCGGCAAAGTCTGCTTCGACCCGCAGTATTCACATTCCGCAACGGTCGAACCCTGCTCTATCGCAAGGTCGCCGCCGCACATCTTGCATTTGAAAACAGCCATATTATCCCTCCGCCGGATCGAAAAGTGGTCATCGTATTCCAACTTGTATATTTTACCATATTGATCCCTTTCCCGCAATACCGCGCGGAGCGAAAACAGCATTGCCGCGGGAATAAAAAAGTGCTATAATTGTTCCGAAAAAGAATCTTCAGCGGAGAAAAACGATGGACCGTTCAAGAATAAAGGCAGCGGCGCTCGCCGCAGTTATGCTCGTTTCCGTGCTTTTCGCCTCCTGCTCGTGTACTGACGGCGGGAGCGGCAGGCCCGAAGCGACGCTCGCGCCGCAAGTCGCTTATACCACGACGCATATGATCAAATACTGGCCCGAGGACGCGGATTACGATACCTGCGATTATTCCTGCGTCGTCGAGCTGCCCGAGTTCTCCCGCTCCTATACCGCAGGTTACGCAATGAACAAGGCCGTCGGCGGATACCTTGAAGATCTCGGCGCGCGCATAGAGAACGACTATCTTAAAAACGCCGTGAAGGACAAGCCCCATACCGACGTGACGCTCGAGGTCGAGTACGTTCCCGGCGTGACAAACGTCATTTTCACCGAAGTGCACGACTATCTGGACAAGCCCGTCACCCGCACGCACGTTCTTATGCTCGACGATTACGGACGCGAGATCAACCTCTGCGACCGGTTCCTCGATTATCATACCGCCGAACGCGCCGCCGGGCTCATTGCCTTGAAAGCCGGCGTAGACACGATAAAGGCGCTCGAGGCGATCGATATAAACCACGGCGCGAAGGCGACTCTCGCAGGCTGCACCGTATACGCCCGCGACGGCGTGCTCACTCCCGCGGGCGACGGCGAGTCGCGCTTCGATCTCTCGTTCGACGAGCTCTCCCCCGCCTCCGGTCTCGACGCGCTGAGCTTTAAGGAATTCAAAAACGTCAGCCGACTCCTTTGGTACGTTTCCGACGCCGCAGTCGTCCGTCAGGAGAATATTGAGGGTGGAAATCTCTCCGCGTTCGAAGCGAGCTCCTTTATGGGCGAATACTGTCTTTCCCTCGGAAAGGCTCCCGAGGCAGGCCGTGTGAATATCCCGGAGAAGGATTTCGAGTCGTATTACCGCAGTATTTTCGGGAACGACTTCCCGGGCATAGACACGGACGGTTTCGATATCAAGCACGAGGACGGGTATTACCGCGTTCTCAATTCCCCGAAGCCCTACGAATACCACGTGGATATCCTTAACGCTCTCGCCGACGGAGAGACCGTGACCGTGACCGGCGACATGATGTTCGGCGGGTACGGCTACGCCTTCTCCGAATACGTCTGTCACGTCACGGTCACTTTGGTCAAAAGCTCCGAAAGTCCGTTCGGGTTCAGGCTCGTCGGATATGAAATGAGCATTTAACGTCCCGAATAATATATTTTACATATGCTGTAATATCCCGAGCTTCCCCGAGTCTAACTGTCGAAAGGAGGTCGGTGCGTATTGAGTTTTGACGAGATCTACGACGCCTATTTCAAGGACGTCTGTCTTTTTATACTAAGGCTGTCCGGAAGCGCGGATATCGCCGAGGAAGTCACGAGCGAGACCTTCTTCAAGGCGCTGAAGTCCATAAACTCATTCCGCGGCGACTGTAGCATGTATACCTGGCTCTGCGGGATCGCCAAGAACTGCTATTACAGCTATCTGAAAAAGCATCCTCACGCCATAGGCCTAGACGAGAGCGTGCCGATCCCCGATCCGACGCAGGACGTTGAGAGCATCGTCTCGGACCATGACGACGCGAGGCGGATAAGGCTCCTTCTCCACGAGCTGCCGGAGACCTATAAGGAGGTATTCATGTGGAGGGTGTTCGCCGAGATGAGCTTTGAGGAGATAGGCGCGCTGTTCGGTAAGAGCGCGAACTGGGCGTGCGTTACCTACCACAGGGCAAGAAAAACGATCAGCGGGAAGATGGAGGAAAAGAAATGAAAATCAGCTGCAACGTAATAAAGGATCTTTTGCCGCTCTACGTCGAGGGCATGCTGAGTCCCGATAGCGCCGCGCTCGTTGACGGGCACGTTAAGGAATGCCCTGCGTGCGCAGGGGAGCTCGAGGCGCAGCAGAAGGAATGCTCCATGAAGCTTGAAAAAGAAGAAACGCCGCACAAATGCGAGGCGGCGTCTTTGAAGAAGGTGAAGAAAAGGCTCGGCCTGAGGATCGCGCTGATCTCGATAGGCTCCGTTTTGGCCGTGTTCCTCCTCCTTTTCGCGGTGTTCAAGCTCTGGCCGGTCTCGGTCGATTACGGCGAATCCGAGCTGTTCACCCGTGAGGAGATGAGCGCTGCGGTCGATGCGATAAAGCTCGACTGCATGAGCATGATCGGAGTAAAGCTGTTCTCGCTCAAGTATGCTGGCGACGAGCGAAGCCGCAGAGAGCTGGATTACGCCAACACCTATCTGAACGACGGCGTGCCGTACACGGACTGCATAGTGTTCAACTCCGTTTTCGCGCCGCCTCTACGCCTCGGAGGAGCATGGGACGGGCACTTATACGACTGGAGCTTTATACTCGTCAGGTACGGAGCAGGTCCGTGGATAGTTCTGGAGAAGGGCTATTGCTGACGCTTTCTCCTGCTCATCGTGGACGCGATAAGCGCCGTAAGCGGAACGGCGAGCACGAGCCCCAGAGACCCCGCTATGCCGCGAATGACCTCCATGAGCGTGTCGTCGTTATTGATGAGCTGGTAGGGCTGCATACCCGCGGCGAACATGATTATAATCAGGTTCAGGGAGCTTCCCACGAAGGCGAGTATCAGCGTGTTGGTCATGGTGCCTATCATGTCGCGGCCTATGTTCATGCCCGACTTGAAGAGCCTTCCGCGTGAGAGCGTCGGGTCGACCTCCGAAAGCTCGTTGACCGACGAGGCGATGCTCATTGCGACGTCCATGACCGCTCCCAGGCTCGCGATAATAATGCCCGATACGAGAAGACCGCGCACGTTGAGCGTTATGCCGGCTGCCCTGCCCTCGTCCAGAAGCCATTCGGCTTCGCTCATATTAAGGCCGGAGACGCCGCCGAGCCTGCCGCAGATCGCGGCGAAAGCGCCGGAAACGAGCACGCAGGCGAGCGTGCCTCCCATCGCGGCGAGGGATTTCCTCGAAAAGCCTCCGAGCAGCGTGAAGCTGAACACGGTAATGAAAGCCGCCGTGATCAGCGTCAGAGGTATCGCCTTGTGTCCCTTGAGCCACATGGGAATGAGGAAGAAGACTATCGCAAGTATGGAATAAGCGAGCCCGAGAAGGCTCATGACGCCCTTTTTGCGTCCTACCGCGATGACCGCGGCAATGAACAGGAGCAGCATAACAACGTAGAGCAGGGTCAGGTCGTAATTGATGACGCTTATCTGATAGCCCGCTTCGCGCGAGTCCTCCGTTATCATTACGGTCAAAACGGTGCCCTTCCTCGCGAGCTTTTCATGCAGCGGGCCGAGGTAGTTCATCACCGGCATTATCTCGCCCTTGTGCTTCCCCGTCGTGATCCGTACGTTAAGGGACTGCGAGCCGCGCTTCGCGTGCTCCGCGTCGTCGTCGACCTGATAGTTGTCGAGTATGACTTTTTCTACCTTCGCAAGCTCATAGCTGACCGTATAATACTGATTGTACTCTTTAGGTCTCGCGTTAGCAGCGGCGATCATCCCCGCAATGAGCGCGGCGATACAGAACGCCGTTATCGAAACACTTATTATCCTTCTCGCTTTATCATCCATTCGAGTATTGCTCCAAAGCTTTTTTCACAGATAAGGGGCCGGTTTGAAAACCGGCCCCTTTCGCTTGTTCGATCAGATCAGACCCATGAACCTGCGCATGTAGTACAGCGAATCCAGAAGATCGACCGTACCGTCGCCGTTGACGTCCATGAGTGCGACCGTCGCGTCGCTGCAGGTGATGAGGCTCATGTAATACCGCATTATCGTGAGCGCGTCGACGAGATCCGCATTTCCGTCGCCGTTAAGATCGGGCAGGCCCTCGTTGGGCGTTACCTCTATCTCGGCGCGGTTCCTGACGCGGATACGCGGTATGAAGCCGCCCTCCACGTTCTCGGTATCGACCGTGATGGATGCGAGACCTATCGCGGATACGTGGTCGCCCACGTTCACCTCGATGATGTAGTCGGACATGATGTAGCCGTCGATGAACACGCGGGACACGCCGGTATCGTCCGCGACCATTATCGTTTCGAGCGCGCCGTCGGAGGAGTAGCCGAGGCTCGTTACCGTGCCCTCGACCTTGACGAGCATACCGGTGTAATCCGTGCTCATGGCCTGTTCTGCGGTGAGCATGAGAGGTTCTACGATCATTTCCTCGTGATCGGGCACCGCCTCGATATTCGTCACGACAAGTTCGCGCTCGCCGTTATAGGAGCCGGTAACGCCTGTCGCGCGGACGTACTGACCGATGTGGAAGTCGCCCGCTACGGGGAAGAGGTTGATGCCGGCGGTCTCATCCTGCACGTAGATGCAGTCGAAGAACGCGGTGGTCTGGTCATAGCCCGATGCGTTCGAGGTGACGTAGCCCTCGATCGTGAACTTCAGGCCCTCTTCCGCAGCGTTGACCTCTTCGATCGGAGTGATCGTGGGTTCGGGGATCAGCTTGTCGATTATGTTCATAACGAGCTGATAGTTGGAGTTCTGCTGCGTGGTCGCATTCTCGATCTCGACCTGCACCTCGAAGGTGGAGAAGAACGTCACGCCGCTGGTGATGAGCCAGCCGCCGGCGGGAAGATCCTCAAGCGTTACGACCGTGACCTCGCCCATGGGCACGGTAACAGTGTCGCTGTCGTAGTCGGGAACGTAGTTCGAGCCGGTGAAGTTATCGGTATAGCTCGCACCCCAGGTGGTGGAATAGCCCTTTATAGCGGGTATCGCGTTCGCGCCGGGAGTTATGGGAGCGGCGTTGTAGCAGGAGAACGAGTTGTTGGTCGTCTCGAGCACGTCGTTCAGAAGCCATACGGGTTCGCCGTTCCAGGTGTAGTTGTAGTTGTCCTCGGAGGTGAAGTAGATGCGGTATGCCTCGTTCGCCTTCTCCTCGTTGTCGACCACGATGCCCCTAACCACGCGGGTATCGGTGCCTATCGCCTCAAGTATGCCGTTGGTAATGACCGAAGCCATTTCGGCGGCGTTCTCGGGATCGCCGCGGTCGGACTTGGAGCAGACGATGATATTGCCGCCGTTGGCTGCATACTGCTGGATGGCGTTAAGCTCGGCCTCGGAATAGAGGTTGGCTTCTCCGACGTTCTGCCAGCCGACGTAGGGGACCGTGAGGACTACCATCCTGTAATCCTTGATGTTGTCATAGGTGAGCTCGCCCGCATGGATGTAGTTCGTGCGGATCGCGTTCTGAGCCATGAGCTGTATGAACGCGGCGTCCGAGCCGGCATAGTTGCCGGATACGTAGAAGTTCGCGTGACCCACGTCGATACCTACGTCGAGGAGCTCGGAGGGATCGAGGACCTCCATCTCGTAGGTATGCGTGAACTGCCTGTAGGTCTCTCCGAGATAGCCCGTGACGGTCACGGTGATCTTCTGCGCGCCTATCGCTACGGGCGTGAAGTTCATATTGAACTGCAGCTCGGAGTTGGACGCGATCGTGCCGGGAGAGTTGACGACGTCGATGAGCACGGGATCGTTCTGCCCGATCGTGAGCGTATAGCTCAGGGATTCGATCACGAAGTCCTGCGCCTCGTAGTTGTAAAGGGTGGTCGTAAAGGTCATTTCCTCATCCTTTACGGGTATGACGGTCTCAGTTGTGACGTCGGAGATGCCGACCTTGGAGACCTCGCCCACCCAGACGGGAGCCGTCACGGCGATATCGCCGTCGGTCTCGTTCACGCGGATGAAGTAGTAGGAATAATCGTTCGGCAGGGTGATGTTGAGCACTGCGGAGGGGCTGTCGATCACCTCGTTATAGGCGATGAGTCCGCCGTTGACCATAACGGAGATGCTGCTGATGTTCTCGCCGTCGGGATCGTTGACCGAGACGTAGATGTTGACGGCCTCGATGGGATCCTCCTCATCCTCGGGGATGATTGTGCCCATGATGCAGTCGTTCAGGGTGTAGTAGATCTCCAGGTTCTTGTCCTCCGTGGAGTACATGGTCATGTTCCTCATGGCCTCGTAGATGCCTTCCTCGGAGAAATCGTCGGTGATAATAACGTCGCGGGCGGTGTTGGAGTTGCCCCAGCGGCCCTTGTGGTTATCCTGGTTGTTCGTGGGCGCGACGTGCCAGCCCATGTCAAGCGCGAGAGTGTACTGCTCGTAGCTGGGCCAGTAGGCGGAGCCGCCGACGGCGCCTTCGCCGTTGCCGACCTCGACCATCGTTATGACGCGGTCAGCGGCGACGTCGTAATAACCGAAGTTATCGAAGTTGCCGAAGGTCGTGCCGGGATGGTTGAACTGGTGGATCGTATCGGGATACTGCTTTATAAGATCGTAGTACGCGACGAGACCCGCGCCGCCGTGGACGGTGTAGATGGAGTTCTGGCGGGAGACAATGCCGACCGAGTTGAACGTGTTGATATGGCTGTACTGTCCGGACCATGTCAGCTCGTAGCCGCCGATGAATATGACGTTGTTCTGGCGGGCGTTGAAATCGTCGATGGTCGTCGTGTAGTTATACCACTTCGAATGACCGTTGT
>JAEEGL016756468.1_pt1 | contig 16609 bp, 12 predicted proteins | sample 9134231 | NCBI WGS metagenome assembly JAEEGL01 (sample SAMN16246548, study PRJNA631951) | gut metagenome | biome: gut microbiome; feature: rumen; material: fiber-attached | host: Bos | place: Iran: Karaj | collected 2018-10 | reverse complement strand
CTTGTGAGAAAGGACGAGCTGGCCGTTGGAGCCTTCCTGGCTCTCGACGTAGACCTCGACCTTGTCACCCACCTTCAGGTTAGGGTTGGTGCGGAACTCTGCAATTGGAATAACACCATCTGATTTGAAGCCGATGTTGACGACGACCTCACGGTCGGTCTTGGCAACCACGACACCCTCGATGACCTCATGGTCAGCGACTTGGTTCATGGTAGCTGCATACTTGTCTTCCAGCTGTGCGCGCTCGGCGTCGGAATAGCTGTCGAATTTCTTGTGTGAAGAAGTCCAATCGAAATCCGCTGCGGGAACGGGTTTCTGCTTGGGAGCCTTCGGTGCCTTGGGAGCTTTAGGAGCTTCTGCTTGAGGTTCCTGAGCGACTTCGGCGGTTTGCTCAACGACCGGCTTTTCTTCTACTGGCATAGCCTCGTTGATGATGTTTTCGTTTTCTGCCATTTGTTTTGTTTGTTTACTTGTACCCGTCCAGGCACCGGACACACCCTTCCGAGGAGGTTTGACTTGTGATCGCTTCAGACCGTGGCACATACGTCCATTCCGGAGCGGCCTGAATTGGGCTGCAAAGATACAACTTTTTCCGTATATCTGCGCAATCTGCGAACGAAAAAACTATCGTACAGCAATTTGGTACTTTGACCAATCCTTCTCGGCCTTCAGTAAAACGAAATAATCGCAAATATTCTCCTCCGTGACCGGCACCCCGTCGACGGATTGGATGACATCGCCGGCGGCGAACTGCGGATCCAAGTCGGTGCAACGGCTGAGGATGGTGATGCGCCCACCCGTCGTCGTGATCCTATACGGATAGACTTCCTCTGGCTCTGGCTTTATCTTGCGAGGCCTGACATACACCTTCCTCTGCTCACTCAGGAAAATCCAATCGAAACGCGAGATGAACTTGATTCCCATGTTGTCCATGGCGATGTCGGAAACAAAGGTCACGTCAGCAGTCACCATACCCGCAGAGATCTGGACAGGCTCACCCTGGGCCAAGCAGTATTGTTGATGCTCCGTGCCGCCAGACAGGGCGATGCCAAAGGAGCCCTCATAATGGATGTCGCTCTCCGGACCCTTCGCGGCACGACGCTTGTCTTTCAAGATCAGCCCGCTATGGTTCCCTGTATCAAAGAGGCATTCCCGTTCCTCACCATCCACCGTGATGAACACCTTCACCACGCCCGTGAGGGGAAACTTACACTTGACCTCCTCGTAACCGGGCAGGTCGGGCCTGGTCCCATGATCGCGGAACATCCTCATCTCGCCCTGACTGAAATTCAGTTCCAGCCCTCCGTAACTCAATGCGATCGGACTGCCCGCCAAAGGATGACTTGACAGACGGGTCTCGCTGTCACAGACGGCATCCTCATCCAACAGGACCACACTCGTAAAGGAATTGTATCTCAAGTCTCCCAAAGTGAGATCCAATGGCTCCGGACACATTCGCAAGCTGGCACTCTCCGTGGTCGTGACGCCCATGTCGACAAACTCCATGCCCGCCGACTCCTCTTCCGTGACCATACGTATCACGGCTTGGTTGACACCCATGTCGAGCATCAACGTGTCTTTCTTCCCATTGACCTCAGCCTCAAAAAGGATCTCCCTATTCCTAAAGACAAACGGAATGGTCTGGTCTCGGCCGATGGTCTTGGAGGTGCCACCGGTGACCTCCCTTACCCTCTTGATATATTCCACCTTGTTGGACAAGGATTCACACGAGGTCGCGCACACAGCGGCCAAAGCCATGCAGAGGAAGACGTAACGGTTTTTTTTCATGATCAATGCTTATTTGATGAAATCCACCATCTTTTGCAGTACTTCAGGCGAAATCGTTTCCTCGATGTTGGCATACTCCTGCGGCAAACCGGACTCACAATGCTGGAAGAGATGATTCAAACCGGGCATCTCCACCAAGGTGAGGTTGGTCTTCCCGTATTCTTGAATGATCTTGTTGTAGCCATCGAAGTTTTGGTTCACAAGCACCTGCACATCCTTCGACCCGTTCAGCAGCAAAGCGGGACAGGAGACCTTCACGATGGCGTCAGTCGGATCGTATTTGATGAAATAATACATCCAAGGAGTCGAGATGGGATTCACGATCTGGTCGATCAACGCATCGTTCATCCCCATGCCAGGAAGCACCTTTCTCAAGGAATCGGCCGCAGCCTCAGCATTGTCCGAAGCCCAGACGACATCATAGAGTTGTTTGTTCATCTGCGCACTCATGTCAACGGCCTCTTCCGGCATTCCCGAGGCCCTGTTGAAGGCTTTTTCTTGCTCCATAAGGACATCCTTTCCGCAGACCGAAGGACCAGCCAGGGAGATGAGGAAGCCCACCTCCGGACGACGTGCCGCCACCATGAAGTTGATGAGGCCGCCCTCACTATGGCCGAGGATGCCGATTCGGGATGGGTTGACCTTGGGCAGGGACAGCAGATAGTCGAAAGCCGCCTCCGCATCGTAGGAGAAGTCCAGCGTGGTGGCGTTCTCCGCATCACCGCCCGATCCACCTACGCCACGGTCATCGTAGCGAAGCACCGCGATGCCATGACGTGTCAGGTAGTCCGCGATGACCCAAAACGGGCGATGGTTCATAAGCTCCTCGTCACGGTTCTGTTGGCCGCTTCCGGAGACCAGGACCAACGCAGGGAAAGGCCCCTCCCCCTCAGGCATCGTCAGGGTTCCCGCCAAGGTGATGTTATCTCTTACATTGTTAAAACTTACCTCCTCAATCCGATAACCAAACGGCGCCTTCGGATCTTGCGGCCTCCCTTTCTTGGTTTCCTTCTCACCTCTGGCCAGATTCAGCGCGAAACTCATTCCCATCTGGGTGAAGTCTCCTTTGATGGAGTCTCCTTCCAATGTGCCCTCATAGGTGGCCCCCAAAGAGGACATCTTGAGACGGAGATGACCCTCTTCAAAGATGGTTTCCTCAACGGGAATATCAAATCCGCCTTGAGCGGGCACATCGAACGTAGATGCCCAACCCATCCCATCCGATTTGATATCGAAACCGACTTCCAACTGTTGGAACCCAGCATTCAATTTTCCTTTCCAATAACCTTCAATTTGCCCTTGAGACACTGTCGCCACAAGGCAAAGCAATACCAATAGAATTTTTTTCATTTCTTTTTTCTCCCTGTTTTTTTCAGCGCTTCGGCGATGATCCATTGCAACTGCCCGTTGACGGAACGGAACTCGTCGGCAGCCCATTTCTCGACCGCCTCCATCGTCTCCGCATCCACCCGAAGCAAAAACGTCTTGTTACTATCTTTTTCCTTGGCCATAAATATCCTTAATGAGCTTTCATCTCGTCGGCCAAGGCCTTGGTCTCCTCCGCCTTATTCAGATTCAGATAGATCAGATCCTCGTTGGTGCGGATCTCGATGAACGGAGGCACGTCGGCATCCAGGAACAGCAAGCAATTCTCTCCGTTCTGGAGCAGGAAATGGCCTTTCAGCCTAGAGCCTAAGGCAGAGCCGTTGGTTCTCATCCTGATCTCAGGCAACTCGTCCACGACGCGTACCGACGCCACATCATCCCAAGCGATCTGGCGGCCATACATGCCACCAATGTTGATCTGGGTCGGCGTGACCTCGATCTTTGCCGGCTTGGCGGAACGGATCAAAACCGTCCCGACGAAAGCGATCGTCAGGAACATCAAGACGAAGATGAGGATCAGCGTCAACGTCGAGATCGACTTCGTACTGACTTTTCCGAATCCCTTATCATATTTCCGGTCGTAGATGACGAGAAGGATCGCCATGATGATGACCACCGACGGCATCACCCAGGATGCCCAGGCGGGATCGAAGTCGAAGAGATAACCCAAGATGGAATAAAGCACAAGGATGCCGCCCGTGATCATCAAGATGTTACGGAAGGAACGGCACAGACCCTCAATGTCAACCATGGCGCGTCTCTCATCCGACATGGTGTTCAGCCCCGAGATCACCAAGGCCGGGAAATGGTATGCCAACAAGCCAATGCCGGCCAAGATGACTCCAGTAATTAAACTGAGATAATCCATAATCTGTGTGTTTTGATTTTATTAGTACAAGGAACCCGTATTCACCACCGGCTGGGCCGATTCGTCCGCGCATAGCACCACCATGAGGTTGCTCACCATGGCGGCCTTGCGTTCATCGTCAAGTTCGACGACGTTGTCGTCCTTCAGTTTGTCCAGAGCCATCTTAACCATGGAGACGGCGCCTTCGACGATCTTCTCACGGGCGGAGATGATGGCGGCAGCCTGTTGACGGCGCAGCATGACGGCGGCGATCTCCGAGGCGTAGGCCAGGTAGTTGATGCGAGCCTCGATCACCTCCAGGCCGGACATCTCCAGACGCTCGTTCAGTTTCGAGAGCAGCACATCGTTGATCTCCTTCCCTCCCGAACGCAGGGTCAGTTCATTTTCGGAGGCTTCGTTCTCGTCGTAGGCGTACATGCCCGCCACTTCGCGAAGGGCAGCGTCGCTCTGCACCTTGATGAAGCTCTCGAAGGCATGCATACGGCTGGAGACCGAAGCCTGGTTCGTGCCAGGAGTCCCGGCCAGGGTCTGCGAGTCAATCTCGAACATGGCCTTGTAGGTGTCCTTCAGCTTCCAGACCAGGATCTGTCCGATCATGATCGGGTTACCCGTCTTGTCATTCACCTTGATGTTGTCAGGATTCAGGTTACGCGCACGCAGCGAGACTTTCTTGGAGGTCATGAAAGGATTCACCCAATGGAATCCCGTCTTCGTGAAGGTGCCTTTGTATTTGCCGAAGAACACCATCACCATGGCCTCGTTTGGCTCCAGCTTACGGAAGCCGATTGGGAAGATGACCGACAAAAGGATGCCGAACAGTCCCAGGAGTGGCGTTGCCAGATGCCCTTTCGCAAAAAGAATCATGGCAAAAATGCTTCCCACAATGATCAGAAGCTCAATAAACAATGCGATGAACCCGTTCATCGTAAATCCCTTAAATTCAAACTCTTTCGTTTCCATAATGATATTATTTTGATATTATTTCAATTGCAAAATTACATTAATTTTTGAATTGTCAAGTGTTTTTTCGATTTTTTTTGAAAAATTTTTCGAATTGTTCTTTTTTTGTGCTATATCATTTCGATTTATTATTTTTGTGAATGCTAAACTAATAAAAAGAAAGGAACGTCATGAAAAAACTCTTATTATTAATAATGGTTGTGTTGACGATGGCCAGTTGTTCTTCGTTGAAGTTGGCCAACCAGAATGCCGCGATGCAGGCGGGTGCCGCCGCTGTTCAGGCGTTGACCATCAGCGACGCCCAGATCGCCCAACTCTGCAAGGAATACATGGTACAGACCGACAAGGAGAACACCATCTTGCCGGCGGACAACGCCTACAGCCAACGATTGAAGAAGATCATGGCACGGTTCAAGAACATCAGCAACCTGAACCTCAACTATGCCGTCTACCAGTCCAAGACCGTCAACGCCTTCGCCAGTGGTGATGGCAGTGTGCGTGTCCACACCGGCTTGATGGATGCGATGAACGACGACGAGGTGTTTGCCGTCATCGGCCACGAGTTGGGACACTTGATCAACAAGGACGTCCGTGACGCCTACCGCACCGCCTATCTCGTCGTGGCTGCCCGTTATGGCATCGCCGCCGTCAGCCAGATCGGCGGTAACCTCTCGTACGGCTTCCTCGGCGACCTCGGACAGCAGTTGGCCAGCGCGGCCTACTCACGCCGACAGGAGAGCCAGGCCGACGAGACCGCCTTCCAGTTCTGCATCAGCAACGGTGTCGATCCCTACGCCATGTACCATGCCTTGAATGTGCTGATCCGTTTAGGAGGCAGCAGCGGGCAACAGGGACAGCTCGCCCAGATGTTCTCCACCCACCCCAACACGGAGAAGCGTGCCGCTCACATCAAGGAAATCGCGGAGGCCGCTGGGTATAAGATGAACAGCACCACAAGCACGGCAACCCATACGGGAACGGTGAAGCCGACGACGACAACGACGACGAAGCCTGCACCCTCCAGCAGCAAAGGCACCGGGAAAGTCAATCCGAAAAAGAACTGATGGCTCCTTAGGGAGTTGCGGCTCAGACCGTGGCGCTGTCCAAGGTCAATCATCTGGCATAGCGAATTTCCAGATAAAAGTCCATGAAATGCCACGAGATGGACGTCCCTACCGCCTAAAACCGCTCGCCAAGGTCTTGAATTTGGCTCCTCGCTCCTCGAAATTCTTGTATTGGTCGTAACTGGAAGCGGCGGGAGAGAGCAGACAGATATCGCCTTCCCGGGCATGGGAGGCCAGATAGCCAAACGCTTCCTCCATGGTGGCGTAGGGAATGAGCTTGGCCTTCACGTCATGATCGCTCATCAACCGCATCATCCGTTCCCCTGCCTTACCCGTGAAGAGCAGATGAGGCACGGGATGCTGTACCAGATAATCCGCCAGCGGCTCGTAGTCGATGTTACGGTCGAAGCCACCGAGCAGCAGGAAATCGACCCTTCCCAGGGTCTCACAGGCGGCTATCGCCGCCTGAGGGATGGTGGAGATGCTATCGTTCACGAACCTCACCCCACCGAAAGTGCCCACCGGCTCCAACCTATGCTCCAGAGGTTTGAAGGTGTAGAGATGGGGAATCAACGCCCCCGCATCGACGCCATATTGCTCACAGGCGCACAGGGCAGCCTTGACATTCAGGAGGTTATGAGGCCCCAATACGGGTAAGGCATCCTCGTCAAGGTCGTACTCCATCCAGGGAAAGACCACGCTGTTGACCCCCAGTTCCAGCGTTTCCATCATCAGCGAGTCATGCACCACGGCATAGTCGTCGGCACCCATGTGACGCAGGATGTTGAACTTGGCATGACGGTATCGCTCAAGCGTCCCGAAATGGTCGAGATGCTCCTCAAAGACGTTGAGCAGCACCCCTACTCTGGGACTGTTGTGGACATACTCCAACTGATGTGCGGACAACTCATACACGACGATGCTCTCGGGATGGATCCTCTCCATGACATCGAAGCAGGGGATGCCGATGTTTCCCGTGAGGATGGCGTCATGTCCCGAGTCCTTAAGCAGATGGTAGATCAGGCTCGTGGTGGTGCTCTTCCCCTTGGTTCCCGTGATGCCGATGGTCTGGCAATGGAACTGCCGCAGGAAAAGGTCCGTCTGCGAGGTGATCTCCACGTCCTTAGGATCGACATCCTTCAGGGAAATCCCCGGGGTCTTGATGACGAGATCATAGTCGTAGATGGCCTGTAAGTAGCCCTCCCCCGAATGGAGTCGCGGCAGCGACCCTGAAGTCAGATCCGCGAAAGCGGCTTCGTTCCTGTCGGCTACTCCCAGGGCCAGGTCAGGAAGAGCCTTGCGAAGGAAGGCATAGGTGCTCCTCCCCTCCCGGCCGAAGCCGAGGATCAGGACTCGCTTGCCCCGCAACCCGTTCAATATCTCGTCAAACATGAAGATGCTTTTTCAATAAGGTCACAAACGCCTCTGGAAGGAAATGCTCCTCGTTGAACCGATGCAAGATCTCCTCCACGGTGGACACCCCTTTGGGCGAAGCCTCCACGATGGTCCCGTTGCGATCGTTCATGGCATCGACGCAGGCTCTCACCTCCTCCACCGTACCGACGCACTCGAAGGGCTTCACCGCCGCCGTACCGTTCAGTTCCTCAAAGATCGGCCGCAGGCCCTCGTCCGTCAGCAGGTCTTTCCCGAAGATCGATCTCAGTCGCTCTCGAGAGAGGAAGGGCGACAGAATCAGCCAGGTGAAGAGGCATTTCGGGCATTTGCCGCACCAACTGTCGGTCTTACTCCCGGCGTTGCAGCTCCTGAACACGTTATGGTAGGCCGTGCATTGGCTGAAGAGCGCGGCGATCTGCATCTCGTTGAGCGGCCTCAAGAAGCTGAAATACTGGATCTCCTCGTTGAGGTGCATGGCGACATATTCCCGGAAGTCACGCTCAAACTGCACGGACTTGCTGTACTGATGGTTGATGTCGGTTCCCGGCACCGTGGATTCGTTGGCGCTCGACTCGTTGGACAGGGCGATATAACGCGATCCGCTGCCGAAGCCGACGAGCAGGCTGACGAAGGCCAGTAGGGCTGAGAACGGGGTATGCCCATTGAGGAAGCCCTCACCGTTGAGTCGCAGCATGGTAGGATCCAGCGTCCGCTCCACCACGGCGAAGTCCTGTTCCCCGATGCCGGCGGCCCTGACGCAGTTCAAGGTGGCGCCACGCGGGTTCATGATCAGTGGGATGACCTCCCGTTGCTCACGCAGCAGTTCCAACGTCACCACCGAGTCCTTGCCTCCGCCGATAGGGACGATGGTCCGCTCCCCCAGCGGCAGATCGATCCGGGCAAAGTCACGCCCCGAGTCCGACTCAATCCTCACGAAGTCCTGTTCGGCGCAGTCGATGCCGTTCAGATAACGGAACTCGCCCAAGCCGAGATAATACAGCTTCCTCCACCATTTCTTCTGGCAGAGCATCAGGTTGTAGGGCTTCACCACCACCACCTTTGGACAGGCCAGTTTCCAATAGCTGACCAGTTCGACCATGCCGATATGGAAGGCGAGCGACTCCAGTTGGTCCTTGGGCATCTCCTCCCAATGGAAGAAAGGTCGCGCAGGCAAGGTCATCGTCGGATGGAAGTCATAACGGCCGTCGAGGCTGAAATGGAAGGTCAGTCTCAGGGCACCCTGTACGACCTCAACCTCCTGGCAAAGGAAGACGAAGGTTCGGTAATCCTCCCGCAGGGCGTCAAACTCGTGCTGATGATCGGTGCGTTTCAAGTCGGTTGATTTTTTTACAAAAATAATAAATTGTTGAATGATGGGATTGCTAATTTACCTAAATCTTGATATTTTTGCATTTCCAGATTTGATCGCATGGACCTGAAGACCCTGTTTCGTATCCAAAGCAACACCCTGCATCCCAAGCCGGGCAACGTGCTTTTGTCCGAGCCAACGATGGACGATTTCTATTTCGGGCGGTCGGTCATCCTGCTTATCGACCACAACGAGACGGAAGGCTCATTCGGCATCATCATGAACAAGTCGCTGAACGTCAGCCTCGGCGAGGTCGCCAACCTCTTCAAGGACGCCGACGCACCGATCTATCTGGGAGGGCCTGTCTCCGAAGACCATATCTTCTTCATGCACACCTTGGGCGACCTCATCCCCGACACCTATAAGATTATGGAAGGCCTCTATTGGGGAGGCGACACCGACACGCTGAACACCCTGCTCTCGACAGGCATCGCCAACAAGGACAACGTGCGTTTCTTCCTAGGCTATTCCGGGTGGGACGCCGGTCAGCTGGCCAACGAGTTGGAACGCAACACCTGGATCGTCTGCCCCACCGACAGCCGCAGCATCTTCAGCACCCCTCCGGAGACGATGTGGAAGCATTATGTCGACCGCATGGGCGCGAGATACAAGATCTGGAGCCAGTATCCGCGCAATCCGGAAAATAATTAATTTTTTTTGTACAATTGGAATTTATGGCACAGATGTTGTTTATTTTGAGGCATTGTAAAACAAAACTAAATCATTAACAATTAAAATAACAAAACCATGAAAAAAGCATTAGTACTCGGTATGATGGCCATCTTCGCCTTCGCCGCCATTCAGAACGTCAACGCACAGCACAAAGTCGTTAAGAAAGTCGAAAATCCAAAACCCACATTGAGCTCCGCCAAGCCAACTTCTGAAATCACCAAGGGTGACAACGACAGCAAGAACATCAATCTCAAAGAAGCTGAACAACTGGGAACCAACCACAATCAAACTCCAGCCACGCCGTCCAACAACTCCAATCTCAAAAGTTCCATGAACTCCGTCACCCCAGCTGCCGCTTCATCTTCCGCAACCGTTGACAAGCACCGCCACTTCTCAACCGACCCGAACGCCAACAAAGACAACAACGACATCATCAATAGTTCAACCAGCATTAAAGGCAAGACCACCCGCGCCATGCAGCCCAAAACCATCAAGACTTCCAAAGACAAGAAGACCACTAAGGCTGCAACCGCAAAACCACAAAGATAAATATCACTGATCATCATCAAACAGAAAAGGGCTGGGATTAATCCCAGCCCTTTTTTATTGATACCTATTTACGGTCACTGATACGCCTGGTAAAGGATGTCGTGCAGCAAGGTACGGATGTTCAACCGGCTCAGTCGGTTAGGTTCGGCACTGGGACAGACGCGATTCGACAGGAAGATGATGGACAGGTCGTTCTCCGGATCCGCCCAGAAGAACGTCCCCGTGTAACCGGTATGGCCGTAACTCTTCGTGGAGGCCGACTTCGACGCCGTTGAGGGATCTTTCTCGCCGAGGGGCAATTTGTCAAAGCCCAAGGCTCTGCGGTTCTTGTTCGCCGTGAAAGGAGCGGTGGTGAAATAACGGATCGTCTCCGGCTTCAGCAACTGCTTCCCCTCGAACTTGCCTTCGTCGAGGAACATCTGGGTGAGGACGGCCAGGTCATGGGCGTTGGCGAAGAGACCAGCATGCCCCGAGACGCCTCCCATCAGGGAAGCCATCTGGTCATGCACGTCACCCCACAGCAACTGCATGCGGAAGAGGGTGTCCATCTCGGTGGGGACGATGGTTTCACGGGTCCTCCAGTGCAAGGGGCAATAGCCGATGTTCGTCAGGTGCATCGGGTCGTAGAAGTTCTCCTTGAGGTATTCCTCCAGGCTCTTGTTGGTCAGCTGCTTCACCAGTTCCGGGACGAAATAGAAGCCCATGTCGCAGTAGACGTATTTCTTCTCCTTCATCGGGCTTTTCATGATGGAGTCGATGATCTGCTCCTTGTAATCGTTGACAAGGAAAAGGTTCTCCGCCACCCGGACAGTATGGGTCTCGTCGATATGGTCGAGGAAATACTCCTTCTTGGGTCCGTTCTCGTCGATCAGGTTCAGGTGGAAGGGGATCCATGACTTCATGCCCGACTGATGGGTCAGCACGTCAATGAGCTTGATGGCGCCCTTGTTGGACTGGTTCAGATAGGGGAAGTAGTCGCCCATGGTCTTGTTGAGGTCCAGCAGTCCATCCTCGTAAAGCTTCATCATCGCCAAGGTGGAGGCGAAAATCTTGGTCAGCGAGGCGATGTCAAAGACATCCTCGGGAACGATCTTCGCGCCGCTTCCGTAGGTGAAGGTGCCGAAGCATTTGTCGTACACCACCTTGCCGTCCTTCATGGCGAGGATCTGGCAGCCGGGATAGGCTCCTTGCTCTATGCCCATCTTCGCCACGGAATCCAGTTGGCGCTCATAGAATGCCTTGATGCTCCCTTTCGGCAAGGGGATCTGGTCGATGGCCAGCGAGCCTTCCTTCAGCACGGGTGCAGAGGCGGGCATCGGGACGGAATACTCCTCCGGCATGATGCCAGAGCCGCATTCGAATTTCGCCGTCGTGACGGACAGCCTGCCGTGGGCGCTTGCCTTGCCAGTGAGGATGTCGTTGACGGCATCAAGCACGTCACTGTCGTCCTGATAGCCGACCAGCAAGCCCTTCACGCTGTTGTTGATTCGGAAACGGTCCAGGGCATAGGGACATCCAAAGAGGTTGAGGACGACATCATTCTGGGCAACCAGTTTGTTGAAGAAGTCGACGGTAGGCGCGGTGATGCCGAAATCCTTGCTGGCGAAGATATTCGTCTGCATGATGTTGACCACCACCAGGTCGTAGGCCTCAAGGTCCTTCAGCCAGAGTAGTGCTTCTTTGGCGCTATCTCTGTTGGCACAATACGACTTCACCACCAGGCCGGCCTCCTTCAAGGCGTCTTCCATGCTTCTGGAGCTGCTTGATCTGCCGATGGTGACCACGGCGACCTTCTTGCCCGTCTTGAGGGGGATCACCCCGCCATCGTTACGGAGCATGGTGACCGACTCGGCGAAGAGTTGGCGACGCAGGTCGAGATATTCCTGTTTCTTCAAGTCCTCGGCGATGCCTTTCGTCGGGATTGGAACATAGTGGTTCAATCCAGCGCGGTATTTGTATTTCAGGATCTTCTTGCAGCTCTCCTCGACACGGGCGGCGATCTCCGGGTCACGTTTTGCCCCAGCCTTGATCTGTTTGATGGCGGCCGGCACGTCATGAGGGAGGATCAGCACGTCATTGCCTGCCAGGAAAGCCACGTAAGGCACGCTGTCGGCGGGGACCGTCTGCGACACGCCTTTCATATCCAGGCCATCGGTGAAGATTAGGCCGTCGAAGCCCATTTCTTCCTTCAGGAGGTCCGTCACCACGCCTTTGGAGAGCGACGAGGAGGTATTCTCCACCGGCTCGATGGCCGGGAAATAGAGATGGCCCACCATGGCGCCGTTGATGCCTCGTTCGATCAGATAACGGAAGGGAGCCAGTTCGATGTCCTTCACCTCCTCATAGGAGCGTTTCACCGTCGGCAGGGTGAGGTGCGAGTCGGTGTCGGTGTTGCCGTGTCCCGGGAAGTGCTTCATCGTGGTGATCATGCCTTTGCTCTGCATGCCGAGGGCGTAGGCCGCGGCCTTCTCGCCTACATTCTGGGGGTCGGCGCCGAAGCTACGCATTCCGATGACCGGGTTCTTTGCGTTGGAGTTGACATCGGCCACGGGAGCGAAGTTGGCGTGGATGCCCATCCTCATGCACTGGTCGGCCACCTGCTGTCCCATGGCATAAAGCAACTCGTTGTCGGTGATGGCGCCCAAGGTCATCTGATAGGGGTAGTCGATGGTGTTGTTCACCCGCATGGCAAGCCCCCACTCCGCATCGATGGACACCATCAACGGGGTCTGGGCCATCGCCTGCCACTCGTTGGTCTGCTCGATCTGCGGCACCGCGTCCGAGCGGAAGAAGCAGACGCCGCCGATGTTGTATTTCTTGATGTACTTCCCCACCTCCTCGTAAAACGGCTTGTCGGGCAGGTTAGCTCTCATGCAGATCAGTTGACCCACACGTTGCTCCAAGGTTAGACTGTTGTACACGGAGTCCACCCAGCGCGACTCCTCGTCCTGTGCGAACAACATCCCGCAAAACGACATCATCGCCACAATCAGAACCGAAATTTTTACTCTCATCATGTTTATGGATTTAATTCTAGATAATGTTCAAGATCTTCCCATTGATAGGGTTTGCAAACGATGGTCTTATCCTCATTGAGGAGCAGGACCATGGGGGTCGAGACCACATGGTAGTCCAGGAAGGCCTTCCCTTCCCAGCGGGCCTCGTCATAGAAATGTCGGCCACGGAGCCGCATCCTCCGGACCTCTCGGCAGACCTCGTCGCGGTCGTCGGCCAAGGCGAAAGTCACCAGTTCGTAGTCCTTGCGGAGGTTCAGGTGCTTGCGGATCTGGACCAGGAAGTCATGGCAGTATTCGCAATCCACCGACCAGAACACGAGGAGGATGCGTCGTGCCTGGGATTCGTACAGGTCATAGGGTTCCCCGTCGATGGTCACGCCACGATAATCCGGAGCCTTAGCCCCTACCCTCACCTTCTGGTATGGCTCGGTCAGCGCCACCAGGCGGTTCCCTTCCGCTTCGGTGATCTCGCCTTCCGACAGTTGGGGGAAATTCAGCAGATGGTCGGTCACCTCCGACAGCCCCATCGCCGTGAATCCCTTCAGCAGATATCGCAAGGCGAACTCGTAACTGGTCATGTTGACTTTGGCTCGTTGAAGCACCTCATCGACGCCTTTGATGAAATCATCGCCCGAACGCTCCAGGAAACGCACCATCTTGGTGGTCAGCACGTTGGTCGGAATCAAGTCGGGGTCTTGGAAGTCGGAGGCCTGCCATTCGGGATGGCTATCCGCCAGCATCAGCCGCGCCGCATAATCCAAGGTGTCCGCCACGAGGCTGTCGATCTGATGACGGGCCGACGACTCGTCCATCTCGCCTCGGAAGAAAGCCTCACGGATACGCTGATAGGCCATCCAACGGGTGTTTTCCGGCGAGGATGCAAAGCGTACGGCAAAGGCATCTTCAGGGTCATCCACGAACAGGGTCAGAGGCTTCCCCATGGACAGGAACTCCACCTCTGCCTGGTCGCAGCCAACGACATACATCCCCAGGGGCAGTGTTGGTCCATAGGTGAAAAGACCGTTGGCGTCTTTAGTGAGGGTATCCACGGCGACAAGGTCCAATCCGGTGTAGGACCTCAGCGAGATCCTTGCGCAGGACTCGTCGGGCCAGGCGAGCGTCAGCCCATCCTGGGCAAAGAAACGCATCGGCAAGACCGTCAACGCCATCAGGAACAGCAAAGCCAGGCTCTTGTCTCTCATCGCGTCAATGGATTACATAATTAAACAAGGCATTGCCCACGCCGGTGACCAAGTTGATCTCCTGGTTGTTATGCAGGCTACCCACGGCGAAGGGCGTCTCCCCTACCAGGCCGGAGTTCACAATCATCTTGCCTTTACGGTCGATGAGATAGATCTCGCGCGCTTTCTCCGAGACGATGCCGAGGAGACGTTTGCTGCGGGTGATGTTGACGAAGACCGGCTTCGTGGTGATCTCGGCGTCGAAATGATAGGCATACAGTTCGTTCTTGAAGCGGTCATAGACATGAAGGTCGCCGTGGTCAAGATAGATGAAGTCCGGATCCTGGTCGCCGTTGAAGTCCTCATAGAGGAAGAAATGCTGGTCGGAGTAGGTGCCAAAGTCGGTGCGGGTCAAGGAGCCGTCGTCCCCGATGTAGAGCAGCTTCCCCTCCTTATCCGAAGTGAGGAAGAGGCCTTTGCTACGGTTGGTGACGTTGGCGTAGATATCCGCCTTGGGTGACTTCTGCATATCGTCGGTGAGCGGGATACGGATCCTGCCCTGCCGGTCGAGGATACGGACGCCTCCGCTGACATCCGAGACGATGAGGTAGTCCTTGTCGGCGGCGACGATATGCTGCAAGGGTTGGCTCACCCGATCCTCGGAGCGGTGACGGTTCCAGCCCTCCACCTCTTCGCCGAGGACGTTATAGTTATAGATGAGACGGTCGTTGCCGCAAAGCAGGAAACGATAGTCCTTGTTGTTGTTATAGTCGAAGACCACGAGGCCGTTGGAGGCTTCGAAAGGCAGGTGGATCGGATAGCCGTCGAGGTCATTGCCGTCACGGTCGATCAGCTGCAGGGTATGCGCCGTGTTGAAGAGGAACTGCGACTGGCCGTTGTTGTCCTTGTCGATGGTGAAGACCGCGCTGAGCGGAGGTTCGTCCAATGGCCGTTTCCAGAGGATTTCGCCCTCGCTGCTGACCAGGCTCATCACGTTATGGGCATCGAAGACGATGACGTCACGATGGGCGTCACGGCCGTCGTCGACGATATAGGGTTTCCCTCGCAGGGGTGCGTCGAGGTTGAGTTTCCAGCGGACGATGCTCTCGTCCTTGGTCTCGGCATTCTCCATCAGGCAGAGGTTGACGTAGACCAAGTCCTTCGACGAAGCCAGTTGCACCGCCAAGGCCTGGAAATCATCCATCAGCCTGGGATGGCGTTCCAGATAACGTCTCATCACGCCGCCGGTCATTTCCCTCACCATGGCCTCGTTGCCTTTTCCCGTGGCGTAGAGGGTGATGTTACACGACTCCAGCATCCGTTGCTGGAATGACTTGAAGTTCTCGTTGAGGTCCAAGGTGCGGCCCGAGCGGTAGCAGGAGATGATCTCCCGCAGGTCAGCCATGGTAGGGGTCATCACCAGGTATTGGTCGACGATGGCATAGCAGCACCGTCGGAGGCTCTTAAAGGTGGTGCCGAACACGGCGGGGATCCAGTCCCGATTGCCGAGGTCGTTGATGACATAACCTTGGCAGTTCTCCGAGGCGGCCACCCCCATCTTGGAGGCCAGACGGTCCATGAACTTGATCACCGCCGCCGGGTCGTTCATCCGGGCCACGAAGACCTCGTGCCGTTTCTCGCCGAAGACATCGTAGGAGACCTCCGAGAGGTAATCCAGCAGTTGCTTCTCCACGTCGAGGCCGTATTGCTTGTTGAAAGCCGCCACCTTATCCGCGTCACGGAAGGCCTGCCAATAAGAGGCATAGTCCGACATCCCGTAATGCAGCATCAGTCGGGTGTCGTAAGGCAGGAGGTTGACGACGGAGTTCTTCACCGGCAGTTGGTATTTCAGGGGTCTCAGGCTCGAGGCCGTGTCGGCGGCGATGCAATAGCCGTTCATCACCAGTGCCTCCTCGCCCGTGACCACATCCACGGCGGCCCATCCCCGTGCATCACGATAGTAGAGGTGCGCCTTGACATGCTGTCCCAGGGTCTTCTGCAGCCGTTGCAAGTCCCCGTCATCGTCGATCTTCACGGCGTTGTCCAGTTGTTGGAAGACCTTCTCCACGACCCCCATGTCGCGGGTCATGCCGAGGAAAGGCCCTTCGGCGAACACATAGATGGAATCAAGCTCATGCAGGAAGAAGCATTCCGCCGGTCCGACCTGACGGAACAGCGCGTTCACCTCCTGGCTCTTGAAGAGCCGCTTAAGGTCCGCATGGGAGACCTCCTCCGAAGGCATCAGCAGCAGCAGGCCTCGGTTCTGGTCCGCCATAGGCATCGAGACGAGCGCCATCGGGGCCGAGACGACGCGGGCGTGCAGGTCGGGATCGGCTTGCAGTAGCGTGTCAATGTGGGCG
>JAEEGL010750439.1_pt1 | contig 16609 bp, 13 predicted proteins | sample 9134231 | NCBI WGS metagenome assembly JAEEGL01 (sample SAMN16246548, study PRJNA631951) | gut metagenome | biome: gut microbiome; feature: rumen; material: fiber-attached | host: Bos | place: Iran: Karaj | collected 2018-10 | reverse complement strand
CTGGAGCCGGAATGCCAGTGCATGGTCGTGGCCATCGACACCTCCGACGACCGGAGCAACGAGCTGCTGCCGCCCCTGAAGCCCAACCTGAATTTCGGCGGACCCCGCCGGCCTGATGCGCCGAAGCCGAACCCCCTGGGCGGCTATTATGCCGACTTTATCAAGGATACGCTGAAGCCCATCATCGACGAGAAATTCATGACCCTGCCGGACGCGGCCCACACCGCCGTCGGCGGCGCAAGCATGGGAGGTCTCGAATCCCTCTATATGACCTTCAAGGATCCCGATGTGTTCGGGCGGAGCCTGGACCTGTCCTGCGGCCTGGGCCTCCTGGAAGCGGAGGACTACCTGGCAAGGATCGACGCCTACGATCCGGCGAAGCTGGAAAACGCGCGCTTCTATCTTTACAGCGGGGATCAGGGCATCGAAGTCCTTGTCTTTGATTACCTGATCGACGTCTACCGTCACATGAAGAATTCCCTGAAGCTAACGAACCGGCAGCTCTGCATGATCATCGACAGCCGGGAATCCCACTGGGGGACCTCCTGGGGCAAGTACCTCAATCAGGGCCTCCGCTTCCTTTTCAAAGAGGACAACGGCGTGGAGACTCCCTCCTTCGGCATGCCGCGTCCCAGGAAGGACTGACCGGCAGCCAAGGCTGCTTCGTCCCACGGTTTTCCTTGGGATGAAGCATTCGATGTGCAAGCTTAGCGTTTCATGGCTTCATAGAGGCCGCATCATTTGTCATGATGCGGCTTCTTTTTCCGGTTTTGGCAGTCACGGTGTTTCCACTGATCTTCCGGATCACCGCCACAGGATCGGAAACACCGATATCGCTCGGTTCGACGTCCATATCGCAGCTCCCGAAACCGGCCTCGGCAGCGGGACAGACGGATCGTCTATCCTTCTCCTGCGGCGGATGCCGCATGGCTGTCAGCAGGGTGCTTCCAAAACTTGCACCGCAAAGAATGAGCGGAGGCAAATATATCTGCCAAACGCTTATTCACGGTCCTTTTCCTTTTGCCCCGGGTCCACAAACGGGGCATGGGCGTCGGAGCTCTCCGGCCGCATACACAAACCCCCTCCGGCACAGCGCGCTGCGCCGGAGGGGGTTATTCCGGAAAGAGGCCGCTCGAACGCCCGTCAGGACTACACCTGCTGCGCAAGCACCGTCTCTTTGGCCGAATTGTAGAGATTTACAAGTCCGTCGCCGTTGCTGAGCCAATCCCGGCGATTGCGGCGGGTCTGCTCCGCCGTATCGCCTGTGGGAATATTCTTGAGGGCCGCATGGAAATTCGGATCCTGCCGGAGCAGCGCGGCCTTCTCTTCCAGGGCCTGCTTCAGGCTGGGATCGGCGGGGTCCTCCACAAGGGTCTTGTCCCCCCGCTGGCCCGTCTGGCCGATCAGCTTGGCGGCCAGGGCTTCGGAGCAAAGCTTGATATAGCTGGAGCCGGACTGATTGATGGCCTGCTGCACCTTCATCCGGGCGCAGAGCCCCGCAGTCTTGGGCGCATAGGTGTTTTCATCCACATAGTGCTTGTCGCCGGGTTTGGCCTCCCGCTTTTGGTTGATCTGTTTCAGCAGCTGCTTGAACTGCTTGGGGGGCATCACCTGACGGATCACCCGCATCACCGAATCGAAGCGGACCTGCCCCGTGTCCTTGGTGCTGCGGACGGAGTATTTGTCTCCGGCATAGTCCAGGAGCTTTTGGGTCAGATCCCGGTTCTGCATGCCGCTGGGGGTGATCCCCTTTGCGAGCAGGTTTTGATACTGCGTCAGAGAGGAGAGCATCCGCTCATACTTGTCCGAATTGCGGGCCCGGGTGCTTCCGAAAAAGTTCTTTCCCGTGCCGGTAGAGCGCAGGACGGTCACGGAGCTGTCGATTACTTTCTTGATCTCGGTCCAGTCCGGCTTTTTGGGGTCATTGTTCGGATTTGGCTCGATGTAGTACTGCTTCTGGGCAAAGCTGCTGATCCTGTCGACCAGCTTGCGCTGATCCTCCTCTACAGCCACAAGTGGAAGCGCCGTGCTTTCCTTCTGTGAGCCCAGCATGTCCTTCACCACAGGCAGCGCCAGCTTGGACATCTCCTCGATCATCTTTTGCTGGACGGGGCTGATTTTCTGCTTCTCCGTCCGGTTCCCGGCTTTGATCTGCTCCCGCAGCTGATCCCTGTTCAGCCGGAGAAGGCCGCTTTTTTCGTCCACATAGGCCTGGAGATGGGGATACTTCCCGACCAGCTGTCCGTGGCCTTTTTTGATCTCATCCGGCGCCCCGGCGGCGTTTTTCAGCTTGTCCAGCTCGTCCACAAGGCGCATCGCCTCCTCCGCCTTCTCGTCCGCCGCCCGATCCGCCTCCCGTTTCTCCCTGCTGCTGCGAACCACGTTCATGGCATAGAGCTCGGCGATATAGGCCGCCGTATCCGGCCCCTGCTGATAGAGCTGTTCCTTTCGGGCGGCCAAAAAGGCGTCGAAGGTCCCGGCGGCGGGCTCCTCCTTGACGTCGTCGTCCCCCACGACCAGGTATTCGGGCTTGTCCATCTCTCCGACGGAAGCCAGCAGCTCCTGTTTTTCCCGTTCCTCCTCCTGCTGTTCCTGCGCTTCCTTCTGCTTCAGCTCCTCCTCGATGGCGGGATCCTTGAGCAGCCGGACCTTTCGGGGCAGATAGGTGTTCTCCGTGCCGATCATCTGCAGAGCGCGGCCGTTTTCGTCCTCACCGTGGCCGACCAGGTTTCCGCCCAGCTCCTGCTGCAGCTCCGTCTGGTCCATATAGAGGGTATTGTTGAGTTCCTGCCCCTTGAGCTGGCCGAGGCGCTCCTTCGGCGCGCGCTGTGCGGTGACAAAATCTCCCGTTTCCTCCAGGATGACCTCCCCGCTCTGATCCACGGTGGCGGCCCCCTCCATATCCGGCAGAAGAGATACTTTCTCCGGCGCCGTTTTTTTCTCCTGTGCCGGCTCTTTCTCCTGCGCCGGGTTTTCCTCCTGCAGCGGCTCTTTCTCCTGCGCCGGCTCTTTCTCAGGTTCCGCCTTTTTCTCCGGCTCCGGTTTTTTCTCCGGCACCGGCAGATCATGGATCCAGGTCAGGTCCAGACCGTGCATTCCCGGCGCCAGATATTTGTCGATCATCTCGTCCACTTTCACATATTTGGTGCCGCTGCCGCTCTTGACAGAATCCTCGATACGCAGTTTTTTCCCGTCCTCGCTGATCCCCGTGATGGTGACGTAGTGGCTGTCCCCCCGGTTCAGGATGACCGGAGATTTGTCCTCTATCAGGCCCTGCTTGACCTTCTGCATGAAAAGTGCCTTAGCCTGCTTCTTATAGAGTTCTGCGGCCCGATCCCTCCGCTCCCTGGCCAGCCGGTCGGAAGTCTCGATCAACCATTGACTTTGCTGCACCTCATTCAGCCCCGGCGGCGGATCCGGCAGCTGGGCCTCCCCCGTCAGGACCATCTCCTCATCCACCGGATTCAGCGAAAAGTTGCGGACAGCGGTGTTGGGCAGCACCTTCATCACGAGGTCCCCGTTCTCATAGGGGCTGTTGCTGGTGTCCCGGTTGGTGCTGATCCGCCGATCCTCCCCCATGTTCTCCCGGCCTGCCTCGTAGTCCGGCCGAAAAGCGCGGATCTCCTCCTGGCTCATGTCGACGCCGCGGCTTTTCAACAGGAGGCTCATGGCGCAGGACCAGCAGCCGTTCCCGCTGGTCTGGGGCCCGGAGAGCTTCAGCTTATCGAAGCCGATATATCCCTTTTTCGTCGTCAGATTCGGCTGCGGCGGCCTTTTCCCCTGGGCCAGGTCCTGCAGCGCCTTCTTTTCCAGGTGGTCCACCGCCGCGGCGGTATGGATCCTGGCCTGCATGTAGCGCTTGTCCGCCGCCGTCAGCATCCTCCGGTTCTGCGTATAAAAATCCTCCAGCTCCTTCCGATTGCCGGTCACAAGGATGCGGTCCGGGATCTGCGGGGATACGGTGCGCCTATAGACCGTTTCTCCCGTCTGCGGATCGCGGACCAGGGTATAGGCGAAGGGAAAGGGGTTGGCCTGGAGCTTCTCTCCGGCATAAAGCTTGTTCTCTTTCGGATCTGGCATAGGATCTCCCTCAATCGTTCTGGAATTATCTGCTTTCCTCTTCCGCGGGTCTCGCGCTGTTTTGTTATCTATTATAGCTTACGATGCCCGGCAAGTAAACAATGCGGGGCAAAAAGCTTCCGGATACAAACGGCCCCCGGAACGCCCCGGTTGTTTGCCGCTTTTCTCGCGGCAGCCGTCAGAGGGGCCCGTCCTTTCGTTATCGGCGGCTTCCCGCTCCGGGCACATGGCTCCAGCCGGATCTCCCGGCCTGCAGCATCTGATTCCGCCCGTCGATATGACAGGCCCTCCCATCCTTTCTGAAGATCGCACCTGTCTGCTTAAACATGAAGGGCACGCCGCAGCGGATGCACTCCCGGCGCGCTTCCCGGAACCGGCGGCGAGCTCGATCAGCCCCGACGCCAAGCATCGGGCGCTCCAAGCATGGGCATGCATACGTCTTCCCTGTGCCGGATGGGAAGACGCGGTCGAATCGGCAGGCGGTGAGCCGTCCTGAGCGGCAGATTCTAATCACCGGCTTTGCAATGACAGACGCATCCTTGCCGATGCTTTCGTCCCGTCTGTATACGTGGCAATTGGCAGGATCCTGTTCTCCCCGCCCGCACGCCGGTGCCGGATCAGATCTCCTGTATGCCGCAGAAGAAACAGGGTTTTTCCACGCAGTCTTTGCACAATGAATTCTGCCTCATGAGCCGCAGCCGAGCTCCAGGGAATCGACCGTGTCGACGATCCAGGTCAAATGCGCCAGAGTGTGCTTGATCCGCAGCTGTGTAAGCTGCTCCTCCGGGTCTTCGTATTCGACGATCAGCCAGAGGAACCGCACATACGCCGCGATGCGGGTCTTGCGTTTTGCTGCCTCCAGCAGCGATGGGTCGCAGCCGTCGAAATAAAACGCCATAGTCTTTTCCCAGATGTAATCGGTAAGCTCCCGGGGGATTCCGAGAAAATTCAGGGAATTATCCGGATCATCCTCTCCGAAAAGCTGATAAGTTACGAAAACGCCCTGGAGGTCAAAGACCGGATCACCGACGGCCAGGGCTTCCATATCGATCAGGAGGGGCTCATCCCCGTCGAGCATGATGTTTTTCATGTGGATATCGCCGTGTATCGCATGCAGGTTCTCCGGCATCGCGGAGAAGAGCGCCTGCAGCCGGTCATACAGCTTCTCCGGAAGAAGGGCGCGAATGCGTTCCAGATAGCCGCGATACACTTCCCTCATATCCGGCAGTTCCCCCGGCTCCATCACAACAGCATGGAGCTTCCGCAGAAACCGGGCGTAGTCCCGAACGATCTTCTCTTTTCTTTCCGGTGCGTTCCGGAGAATGTCGTTGTAGTTGGAGGCTTTCAGCATCTCAAAAACGGAGCCGTATTTGTCGCCCACACGGACGATGTCATAGGAAATCGCTGTGGGGATACCTTTCAGGAACGCCTGTTTTGCCCGCTTTTGCTCGTTGAGGATCATCGGGATGCTGTCAGGCAGTTCGTACACCTTCACGATCGTATCCTCGTCGATGCGGTAAACGGTTCCCATCGCGCCGTGCCCGACGATTTCGCAGCCATCCACGGAAATCTCCCGCATTTTCTTGCTGACCTTCAGAATGGATGTAAAGCCGGTGACTTCAAATATCTCATAGACCTCCGGCGAGACGCCACATACCGTCAGCGGACGCTTCTGCATCTTTGTGACCGCCAGCAGAACGCGGAGTCCGGCACTGGAGATATATTCCAATGCTTCGGCGTCAAGGATCAGCTCGCGGTCGCTGCCTTCGCTGACCAGAGCCGAAAGCTCGCGCTGAAGGTCTTCGCTGTTTGAAGAACTGATCCTTCCTTCCAGGTAAACAATCGTGCGCCCGTCTTCTGTTTTTGTTCGCATTGCCTTGCCTCCAAGCATTTTTACGTTCTCCGCCGGAAGAGCATTGCCCCGATGCCCGAAACGCTCATCAACAGGCCGGCTGCCAGCAGCCCATCGCCGCCTTGCCGGCTTTCCACTCGCCCGAGATAAATGAGCCTGCTATTCGCTGAAGCCGGATCGCTGCGGTGCAGACCTAGGCTCCCGACGGGGCATCCGGTTTCTTTCCATGCGATTGCACATGTCTCCGGCTTCATCAGGAGATCCCGGATGACCTGACGGCTGTACTCAGCGCTGGTATGTACGAGCTCTTCGCCATTTTGCCAGCTTATACTAACATATTTCCATGGTTTTTGCCATCATGGCAGCCGCAAACCGGCTTTAACGGGAGAAAGAAGGGGCACGTCTTTCCCAACGCCGAGCGGTATCGGGCTATATCTTTTCCGCCTGTGCTATCCGTGTATCCCCCGTTCGTCCGGGCCTTACTGTTCTATTTCCGAACAGAACGAAGAAGCGATGATAGCAGCCAGAAACAATTTCGATACGGCAACAGCCAGACATCCAGCGTGACAAAGCAAAACGCGGACAGAATACTCTCCGTTCATCTTCTCATTCAGAGTCCGAAGGCTTTTCCCGCCTTCTTTCCTCTGGGAATTATTAATGAGGCGCAGCTCTCGGTCAATGGGCAATGCTCTTTGTCTAACTATCCGGGAGCGAAAAAGCATGACCAGCGGCAGGGCGTACCGACGGTTTGCGGATTCGCTCTGGCTGCGTCTTCCGGGCGCACATATCGGATAGTGCCTCGAAACGATTCGCAAATGCGAGTATGTACCGGCAAAGGAAAACCGGGACAGAAGCGCGGGAAGCTCATCTTGGATCGTTCCGGCGTTGACTGAAAGGCCGGATCTCGGGCGGCATGGCCACGGACAGCGGCGGGGACCTCTTGCTGCGCACAGACGTCGGCATGGCAAGGGAAAGGGATCCCGCCGATTCCGCATCATCTTAGCAGGGCCAAAGGACGAAAAAGGATCGAGCTGGCTGCCTCTCTCAATTCTCTCAATCCGCGATCATGTTCCCGTCCTTTGAGACCGTCACCACCTGCCAGGGAATGATTTTCCCGCTGTTTTTCAGCGCCGTCTCCACCGCACGCTGCAGGCCGCTGCAGCAGGGCACCTCCATCCGCACGACGATCACGCTGCGGACGTCGCTGCCGCGGATGATTTCCGTCAGTTTATCGCTGTAATCCACATCATCCAGCTTCGGGCAGCCGATAAGGGTCGTCCTGCCCTTCATCAAGTCCTCGTGCAGATTGGCATAGGCATAAGCCGTGCAGTCCGCCGCGATCAGCAGCTTCGCCCCGTCATAGAAGGGGGCTCGGGCGGGGACGAGCTTGAGCTGGCACGGCCACTGGCTCAGGCGGGAAACCGGTCGGGCATCTGCGGCCCGGATCGGTTTCTGCGGCACGCCGCTTTCCCCATGAAGCGTCCTTGCGGCCGAGCCGGGGCAGCCGTCCTGATGACTGTGTTTATGATCGCATCCTTCCATTTTTCTCGCCTCCCGTGCCGTTTTTACGGCGCCTGCGTCATAGGCCGGAGCTTCCCGCTCTTCAAAGCTGATTGCACCTGTCGGGCAGCTCGGAAGACAGTCCCCGAAGCCATCACAGAATTCCTCCCGTGCAAGCTTCGCCTTGCCATCCGCCATCTCAATGGCGCCTTCATGGCAGGCCTCCGCGCACAAACCGCAGCCGCTGCATTTTTCTTCGTAAATATGGATGAGCTTTCGAATCATGACGCTGATTCCTCCTTTCGTTCCTTCTGTCTCTGCGCCGCTTTCATCAACTGCGCATAGGCTTCTTCGCCGAAGCACTTCCGGGCATATTTGCACCATTGCACGCAGGTCAGCGTGTCATTGTAGACAACATATCCGCAGTTCTCGCAGACGGCCTCCGTGTCCACGGAGAAGATCTCGATCTCGTGCCCACATTGCGGACAGGTTTTTTCCATGATTCTAATCTGCGGTTTTCCCTGGCAGCCTTCCATGATCATAGCGTCCCGTCTCCTTTCTCCGAGTTTTCAAAACCCCGGCTTGTGTTTTCACCGTCAGTATACAATACGATGGCCCGTCAATACGTTGTCACAACAACAGAGGCAGCGGTTATGCGGATTTTTCATTTCTCATCACCCGTCGAAGATACCAGCCTATGCTGCGTCGGGCGAAGGATGGACCGAGAGTACAGGATTATCTGACAAAACGTGGCTTGGTATTCGGGAAGCGGACCCGCAAACAAAGCCGGAAGGCTGTGGAAATGTCTTCCTCAAGCCCTCCGGTCGTGCCGGCAGTCTGCCGCCTCCAAAGGCGGCAGACTCCGTAGTTCTCGGCGCTGATCTCAAAGTATGCCTGGGGGTGCGCATACCGGGCAGACCTCAGGCGCTTCGGTTCCTGCGGCGATATGGCCGCAGCTGCTGCGGCATTCCCATGCCTTTACCTCGCTCCCGGAGAACGCTTCCCGGGCTTCCACGCTGCGGAGCAGCGCCCGATACGGCTCCCCACGATGCTTCACTATGGCCGCGAGGGAAACAGTGCTCCCGGAAAAGCAGACGGTGAAAAAAGCATCGGCTCTTGCGCAGCTGAAGTTAGGATGTTACATTATACCTGTGAGCGCTGCATGTGCCGCCTGCGGCAGGCGTGCGTGGGGCGGCTCCGTGGACGCGCCGCAGCCGGTACAGGTCAAAGCAGCCAAAGCAAAGACCGGGGTTCATCCGAATCCGGGCGGGTCCTTCCCATTTATTCCCAAAGGAGGCTTTCCATGGCGAAAACGAAAGACCGTACCGAGCTGTTTGAACGCACCCCTATCTTTCAGGCGCTGGTGACCTTGGCGGTTCCCACGATCTTCAGTCAGCTTGTGATGGTCATCTACAACCTGGCCGACACTTTTTGGGTGGGGCGGCTGAATGATCCGCTGCAGAATGCGGCGGTAACGCTGGTAGCCCCGGCCATGATGGCGATGAACATGGTGTCGAACCTTTTCGGCACCGGCAGCTCCAGCCTGATGAGCCGCTCCCTGGGGGCCAGGGATTATGAAAAGGTATCCCGGGTTTCCTCGTTCGGGTTCACCTGCGCGGTGGGAATGGCCCTGGTCTATTCCCTGCTGTGCGGCATCGTGAAGGATCCGCTGCTGAGTCTTTTGGGGGCCGGGGAGGCTACCCGCGCCACCTCCGGAGCATATCTTCGCTGGACGGTGATTTGCGGGGCCTTGCCCGCCATCATCAACACGACCATGGCCCACCTTGTCCGCTCGGAGGGCGCCACGCTCCACGCCAGCATCGGTACCATGAGCGGCTGCTTTCTCAACATGGTGCTGGACCCGCTGTTCATTCTCCCCGGAGGGCTGAATATGGGCGTGGAAGGCGCGGGCCTGGCCACCTTCCTCTCCAACTGCGCCGCTTGCATCTACTTCGCCGTGCTGCTGCTGAAGAAGAGGGGCAATACCTATGTGGACGTGAATCCTCTGCACTTCGCACCCCGGAAGGACATCGTCTCCGGCGTTTTCCAGGTGGGAGTACCCTCTGCGGCAATGAACCTTCTGAGCGTGACGGGGATGACCGTGCTGAACAACTTCACCGCGGGTTACGGACCCGAGGCCGTGGCTGCCATGGGCATCTGCAACAAAATCTATATGGTGCCCCTGAACGTCACCTACGGCGTCGCCCAGGGGGCCATGCCGCTGATTGGCTACAACTACGCTGCCAAGGACGTGACGCGGGTCCGCCGGGCCATTCGGACGACCCGCATCATGAATCTCAGCTTCATCACCCTCATGGGTCTGCTGATCTTTTTCTTTCCCCGCTTCTGGGTGGGTCTGTTCATCGCGGACGAAACCATCATCGGCCACGGGAGGATCCTGCTGCGCATCTTCTCCCTGGCCCTGCCTCTGCTGAGCCTGGACTTTTTCACCGTAGCGGTCTTCCAGGCCGTGGGCATGGGCAAAGAGGCCTTTTGCTTTGCCGTACTGCGCAAGCTGGTGTTGGAGATCCCGGCCTTGTTCTTCTTCAACTGGCTTTGGCCTCTCTACGGTCTCCCCTTTGCCCAGGTCTTCGCCGAGGCGGTTCTGACGGTGGCCGCATTCTGCGTACTGTCCCGTTTTTATAAGAAGCTGTATGCGGAGAGCATGGCTTGACATCCATGGACAAACGCGGAAAGATCGTCAGTCTCTTTCCGCGACGGTTCTCGATCATGATTCCGAATTCACCAAAGAATAAACACAATCCGGCAGCTGCAAAGCAGCTTCTCGCAGTCGCAGACTCATACCTGCTTCATGAGAATCGCCTGATTTATTCCTATGGAAGCAAAACCTTCCTGTCGGGATATGCGATATACGATGAAGAGCATGACGGGCGGGGCAATATCGATTGTTCCACGTTCCTTCTGCTTGTGCTGGCCGGTATCTCATACGAAGCAAGTCCCTATGCGACGGGTACGGTGGACGGCCTGAAACCCGCGCCGGTCTTCTGGGCACAGACCGGGCTGGCGGATTTCTCCGCTCTTCCGAAAACCTATGTCGGTATTGCGGAGCGGATCGGACGGCCGTATCTGGCCTGCCCGAAGGGCCTCGACCTGGAAAAAGCCGCTGCCCTCGGAATCAGTGTCGAAACACTGGGCGAGGAGATTCGAAGGTGCGGTGCCGTACGGCGCTCCTCTGTCATCGCCCGGCACTATGCAGAGTGCAGCGACTGCTATTCCGACCCGGCGTTTCTCCAGCCCGGAGATATCGTGTTCTACCGCTCCACAAAGTTCTTCAGGGACCGCAGCGATGCGGAGGCGCAGGTCGTGCACGTGGGCATCGTGACGGAGGACACCAAGCGGATGATCAACAGCTCCGGCTATCTCAGCAAGGAGCGCGCAGAAGCAGAGGGATTGCCCGCAGTAGCGATTGCACCCATCTTCGGCAGGCGGGAACCGTCCTTTTTCGCCCGCCCGGCCTACGGATGCGGTGAATGATAAACCGTGAGAGAGAGGAACTGACATGAATGATTTTCAATACTATGCCCCTACGGAGGTAGTGTTCGGCAGGGACGCGGAAAACAGGACGGGAGAGACTGCCGCCCGATACGGCAGCAGAGCACTGCTTGTCTGCGGCAGGGAAAGCGCAGTGAAAAGCGGGCTTCTGGAGCGCGTCGCCACGTCGCTGGAAAACGCAGGGGTCGCAGCTGCGGCTTTCGGCGGCGCCCGTCCGAATCCCACCCTTGCCCATGCGGAGGAAGGCGTCCGGAAAGCCATCGAGTTCGGCGCCGATCTCATGATCGGTATCGGCGGCGGAAGCGCCATCGACACGGCGAAAGCCATCGCGCACGGCACGGCTAATCCCGGCGTTCCTCTTTGGGACATCTGGACGAAAAAGGTCCCGCTCACCCGGTCCCTTCCGGTGGGCGCGGTGCTGACCATGCCGGCCGCGGGCAGCGAGATGAGCGACAGCGCAGTGCTGACGAATGAGACCGTCGGGAAAAAGGCCGGGATCAATACCGCCTTCAACCGCTGCAGATTTGCCGTCATGAACCCGGCGCTGGCCGCCACCGTGCCGAAGTATCAGCTGGCCGCCGGTGTGACGGATATCATGATGCACACGCTTGAGCGCTATTTTATCCCCGACAGCCGGGCGGAGCTGACTGATGAGATTGCCGAGGGCTTGCTCAGGACGGTGATCAGGAATGGGATGGCGGTTCTGGACGACCCCGCTGATTATGACGCGATGTGTGAGGTCTTCTGGGCGTCGAGCCTGTCTCACAACAATCTGACCGAGTGCGGGCGCGGCAAGGACTTCTCCGTCCACAAGCTGGGACATGCGCTTTCCGCAAAATACGGCGTGACACACGGCGCTTCTCTGGCTGCCGTGTGGGGGGCTTGGGCGGAGGAGCTCTACCGCGAGTGCCTGCCTCGCTTTTGCCGGTACGCCGAAAAGGTATGGGGCGTCAAGAACGGTTCTGAGGAAGCCGCCGCAGCGGAGGGGATCCGCCACACCGTCGAGTATTTCTCCTCCCTGGGGATGCCGACCTCCCTCCGGGAATTGGGGATTGAAGCGACTGAGGATGATCTGCGAGCCCTTGCGCTGGATGCAACGATGAATGACACAGCGAAGCTTTCGCGCATCAGACCCCTTGGGTGCGCAGAGGTGGAAGCCATATTCAGGAGCGCCAGATAGGCAGGCACGAGCTCCGGATGCGCTTCCATGACAGGCGGCTGTTCTTCCTGTGTCGGCGTCTTACCCTCCGGAACGCGGCGCCGCTTTTACGGAAAGCTTCTGCATGCATTTCCACTTCGACTGCATCCCGGAAGCTATGGGCAAGAGCACCGCGCCTCCGGCCTGCCATGCGAGATCATCCGGCTTGCGCACCGGCTTCTTCATCCAGACGCTCCATGGCTTTCCGCAAGGAGGGGCGGTAGATCGCCAGCAGCATGGCGATGGCGATGAGCCAACCGATGGGATAGGAGATATACAGGTGGAACAGGGTCGGATGATGCGGGAAATATGCGAAAGCCCAGATTAAGCGGAACACAAAGAGGGCGAAGATATTGATGACTGCCGGAGCGACGGAAACGCCATAACCCCGCAGAGATGCGTTCAGGGTACCCATGACGGAGTAAATAAAGGCGAAGGTGGCCACCGCCCTGGCCCGGTCTGCACCGAAGGCCACGGCCTCCGGCGTCTCAGGCAGGAACAGGCCCACCAGCTGATACCGGAACACCAGGCCGATGGCCCCGCAGAGCACGCCGGCCAGCACGGCGACGATCATGCTGTCCCTGCGCACGGTCCTTGTCCGCTCAAAAAGCCTGGCCCCCACGCATTGGCCGGTGAACACGGTGCAGGCCTGGGTCAGGTTTTCAATTGTGACGAAGATGAGCCCGTCGATGTTCAAGGCGGCAGCGTTGCCCGAGACCGCCAGGCTGCCCAGGGAATTGACGCAGGTCTGGAGCGGGATGTCCGAAGCGGCCAGCATGGCGGCCTGGAGGCCTGCCGGGAAGCCGATGCGCAGGATCTTCCCCATCTTCTCCTTCCGCAGGCATAGCTTCCGCAAATCCAGCCGCCAAGCTTCCTCCTCATGCCGAAGAGCGCGGATGGCCAGAAAAGCGGAAAGGTATTGGGTGATCACCGTCGCTACGGCAACGCCCACCACATTCCAGTGGAATACGGCCACAAAAACGATGTTCAGGAGCAGGTTGGCGGCGCCGGAGATGGCCAGAAAGATCAAGGGATGGCGGGAATCGCCCCTGGCACGCATGAGAGAAGCCCCGGTATTATACACCATCTGGGCCGGCATAGACAGGAAATACAGCCGCAGATAGGTCTCGGCGTCCCCAATGATGTCCGCCGGCGCATGCATCATGCGCAGGACCGTTCCTGCCAGGCATTCGCCCAGGACAAGGACGAAAACGCCGATCAGGAAGGCCAGCAGCGCAGAAACGTGCATGGTCTCCCGGAAGCTCTCCGGGTCGTTCGCCCCCGCGTCGTTGGCCGCGCAGACGGTGACGCCGGCGGCCAGGCCTCCGAAGAAGCAGATGATGAGCATAACGAAGGCGAAGGTAGCCCCCACCGCCGCCAGGGCGGCGCTGCCGGCGAAACGCCCCACCACCAGGCTGTCCGCTGAGCTGAAGAGGGTCTGGAGCCAACCGGTGAGCACCAGGGGGATGGAAAAGCGCAGAAGGCTCCCCATCACATTCCCCTGCAGCATGTCAATTCTGTTTTTCATAATCCGTTCCTGCTTTCCTTAACGCTCAAGTTCCCTGTATATGGCGGCTCTCATTCGCTCTCAGATTGTATTCCTTCACAAACCCGTGGGAGCCGAAGATTTTCTCCGGTCACCCGCTCCCGGCCTTTGAAGGAGCATGGTCCCTTCCCCATCGCACAACCTGAGTCTGCGTCTACGCTGCTCACGAAAACAGGCGTTGTATTCCGACTGTTCGAAGGTCTTGCAGCAGATTTTGTCACACGGCCCGCGCTTCGGATTCGATTCCCGAAACCGGTCACCCGCATCGCTGTTCCGGCTGCGGACAGCCCCGTTTTGCTCGCTGAGGGGATCTGGTCGAACAAAGGGAAGCGCCCGCAGGAACGCACGCATCCGCCCAGGAAAGACGGATGCGTGCGTTAGCGTTTTACGCGGCAGCGCCGCCAGGCTCAGAGGGATGCGCCGAAAGCTTTCACCTCACCGGCGGCCTCTTCGGTGCCGGAATGCTTGCCGTCGTACTCAAAGACGCCGATGCTCTCCGCCTGAATAAAATTCAGAATACCCTTGTACTGCGCTTCGATGGCGCCGTATACATCGGGAGAGCCGGACGTAAGAAGCAGCGCCCATTTTTTAGCGGCAGGCGCCATGACCGCATAGAAGCGGGACACCGCCGACTGCAGCTGGCCGGTCAGCCCGAAATAGTAGACCGGAGAAGCCAGCACCACCAGCTCCGCCTCAGCCAGGACCGGGTAGACCTGCGCCATGTCGTCTTTCTGGACGCACGAGCCGCCGCCTTTGGTATGGCAGTATTCACAGCCCTTGCAGCCGCCGATGTTCATCGTTCCCACCGGCAGGACCGTCACCTGATGCCCTGCGCTCTCCGCGCCTTCCTTGAAGGCGGCGACCAGGGCGGCGGTATTTCCCTTCGGACGGGGACTTCCGTTCAAAACTGCGATTTTCATTTTTGACCTCCTAATCCAATACCATCCATGATTGTGATCCTTCTTTAATCGATAAAGGTGACCTCATTGCCCATGCAGGCCATCAGATTCCGATTCGGCAGTCCGTTCTCAGTAGCGGGATAGCCGATGATCACCGCACCGTAGATGCGTTCATGCTCTTTCATCCCCAGAGTGCGGAGATAGTCGGTCAGCGCCGGCTCCTCGTTCAGCCAGCGCAGCTGGTTAATCCAACAGCTGCCCAAATCCAGCGCATTGGCCGCCACCATCATGTTTTCGATGGCGCAGGCGCAGTCCGCCATATTGTTGCCGTAGTCCCGCCGGTTGGCGACGGCGATCAGCACCGGTGCGTTGTAGCAGAAGACATAGCCGCCCTTTTTGGAAGCGGTGATCGCGTATTTCAGGCTCGCATAAGTGTCCTCGGCAATCTCCATTTTCGCGAAGGCAGTCTCCGTCATTTCGATCAGCTTCTGAAGGACTTTCCTGCTGCGGATCACCAGAAAATGGCTGGTCTGGTTATTTCCGCCGCTGGGGGCCTGCCTGGCCGCGCTCAGGATCTTCTCCAGCTTTTCCTCCTCCACAGGGTCAGGCCTGTAATTCCGGGTGCTCCTCCTTGTGAGTATCGCTTCCAGCGCTTCCATTTCCCTTCATCCTCCTCTTTCGCTCCGATTGCTCAGACGCCGAAATGAGCCTTGTTGTAGGCTTCGATCTCTTCATGGATGATGGGCAGAACATGGGGGAAGAGCGTGCCTGGGCCGCCGTAGGTGTAGCTGGGGATAAAATGGGGCAGCTGTCCGCAGCTGTCCAGCACCCGGTGCATTTCCCGGCGGATCTCTTCCTCGGTGGAGCCCTCCCTGTCGATGACAGAGGCAATGCCGCCCATGAGGGCCATCCGACCGTCCAGCCGTCGGCTCAGGCCTGCAATATCGTTGGTGGGAAGCACTCCCTGCCAGATGTCGACGCCGATCTCCGCCATATCCTCAGCAATCGGCTCACAGAAGGAGTCAGCATGGTGCATCACCAGCACGCCCTGGCTGTGAAGGTAGCTGTAGAGCTTGCGGAAGGGCTCCTTGAAGAAAGCCCGCCAGGTATCGGGGTGCATGAACAGAGCGTGCTCGCTGCCCCAGTCGTCATGGGAACAGATAACGTCGGGGTGCAGATTTTCCACGATGAGCTTCATATACTCCAGGCGAAAATCTGTGACCACCTCGATGATCTCATGCATCTCCTTCGGATACAACAGAAGGTTCATCAGCGTATCCTCAAAGGTCATGAGCATGTGCAGCTGCTCAAAGATGCCGGTGCCCATGACGGTCATGGAAAGGAATCCCTCCGGGATCGCCTCCTTGTTCTTCCGGGCCGTCTCCCAGCCCAGGGAGCAATTGGCACGCAGATCGGGCACCTTCACATACTGCTCCCATTCCTCAATGTTCCGGATGACCTGGTTTTCCGGTGTGACGATGGGGATGGCCGCAGGCTGATCTTCGGGAAAGGAAATGTAGGTCCCCCAGCGGTCATAAGAGTCGGTGCCGCGCACCCGGTTTCCCCGGACGAACTGGAAAACGGGATCGCCGCCGATGGGACGAAAGGGCGTGAAACAAACGGGCAGCCGGTCCGGATGTCCGCCCTTTCGGATGGTCTCCAGCAGATTATCTTTCGGACTGAGCATGATCCTCCACCTCTCTTTCACTCAGCGGGAACGCATAACGCTTACTTTATATAGGTCACTTCGATGCGCTGTTCGTTGCCCTTGAGCTTGGGGAATTCCCCGGACGCATAGCCCAGGGCCATGGTGCCCACGCAGGTAAAGCCCTCGGGGAAGCCCAAGCGCTTGATAAGCTCCGGATCGTCGTTGATGCCGTACATGGCCATCCAGAGATAGATGCTGTCGACCCCCAGGTCGGCCGCCGCCACCATCATGTTCTGAATGACGCAGCCCGCATTCGTGAATTCGATGTTCTCCAGAATGCTTTTGCCGGAGGCCAGCACCACCAACGTAGGCG